>Ga0315280_10005165_pt1 | contig 18787 bp, 14 predicted proteins | sample YL17G06_40_MG_FD_203697 | JGI IMG/M metagenome (GOLD analysis project Ga0315280, IMG submission 203697) | Sediment microbial communities from Yellowstone Lake, YNP, Wyoming, USA - YL17G06_40 | ecosystem: Environmental > Aquatic > Freshwater > Lake > Sediment | place: USA: Wyoming | collected... | reverse complement strand
AAGGAGTTCTACCTCTCCACAAAGGTGGATGAAAGAGATGGCCCGGGAGTTCGGGGGAAGCTGGAGCGGTGCCTGCGCCGGCTGCGGAGTGATTGGATTGACCTCCTTCTCTTCCATGATGTGCGGGGATCAGAATATGAAAAAATATTCAATGCCGGTGGGCTGGAAGAGCTGGAGAAGGCCCGGAAGGAAGGGAAGATCTCTCAGATCGGGATCAGCATTCATGGATCCCTCTCCATGATGAAGCGGGCGGTGGAATCCGGGGCTTTCTCGGTCTTGATGGTGGCCTACAGCGCCATCGACGAGGATCGCCTGACTGCCGATCTTTTGCCCACGGCTGCTGCCAAAGGAGTCGGCTTGATTGCCATGAAGCCCCTTGCAGGAGGAAGGTTGGCTCAATTTCCATCCAGAGGCTGGGAAGCGCAATTCTTCAAGGGAGAATCGCCAGCTCAAATCGCTCTCCGCTACATCCTCTCTAATCCCCATGTCACCTGTGCCATTCCAGGCATGATGGCCCTGGAGGAATTGGAAGAAAACGTAAGCGTGGGCAAGGTGCCGAGGAAGTTGTCAGCCGAGGAGATCAGAAAGTTCATGGAGAGAGCCGGAGACGCTGGAAAGGGGTTCTGCCGCAATTGCGGATATTGCCTGCCCTGCCCGGAAGGAGTACCCATCCCCGATGTCTTTCGCTATGAAAGCTATTACTTTCATTACGGCCTCGAAGCCTGGGCCAGAGCCCAGTATGGCGCTCTGCCCACCAATGCCGGGGCCTGTTCTGAATGCCAGCAATGCCTGGACCGATGCCCCTATGGGGTTCCCATCCCCTCGGGTTTGAGAAACGCCCATAAAATCTTAGGCTTTCACCCCAAGTTTTGAGAGGTATTCGGTGAAACCTGACATGTCTGTTAGAGCCGTAACGACCCGCCTGCGGCGAGTTTTTCAGTTACGGCGTCTTTGCCTATCCCTGGGGAGAGCGAAACTAAATTAATCTCAACCCCAAACCGGAAAATCGCGGCCAGTTTCCCCGAAAAGAGCCTGAGGCATTCCCGTCCATAGCATTTCATTTCTTTTCAATCTCGATCCCGAGGCTTTCCAGCCATTCCCTAACCTCTTCCCTATCCCGATCGGCTTTAAATTGGAACCACTCTTTTTCCACTTCGGGGTGGTCAAGCAGGGTATCCTTGAACCTCCGGAAGGCGCCTTTTCCGTGGAGTGCAGATTCAAGTTTTTCTTTAAGCGTGCGGTCCTTTACACTTCCTGCAAACTCTACCATTTGATGATAAGCTTCACCACTGCAGCGCACAGGGATCTCCACATAACGGGAACTTCCTGCCAGGACCTCTTTTGCCAGATCAACCAACTCGAATTCCCAGGCGGGAAGGTCTGCCAACGATTTCCCCTCTTCCAGTGCGCGCATGAGTTCGCCTGGAATGCAGACGGTTTCGGCAGTTTCGGTATCCAGATAATAATTTTGATCATATCGATCCCGATGATCCATGCACATGGCAATGTCTTCTAAATCAACTTTTAATTTTTTCATAATTTCCCGCCATTCCACGATGCTTCTCTTTGCGGAAATATTTTTAGATTCTTACGTCCTTCAGTCTGAGAATTCTCTTCTAACATTTAGAGAACCCCCAAAATATCCCCTCCCCTGGCGGGAGGGGATGAAAAGGGGAGGGGGAAAATTCCTTTTTTTCACCCCCACCCTTTCCCTCCCCCGTCGAAGGGGGAGGGGGTCGGATGAAGAAAATTTCAAATATCTTTGGCTAAATTTTTAAAATATCATATTTCCCCAGACCAAAGCCATTCTTAAAGTTTGCTCCTTTATGAACAGGCTTCCTTCGGGTTTCCTTTTTTGCTATAATCCACACGCGGAAAGTCCTTTTTCTCAAAGCCGGGACGAAAATTCTTTGAAATTCGCCCGATTATAAAAATTTATGGTGGCTGATCGGAAAGAAAAGAGAAAGATAAAGCGCGCGGAAAAACGCAAGGCCTATCGGCAAAGAACTCAGCGACTAAGCCGCCGCCGGAAGGCTGAAGAATTTTCCTGGTTTGCTCTGGAAGCCTTTGACCGCCAGGACTATTCGGTTTCCTTGAATTGGGCCTTGAAGGGGCTCAAGATTGACCCATCCGATCGGTCCATGATGGATGTGGCCACTCGATGCGCAAAATTTCTGAATGACGAGTCTACCCTTTATGCCCTCTTGCGCCAATGCTGGAAGGAAGGGTTCCTCTGGGGCGGGGAAGGCCACCTGTTGCTGGGAAAACTTGCTTTCCAGCGGAAAGATTTTGCGCTGGCCGGGAAGGTTTTCCAAGTTTTGTTGGCCCGCCCGAAAACGACGGGACGGCGCATTTCCAAAACCCAATTAAAGGAAGCAGAAGGGTATCTTTCGCTCTTGCAGAAGATGGAACAACCCGTTGCGGCACAGGTAGAACCCCCCTCCCTTTCCCCCCCCTCACCGGAAGTACCGGAACCCGGGGCTTTGGCAGGACAAACACCCTCCTCTCTACTGAGGGGTAGGAGCGAGGAGGAAAAGATAGCAGATCTTCCCGCGGAAGATTCCCTGGAACTGAAGATTTTCTTTGAGTTGAATGACCAGCCGGTTTTGCAGGCGATCAAGGCAAATCGCCGGGCCGATCCGGCCGCGCTGGATCTGGCGCTGCGGGCCTATAAACTCTCCTTCCGTGGTTCCTTTGACCAGCTCCTCTGCCTTTCTACGGTTCGCAACATACAATCCCTCTGGTATCAGGAGGAGACCACCCGCAAAGTCATGAAAACCTTCCGGGGCCGGGCCATCTTGGCAGACGAGGTAGGCCTTGGAAAGACCATTGAAGCCGGCCTCGTCCTGAAAGAATATCTGCTGCGGCGTCTGGTGCGCTCGGCCTTGATCATAGTACCCAGCTCTTTAGTATTTCAATGGCAAGGAGAGTTGCAGGAAAAATTCGACCTTCCCTTTGTCTCATCGAATGATGCCCTTTTTCGGGAAGACCCGGAGCGGTTCTGGGCCGAGCCGTTTATTCTGATTTCCATGCAGACTGCCCGGACAAAACGCCATTTCGAGACCATCACTTCCCGGGTCTATGATCTGGTGATCGTGGACGAAGCCCATCACCTGAAAAACCGGGCCACCCGCAACTGGAAGCTGATCAATGCCATTCAGAAGACATTCCTGCTCCTGCTCACTGCCACGCCCGTGCAGAACAAACTGGAAGAACTTTATAACCTGGTAACTTTGTTAAGACCAGGCCATCTCAAAACCCTGAAAGCCTTTAAGGAAGAATTTGTTACCCGCGGGAATCCCACAGACCCCCGCAACCGCGAAAAACTGCGACAGCTCCTCAAAGAGGTCATGATTCGAAACACCCGATCCATCACTCAACTTCGTCTGCCTCCACGTTTTGCCTTTACTACCCGGGTGAACCCAAAGACGCCAGAGGCTGCTTTTTATAAGATGATCAGTGATTTTGTCACGGGACAAGCTACCCATCCCTCGACCGATCTTCCCAAGATGACCCTGCGCCGGTTGTTGGAGGCAGCGGGGTCTTCGCACTTTGCCGCCCTCCGCATGCTGGAAAGGATTGCCGCTCAGAGTACGGATGGAATCCAGGAGAAGGCAAAGGAAATTGCCGCCACCGGGGAGAGCATCCAGGTGGGGAGCAAGTCTCAAAAAGTGCTGGACATCCTCCTGGCCTCATCGGAACAAAAGATCATTTTTGTGAATTACCTGGCTACCCTGGAACACCTGCATCAAATCTTGGAAAAACAAAACATTCCCCATACTATTTTTCAGGGAAGCTTGACCCCAGCCCAGAAGCAAACAGCTATGGATACCTTCAGGGATGGATGTCCGGTGCTCCTCACCACGGGCACAGGGGGAGAAGGGTACAATTTGCAATTTTGCCACCTGATGATCAACTACGATCTTCCCTGGAACCCCATGCAAATTGAGCAGCGTATCGGCCGCATCCATCGCATTGGGCAGGAGAAAGAGGTCCGGGTCTACAATTTCTGTGCGGCCGGAAGTCTGGAAGACCATATTCTGGAAGTCCTTGACCGGAAGATCAACATGTTCGAGCTGGTGGTGGGGGAGATCGAGATGATTCTGGGTCGCATCGAGGATGAACAGGAGTTCAGTGATCTGGTCTATGAGATCTGGATCCGGAACCCGGATGAGGCCCAGCGGAAGAAGGCTTTTGACGCCCTGGGTTCTCGTTTAAAGCGGGCCAGGGCAGCCTATGAAAAAAGTAAAGAATTGGACGAAAAACTTTTCCACGAGGATTTCGGGGTATGACCAAAGGCTCGGACCCGGAGCCCTTATCTTTTTCAGTCCAGGTGCTTGAAAAGCATGGCGGGCTGGTTGAACAGCGCTCCGATCATCTGCTGACCTTGCTCCCCGCATCTCTGGCCCGTTTGTTAGACCTTCCCGAAGAGGTGCAACTGGGTGGAGAAGGTGTGCCCCTCCTTTACGGGAGTCCCCTGCTGGACCGTCTCATCAACCTGGCCACGCGGGAAGTACCCGTTGTCTATGGCCAGGTGGAAGTGCCCTATTTGAAAAAAGCCGGCTTCGAGCAGCTCATCGGTCAAGATCTGTCGTTTGCGGATGGACTGGCTCGCCTGGTCAGCCGGGCAGAAGCTCGCACCAGTTACATGGTGCTGGTATGCCATTATGTGGCCTTGAGCGATGAAAGGAAAGAAGGACTGGTGCAGGTGGGGGTGAACGAAGGGAGCGGAGCCCTGATCCCGGATCTTGAGAAACGTCTATCCGAATTTCAACTGCAATTTTTTGCACCGGGGAAGGTTCCCCCTCACTTCCCTGTGCACTTAGAACAGGCCGTCTCCAATGCCCTGAAAAGCGCAAAAATCAACACCGAAACCGAGCTTTCCGATTTTCTCAGCAGCATGCGCCGACGGCTGCGCCGGGATGTAAGGAATACCCGGGAATATTATGAGGCCTTAAAAAAGGAGATGGAAGCCAGCCTGAAACATCCGAATCTCACCGATGGGCAACGGCAGGAACGAGTGGCCAAGATTCAGGAATTACCGCAAGAAATGGCCCGCAAGATCGCCGACCTCGAACATAAATACCAGGTGCAGATTACCGTGAGAGGATGCGCGGCTCTCCGCTTTCTCGCGCCTGTGGTCCAGATCATGATCGGAATTAACTATCGCAAATTCCAACGGACGGCCCGGGTGACATGGAATCCCATCACCCGGCGTCTGGATCCCCTTGTTTGCGAGCATTGCCAGGAGACTATCCGGGCCATCCATCCCCGGGAAAAAGACTCTCATATTCTACTCATTTGCCCATCCTGCAGCGCTAACCCGAAACGGGAGACAGATGGACTTTTTACGATGCCGTCAAGGTTTAAGTAAGGGACCCAAATTCTCCCCTCGTGGGAGGAGTTAGGGGAGGGGGAAGGAGAATTCAAAGGAGTAAGCGTTTCTCCGCAGCTTCCGCCGTGCTCAGGGCATTCTCATCAAACTACCTAACCCCCCTGTTGCATCAATTCTTCCTTGGACTGGGTCTGGCCGCGGTGCTCCCCTGCCTGCCTCTGATCGTGAAGGAATGGGCAGCTAACAGGACGCTTGGGCTTTTTGATTTACAGATTTCCGGCCATACCCATCAAGGGCAGATTCTTCCATTTCGCATCATCACCCGCTTTTTTCCCCTTATGACGGCGGATCTTTTCATCTGGCGAATCATTCTCATCTACCTGTGAGTAGGGGTTCAGGGACGTGGGGACCCCCCATCCGTTTCTTAGCACCTCCGGAAGTAACAGTCTACGAATTGATTCATGAGGATAAGCCCTAAATCATAAAACACGAGGAAAACTCATGGCGAAGCTTGAAGAATTCTCGGCTCTGGATGCGACGGCCCTGGCTGAGCCGTTTGTTCCCCTCTCCTTCCTGGGGGGCTTGAGTCGCCTCATACTGGACTCACTTATGCTGGCCTCAGGAAAAGGAGAGAGCTTTACCCCCGCTCCTTTTTCTGCTCAGGAAGTCGCCAGCCGGCTTGGGGTTGACCGCTGCCGCCTGCCACGGGAAGGACGGGATCGGGCAAAAACCACTCTCATTTCTATAGTGAATGACTTAAATAAGTTGACATCCAGTAGATTGTCATTGCTTCATCCCGCCCTGGCGGGATGCGAAAAAATATCCTGTCCAGCGAAAAGCCGACTTTTTCAGCAACCTGCTTAGGGGGGGAAAGGTTCGATTAAACTGCGCTCAAAGACCAGGCAGTCGATTCCCGGCCCCGCGTAATCCTTCATTACCGGATAACCCGATTCCCAAGCCGCCTCTTTCTCCCGCAGGGAGAATCCCAAGCGCAAATGAAATGAGATAGATCCCCGGTTATAGGGAACAGTGACCGCCATGGCCGTAAGGCAGCCTCTTTGGATCGCCGCCCCGAAGAATCGTCCATACAGAATTCGTCCAATCCCCTGGCCCCGGAATCCTGGATCGGTGGCGATCAAGTGAACATAGGCTACTTCAGGATGATCCTGGGATATAAACCCCAGGATAAAACCCACGATTTGCCCATCTTTTTTGGCCACGAAGCTGGTGGCCGCAAAATGCTCAACATATATGGGATGAAGCAGGTAGGAAACCGAAGCCCCGTACCAGGAGTCGGCCACCTCGCAGATTTTAAGGTAATCGGTACGGTTTAAGGCTTGCAGGGTCAACTCCGGCCCCCTTGGTTTTAGTTCATGGACAATCCGCGTCAGAATGGAGCCTGCCGGCCCACGAATGCAGAGATCGGCCAAGCCATCATCGGGGGTAGGCGAAAGGTTGATAATCATCACCTTAGACCCTATCTCTTTAGCCCGTGCTGGGAAAGAGGCCACGGGTTGAACGAGAAGGGAAGAGCCGATAATCAAAAGCAGGTCTGCGTGGACGATCCAGGAGATGGCCTTGTCCAGTTTCTCGGGCGGAATCGGTTGGCCGAAGAGTATGGAGTCAGGTTTGAGAAGGGCATGACAACGTGGGCAGCGCGGCGCTTCCATTCCGGGAAATGTCCAGGGGCCAGGCTCCCAGCGGCTGAACTTGGTCTGGCAACCCAAGCAAGTGACGAGGTGCTCCGTTCCATGGATTTCCAGGATTTTATCGAGTGAGTTGCCCGCTTTATGATGGAGCCCATCGACGTTTTGCGTGATGATTCCCAGAAGCAATCCTTGCCTTTCAAGTTCCGTCAGGGCTAAGTGCCCGGCGTTAGGTTGAGCCCAGCGGACCATCTCGTAAAATTTTGCGCTGGCCTGCCAATATCTCCGACGAGCTCCCGCGTCGGAATAAAAGCGGTCGAACTGAAAATCCGCGGGATCGTAATTTGCCCAGTAACCCCCCGGGCTGCGATAGTCAGGAATCCCTGATTCGGTGCTGAGCCCTGCCCCCACAAGGGCGACGACGGCTGAAGAAGATCCGATGAGCTTAGTGGCGGCTGCAATGCTTCGCCGATTTTCCTCGGGCTCGGGTGGGACCGGATCGGGAAGGGCTCGCGTATCCTCCGGCCGGGAGACCCGGGTGAGGGGGACAGGGGCGATCCTCCATCTCTTGATGAAGAACGTTGCCACACCGGGAAGGAGGAAGAGCCACATCGTAATATTGAAAGGAGCGGTCAGAGGATAAAGCCCAATCGGGGCAAGGGATAGACTAAGTCCCCACCAGAGGATGGTCCCCACCACTATGGCGGACAGGACGCATAAAATCGTCCTTCGCTCCCAGCGAAAAAAAATTCCGCCGCAAGCCATGGCCAGCGGTGCAGTGGTAAAAGCATACAGGCCAAGCCAGTAAACTCCATTGGGACCGCCCAAGAGCAAGGAGATAACCAGTCCCGTTGCGAAACCAACGAGAAACATCCAGGCGGCAATCCGGGAAAAGACAAAGACCGCGACCCAGATTATGGTAATTCCCGCCATGACTACCTTCAGGTAGTTGAGAGAATCCTTCCATTCCGCAGCCAGCGATGAATGATCGGCAAGAACAGGGGTGATGGCTGGGTGAAAAGGAAGGGCTTTAAAAAGGTAGAGCAAAAGGAGGGAGACCCAAATGGCGATGATAAAAGGAAAGCTTAAAGCCGGAAGGCTATATTTTTCTCCCCAGCGGGAGATAGCGATCATCAGCAAAGTTGAACCTGCCGAAACAAGCGGGTTAAGGAAGAAGATATGGGGGTAGGCTGGCCAGAAGTACCCCCAGAACCAGCCCACCATCAAGCCGTTGAACCCGTATAATCCCAACCGGAGCCAATGGAGGCTCTGCCCCAAAAGCCAGGCTGTGGCCGTGGCACAGATGAGGCCGATCAAAGCGGAGAGGCCCACCTGCCAGGAAATAGCAAAGATGGCGGCCATCATCACCAGGCCGGAAAAGGAGGATGTGCTGAAAAAGACCTGGCCATATCCTTTCAGGAGGCAATCAACGGCAAAAAGCAGACGACTTCTTCCAGCAATCCAGTTCCATCGCCGGAGCATTTCTTGCAGGGCCCCTGCTCCGGGTTGGGAAATGCTCCCTTTCGCTTCATCCACGAGGGCTCACCTCCGCAGATGCTTGGGAAGCCGGTGAAGTCGGAGGATGTCGTCCCCGGTTTCGGCCTGAACGAGGAGGTCGGTTTGCCCATCATGGACAAGGACAACGGCCGGCCGGGGAAAAATGAACTGGAGGGAATGGACAAAATTATAAGCGCCTACGTTCTTGACAACCACCACCGAGCCTTTCTGCAGCGGGGGCATGCGGACCCCCGTGCGCAGGACATCGATCTGCATGCAAAGAGGACCGTAGATGTTCACTTCTTCGGAGGTTACCTCCAGGTTCTCCGAGGTGGCCAGATCGTGCTTGAAATAATAGGATGTAGGGAGCAAGTTTACGCCCGCATCTACAATGACCCCTTTGGTTCCATTGCCGAATCGCTTGGTGGAAACGACGGTGGTTAAAAGGACCATGCTCTCATCGACCACGGCGCGCCCCGGTTCCAGGATCAGCAAGGGCTTGCGCTTGAGGTGACTCAACTGGTTGAGCAGGGGAGTGCAGATCCCGTCGGCGTATTGTTCGACAGTGGGACAGGTTAGCTCTCCGGGGAGCATCTGGTTGAGGAGCGTGTTGGTCGATGCGTATCCTCCCCCCAGGTCCAGATACTCGATTTCGGCGTCCAGGAATTTTTCGATCTGCTGGGCAAGCCCGATCAGCCCGGTCATGGCCCGGTCATAAATTCCCGGATCTGTCAAGTAGGTGCCCGCATGGATGTGTAGCCCGGCTACCTTCAGTGTCCCGGAAGCATGGATGCGCTGACAGGTTTCCCAGGCCTGGCCGGATTCAAGGTTTAATCCGAACTTGTTCCAGGGAGGATAATTAAGGTTCATGTTGACCCGAACCCCCACCTTGAGGGGAGACTTAAGACGGGCGGAGATCTCCTCGAGCTGGTAGATCTCAGTCATGGAATCGAGATTGATCAAGGCCCCTTCTTTGATGGCGCGGAGTAGTGTCTCAGTTGGCTTATAAGGGCCGTTATATACAATCTGGCTCCCTGGAACTTCCAGTTTCCGGGCGAGATCGTACTCAAACCCTGAGGTGACTTCGGCCCAGGTGCCCTCATCCCTGAGGATGGCACAGACGCCCATCAGGTAATTGGTCTTGTAGGAATAGGCCACGATAGTATCCGGGTAGAAAGACCGAAAGGCCTTTATGAACTCCCGGTATTTGCGCCTGAGCGTTGTCTCTGAGACGACGTAAAGGGGGGAGCCGTACTTTTCCAAGAGGCGGCTGACGGGAATACCGTCAATCTCCTGAAAAGCTCCGGAAATGTAGCTGCGGCCCGCGTACTTATTGACCGCTTTAAGAAAATTGCGGACGATGGTAGGTTTTTCGTAAACTTCCTTTTTCCCTTTTTTCATGACAATTCCATTCCCCTTTGGTCATAAGTCCGGCGAGTGAACCGAGGTCAGTAACCAGATCGTCGGCGACTCGCACGTAGAGCATGCCGGATTGATAACCTTCGAAGGGCTTGATCTTTTTCCCCAGGGCGAGCTTGAGATAAGCCAGGGGCATGTTTTGGCCCGCCCGGGTGGCCAGGTAGATCCAGGCCGGAAATCGATTGTTGATCTCGATGAGGTAGTACCGCCCGGAAGCAGCTTCCTTGATGAATTCCATCTCCAGCGGGCCGACCCACTTAAAATGTTCGAGGAGCTTCCGGGCGATTTGATTAAGCTCCTGTTCCTGGACGGTGATCCCAGCCCAAGTTGTGCCCCCGTCGTCCTGGATAATTTTCTTCATAGCCACGAGACCAATGGCCTCGTGCCGCTGGCTGGCCAGGCAGGCCACAGCATATTCCTCGCCCTGGATGACACTCTGGAGAATAATCGGCGTTCCCCAACTTTTGGCCAACGAATCAAAGTACACACCAGCCTCCATCAGGGAAGATGCCTGATGGGCTTCACCCAGAGGCCCCTTAAGGATCAAAGGGAAGCGAAGATTCCGGGAATAATGAAGGAGATCGTTTCGGGAGTAGATAACCGCCGAGAAAGGCAGGCTGAAGGTCTTGAAAGGTCCCCCTCCAGCCAACCGCTCTTTCGAGATTTTTTTGAGGCTTTCTTCCTCCGGCAACAAAACCCGGATTCCCAACTTCACCAAATCGGCTCCCATCCGGGAAATGGCTGACACCTCCGCATCAATGGTCGGTATTAGGCAGTGAATTCGCATCTTGGAGGAAAGGCTGGCCAGCCTTTGGAAGAATTGCTCGGGCTGATGCTGCGGGAAGGGCAGCTCGACAACCTGGTCAGCCAGAGAAAGGGAATGAAGTCCATCCGAGAACCTGTCGTAGGCCAGCGCGATGATGGAAATCCGGGCCGATGAATCCATCTTCAGGCTGTGGACGACTCCTATACCCGGGGAAGGGCTTTGCGAAGAGTTGAGGCCGGTTACGGCCACGTTGATTCGGTCTATTTTTTGTGCTTTCAACGGTAGACGATCTCCCCGTGAATAGTGATTTTTTTAAGAAGGTCAAAAGAGACAATGTATTCCCGGGAGGAACGATAAAAGATCACACCGGTCTGGTAAGGGGCCATTGGCTTCACACGCTGCCCCATGGCCAGTTGAAAAGTGGCCAGCGGCAGGTTCTGTCCGGCTCTGGCCGATAGATAGATCCAGGAAGGGAACCTGGAATTGACCTCCAGCAAATAATATTTCCGCGAGAAGGCCCCTTTGATGAACTCCAACTCAATGGGCCCGACCCACTCCAGCTTGGTCAAGATCTTTTTCCCCAAATTAAGGAAGTCTTGATCATGAACGGTCACTCCGGCCCAGGCCTTACCCTTGCCGGTGATGCCGATCTTCTTCATCATAACAGCCCCGATCAAGTCCTTTTCCTTATCCGTCAGGGCAGCAATATTATATTCTTCTCCGACAATGTGCTTCTGGGCCAGAAGGGGAAACCCCCATGAGTTCACCAAGCGATCGAAGAAGACTTCGGTTTCCTCCGGGGTGTTGGCGATGTGGCAATCCAGGAAGGGCCCTTTGAGCACAAGGGGCAGCCCCAGGTCGTCGATCACGGATGGCAATTGTCCTTTGCTGTTTAGGGTGACGGTCTTGGGAATATGGAACCCGTGTTTCTGGGCGAATTCGGGAAGGGCAATCTTGGCCCGAACCTTGATCTGCCTTTCTTCCGGGATGAGCAGCCGGATGCCCATGGCCCGCAGCTTTTCCCTGGCCCGGGCATAAATGACCATCTCCGAATCCAAGGTGGGGATGATCACGTCGATGCGGGTCTGGCGAACGATCTCCTTCAACCTTTCGATAAGCGGGTTCTCACCGTCGGCCGGCGGAGGGATCAGGTAAACTTCGTCCAGAAGCCCCTGGGCGAAGATACCTGTGGATAGTACATCAAAGGCCAGCCCAATGAATTTCCCCTTGAATTGACCGGAATCCTTCAAGCATTTGACAATAGCCAATCCGGGGGAAGGATTGTCCATGGAGATAAGGCCGGTTACGGCCAGGTTGCCTTTAATCATGGGATGCCCCAACACCCAATTCCTTCATTTGATCGACAAAGCCGAGAACATCGGCCAGGGCTTCCTCAGAGCCCACATCGTAGGTTTCGGTGAGGGCTTCGACCACTTTGGCGATCGATTTGTTTTCATAAAACTGCCTGACGATGAAAGCCCCAACCCGGCTGAGAGTGTAAAGGTTGCCGCTGTTGGAATCAAAAAGGAAACCATTCTCTCCGGGAGGGAGCTCAGGAGAAATGAACTGGGAGAGACTCACCTTCCTTGCGGCTTTGGCCAGGTGCTGATGCCTTTGGCAGTAGTTGGTCTTGCCCGTGGCCCAGCCTTCACAGCTCTTTCCGGTGACCAAAAAAGCAACGCAGCGCTTTCTTTTCATAAGAAAAGCTCCTTGCTGTTTTCTTATTTTTGTCCCATGGCCTTAAGCCCCTCGACAGCGGAGGGTTCATAAGGGTTGATCTTAAGGGCGGCCTTGAAAGCCTGGCGAGCTCCTTCCGTGTTCTTCAACCGGTAAAGGGCCCAACCCAGCCCGCTTTGGTAGGGGGCCACATCTGGAAAGGCAGAGACGATCTTGGCGAATTCATCCCTGGCCCTCTCATAGTTCTCCTTATAATAGTAGGACCAGGCCATGTCGGCCCGAACGCTACTCCAGGAAGGTTCCTTGGCCAATACTTTCTCAAAGTAGGAGATGGCTTGGTTATAATTCTTCTGGGCATAAGATAGATAGGCCAGGCCATTTAAGGCCTTGGCATTATCTTGGGTCTGGGCGAGGACCTGTTCAAATTTCTGCTGAGCTTCTTTGAACAATCCTTTCTGGTAATAGCTCCAGCCCAGATTGGCATAAAGGTCGATGCCTTCTTTATTTCCTTTAAAGATATTTTCGAAGTCCTCATCCTCCACATATTTGGGATAGATGGCGATGGCCTTGGCGAAGCTCTCTTTGGCCTGGGCCTTATTGCCTTTTTTCCAATGGCTCCAGGCCAAGCCCTTATAAGGATCGGCCAGGTAGGGGTTGAGGCTCACGGCCGCTTCGAAGGCCTTGATTGCTTTGTCGTGATCGCCCTTTTTATAAAGGGCCCATCCTAAGTTGCTTTGAACATCTAAGTTTCCTGCATAGATTTTAAGGGATTCGTTAAACTCGGAGATGGCTTGATCAAAATCATTATTTTGCAAATGGATGTATCCCAGGCCCTGATGGGCGCTGAAATCTTCGGGTGCTTTGGCCAGAACCTTTTTGAACTCGTCGAAAGCGCCTTTGTAATCTTTCTTCCAGTAAAGGCTCCAGCCAATTGCCAAGGGAAGACGGTCGACTTCCTTCTGCGGAAGAAGCTGGGGTTTGGCCTCCATGGCCGCTTTGAACTCCTTGATCGCCTGGTCGAAATCGCCCTGATAATAATTGTTCCAAGCCTTGCTGACCGGTGCATAGCGCACTCGGGCTGTGGCATTCAATCCGTTGTAAGCATCCGGGTAATTGGGATCGGCCTTCTGGGCCTCCTGGAACTCCTTCTCCGCTTCCTCATACTTTTCTTTCATGAAAAGGCACCAAGCTAAGCCTGTACGGGGATTGGTCCAGTTCGGCTGGCGGGTGACCACCTCTTTGAAAATGGCCAGGGCCTTATCATAATCTTTTTTGAAATAGTATGACCAAGCAATACGAGTCTGGGCATCGCTCTGGATGAAATAAACCCCGGGGGTGTTGAGGATGGAAACGTACTCTTTGACAGGCTCCAGCCTGGAATCCTTTTTCCAGGATTTTTCCAGGTGGGAAATGGCCAGATCATACTTTTTCAGACGATACTCTGCATATCCCAGGCCCCGCAACAGATCGGGACGATCAGGGAATTTTTTTAGGGCCAGGATGAACTTCTCCTCCGCTTCGGAGAACATCCAGGCATAAAAATACGCCCAGCCCCAGTCTGCATAAAGTGGCCAATAGGTTTTTTCATTTTTCAGGATTTCCTTGAATTCCTTGATGGCCAGATGTCCGGGTAAAAGTTGGATAGCACTCCGGAATGAGGATAGAGCTTTCTCCTTTTCTCCCTGAGCATGATAACTGAAGCCCAGGCCGGCGAAGGCGTCAGTCCAGTAGGGATAGATTTTCAGGGCCTTTTCGTAAGCCTCGATGGCCTTGGCATAATCCTTCTCTTGGTAATAGGCCCAGCCAATCATTGTCTGGACATCGGCCTGAGCCCCGTATTGGGTTAGCGATTGGCCCAGTTCGCGGATGGCGGCATCATATTGCTTGATAGCAAAATAAGTGAACCCCAGCCCTTTCAGGGAATCAGCATTCTTCGGAAATTGTTTGATGGATTCCTTGAATGAATCCTCGGCCTTGACATAATCCTTTTTCCCGTAACAAGCCCAACCCAGCCCGTTGTAGACACGCCACAGTTCTTTGCGGGGGAGCCTGGCAGATTTATCTTTAAGAATATCATTGAAACCCGCAATAGCCTTGTCATACTGCTGAGTGGTGAGGAAAATCCGAGTGGCGTTGAAAGGGGCAAACCTCCACTGGGCAACCCCATCCTTTCCCAGGAGGGAGGTAGTCAGCCCCGGGTCGAGTTTCAAAGCCTTCTCGAAAGATTCTTCTGCTTCGACCATCATGCCCTTCCAGTAGTAACTCCAGCCCAGCCCATCGTGGAGGATTGACCAGCGGGGGTGTTCACCCAAAGCCTTTTTAAAAGCAGAAATAGACCGGTCATACTCTCTCGCAGCCAGCAGTTCCCAGGCCTCTTTGGTCTTGGCCGTGCGATATTTGCGCACTTCTACCAACCCGGCAGCCGCCGAGGCATTCAGAGGTTGCATGTTCAGGATGACCTGAAAGTCTTTTTCGGCCTCGTCATTTTTAGACTTTTGTATAAAGATCCATCCTCGGCCCGCCAAAGCATCGGGAGACTTGGAGTCCAGGGTGAGAACTTTCGAATATTCTTCCAGGGCCCGATCATATTTTTTCGCCGCCTGTAAGCTTTGAGCCAGGTGCAGACGTATGTCCTTGGAATCACTCCAGGAGGCCGGCTTCTTCAGGGCGTTTTCCAGGTTGAGAATGGCATCCTCAAATTTACCCAGCCGCTGGCTGGCCATGCCGATGATGGTCTGACTGTCCGCATGAAAGTCATAGAACAATTTTTGGTCTTCCGGAGAAAAGGAGCTGAAAGAAGGATCCTCGATAGCTTTTTGGGCCAGATCCCGAACCTTACGGGAGACCTCAATCGCCTCCTTATCCTTGCCAAAAGTGTAGTAGTAAAGCCCCAGGCCGCCGAGAGCGGTCATGTTCCGGGAATCTATTTCCACTGCTTTTTTAAATTGAGGATAAGCCAGGTCTAGCTTGCCTTTCTTAACGTAACTCCAACCTAAAAGGGTATAGGCCCCAGCATTCTTTGGGTCCAGTTTGATAGCTTCGCTCAGTTCCATGATAGCCTGGTCATAATTCTTTGTTTTTTGATAGTGTTGCAGGCCGGCTTCGTACCTTTTCTGGGCCTCCATTCCGGCACAACCGATCCCTGCAAAAATTATCGAGGCAATAAACAGGAATATCAAACTGATTGTTCTCCTATTTTCCACTTTAGACCCCCTGTTCAATCGAATTATTATTTTGATAATTGGTTAGGCACAACGGGATGCTATGATTTATAGATTTTTTTGCCCAAGAAAATTTCCAAAATCTCGGGGTCGAATTGAGTGCCCTTACATTTCTCCAATTCCATCAGGACGTCCCCCAGGGGCATGGCCCTACGATGCGGCCGGGCGCTGGTCATGGCGTCGAAGGCATCGGGAACAGCGATGATCCTTGCCTCCAGGGGGATGACTTCCCCAATCAAGCCATCAGGATACCCACTCCCGTCGAAATGTTCGTGATGATTGCGAATGATGGCAATCTTATCCTTAAAAAATTCGATCCCCTGCACAATCTTAACACCGATCAATGGATGTTCCTGAATATATTGATACTCATTAGAGCTCAAAGCACCCTTTTTTTGAAGTACCTCGTCCTTGATGCCGATCTTCCCAATGTCATGAACAAGCGCTCCATATTCCAGACTCTCCAGCCTCTCCTCCGTAAAACCTAAGGAGACAGCGATTTGCAAACTCATCTGTCTCACTCGATCGGAGTGCCCTCGGGTGCAAGGGTCTTTGGCATCGATCGCCTCAGCCAGAACCTTTACCGAATCCAGATGGGCCTTCTTTAGAGTGCGGTAAGCCTGCTGAAGTTTGGAGGTCCTTTCCTCCACCAATCTCTCCAGATGCTGATGATAGGCTTCAAGCTCTTCTTCCAACCTCCTCTTCTCCAATGCCTTCTTGACACTGAAGACCACCAGATCTAAATCAGCTGGTTTGATGATAAAATCATAGGCTCCCAGGTGCATGGCCTCCATGGCCATATCGATTTCTCGATAGGCTGTCATTATGATCACTATCATATTTGGATGCGTTGCCTTCACTCTCTTTAAAAGCTCAATGCCATTCATCTCCGGCATCTTGATGTCGGAAATAATGAGGGAAAAATTGTCTTTATTAAAATGATTGAGGGCCTCGCTCCCATTATTGGCCATTACGCAGGAGTATCCTTCTTTGGCAAGCCGGCGAGCAAAAATGGAGCAAATCATTTCCTCATCATCGACAATGAGTATTCGGTTTTCCATCTGACCTTACCGTCATAGTTCGGAGTCTATTTAAACCTTTCTTAAAGATTTCATTAAGCCATTGATCATTTTTGATAACTCCAAACAAAAACTTCGAGATTCCTGTTTAGCTTTATTGTCAATATATTTTTGTCTATATGATATTTCAGTAATTGCGATACACTCTCTTATAGATCTCCTTGGTATTTTAAGAATAGGTAGAAATTCAGAGTTAGGAGTTTGGGACCTTTAAAATGAACACTCCGAACTAATTTCTCCGAACTAAACACTCTTAATTAAAGGCTCCGAACTCCGAACTAAATACTCCGAACTTATTTGTCCAGCACTTCACGAACTTTTCTCGCCAATCCCTCCATCGAAAAGGGTTTCTGGATGTAATTTACTCCCTCCTCCAGAATACCATTACGCACAATGGCATTATCCGCATAGCCCGACATATAGAGCACCTTGAAGTCCTGCCGCACCTGCCGCGACCGATCAATCAACTGAGGCCCACTCATTTGGGGCATGACCACATCGGTCAAGATCAGATGAATAGGTTCCTTTCTTTGTTCGCAGCAAAGCAGGGCTTCCTCCTCCTGGCGCGCCTCTAAAACGGTATACCCTTGTTTCTCTAACATTCGAACGGCCACTTTGCGGACCTCCTCTTCATCCTCAACGATGAGAATGGTCTCACTACCACGGGGAATCTCTTTGACCTCTACCTCGCTCTTCAATTCCTCCAGAGGCTCATCCACACGAGGAAGGTAGATCTTAAACGCCGTACCTTTCCCTGGTTCACTATAAACCCAGATATTTCCCCCACTCTGCTTCACAATCCCATAGACCGTAGATAAACCCAACCCCGTCCCCTTTCCCTTCTCTTTGGTCGTAAAAAAGGGTTCAAAGATCCGTTCCTTGACCTCCGGCGTCATCCCCACTCCCGTATCACTCACCGAAAGCACTACATAACGACCCGGAGTCACAGCAATATGGGCACGAGCATAGGCTTCATCCAACTTCACATTGGTTGTTTCAATGGTGAGCTTTCCCCCGTTCGGCATTGCATCTCTGGCATTCACTGCTAAGTTAAGGATCACTTGCTCTATCTGCCCGGGGTCGGCCTTGACCTTTCCCAAATTCTCGGCCAGTACATTAACCAATCCGATATCTTCACCAATGACTCGACGCAACATCTTTTCCAAATCTCTCAGCAGAGTGTTCAGATCGAGAACCTCCATCTCCATCACCTGCCGCCGGCTGAAGGCCAGAAGTTGACGAATGAGGTTCGCTGCCCGCTCAGTGGCTTTTTGGGTCTCGTCAATGTTTCCCCTCAGGGGATCACCTTCTTTGAGTTCCAGGAGGGAGAGTTGGCTGTAGCCTTTGATGATGGTTAGGAGATTATTGAAGTCATGGGCGATGCCCCCTGCCAGCCGGCCAATGGCCTCCATCTTCTGGGATTGGCGAAGCTGCTCCTGCAAAGCGGCCATCTCCTCCTCCGCCTTCTTTTTTTCAGTGACGTCCCGGGCAACCCCCCGAAACCCAATACGCTCACCTTTGGCATTTTTTATTAAAGAGATGGAACTATCATGAAATCTCTTTAGGCCATCCTTTCTTATGATCCCCCAATTATATGCTCTATAAGGTTCCCCAGTGGTGTATACTCGATTGAACGCCTCATATACTTTTTTAGCAGTCTCTTTATCCATGTACTGCCGATTGTTCATCCCCATCATTTCCTCTTTAGAATATCCAAGTCCTCTACACAAAGAATCATTAAAAAAAGTGAAATTCCCGGCGAGATCGACTTCAAAGTAGCCATCTTCGATGTTATCAAGAATGCTTCTATATCTTTCCTCCGATTCCCGCATCGATTCCGCCGCCCGCTTGCGTTCGCTGATATCGGTGATCACCCCTACCAATCCGCCAACCGAGCCGTCCGCCTTGGTAAACGAAGCCTTATTGAAAATGACATCGTGTTTTTTGCCCTCCGTGCTGGTAACAGAGACCTCATATATCTGGACACCGCCTCGGGAAAGCAGTTCCTCATCCTGCGCTCGATAGATAGCGGCTAATTCGGGCGGAGCGACGTCGTAAACAGTCTTGCCAATAATCTGCTCTCGCTTCAGACCGTTCATCTGCTCCCAGGCTTTATTACAACCGAGAAACTTCCCCTCCCGATCTTT
>Ga0315280_10005164_pt1 | contig 18798 bp, 18 predicted proteins | sample YL17G06_40_MG_FD_203697 | JGI IMG/M metagenome (GOLD analysis project Ga0315280, IMG submission 203697) | Sediment microbial communities from Yellowstone Lake, YNP, Wyoming, USA - YL17G06_40 | ecosystem: Environmental > Aquatic > Freshwater > Lake > Sediment | place: USA: Wyoming | collected... | reverse complement strand
CTGGTACACTTGTCAGAGCTTAGGCACAAACGTTTGACAAGGGTAATCTACAGGCTCGTGATCTAGCTGGTTATGACATCGCCTTTACACGGCGAAGGTCGGGCGTTCGAATCGCCTCGAGCCCATCTGTTTTTGATTTTAGTGAAAGCTTCGCTTTCGTTTGAAAAAAGAAGTGATTTTAGCTCATTAATCTGTGATTCAAGTGATGAGAGGCGCTCTTCAACTTGACTTCGTTCTTCGTTTGCACAGATTTTGTCAACGGGTTTGTCAACGGTCATAACAAATGCAAGCTTCCCCTCGTACGCGGTTTGGTATATATGTGCCATCTTACCCGCAAGCGAGACAAACTCTCGTGGCAGCCGAATGACCGGATACGAGTGCGAGACTGTTGCGCTGTGTAAGCCTATTTTATGTTTGCACAAGAGCTGCATGATTAATAAAAGGCGCCAAATGGCATAATGCTTTTTGTACTTCATCGGAATAGTGCACAAGCTCCAAATGCTTAGATGCAACATCTGAAATTATTGCCTGCGACTTAACGAACTGATTTGCTTTCTATACGAGCAAGACTCTTGCGGTCAGGTTTTCAGTCTGCGTATGGAGTTTTTCGATAAACTCCGTAAAATCTTTAGTTGCTGACTCGGCAGCATCGAAACTCGCAAAAATCGGTCCCTCTTTCGGGTACTGAGCACTCAGCATAGTCGCTTCTTGCGAAGAATGGATAATTTTGTGTCTGAATCGCATATATCTTTGCACTCTTTCCAGCACGTCACTTTTTAAATCAGGAATGTCGCCGAACTTTATATTATATCCAAGGTTGAAGGCTTTCTTACAGTCGCTCCAGTTTTGAAAGTTTATTAAGCCCTTTTGTCCTCTATATCGTGGAATGCTAACCAAACTCTCGAGTATGCTTTTTTTGTTAATTTCAGCATCAGCAAAAACCTTGTGCAGCGTTTTCGCGTCTTTAGTAAATTCGTTAAGCAAAAGGTCAATCTGTGGAATTATGCCGCGCAACGTCGTCTCTTTCTCTATTTCGAGGTATCTCTCTCTAGTGTATACCTCAAATCCCCTAACCAGCATTACAAAACACTGTTGCGAAATAGAAGACTCAAGAAGGAAATCATCGTATGAATGCTCGCCGCGTTCTATACAGTTTTTGGCTTTTGCCACCAAGCGTTTAATCTTGAAAACGGTATAGTCCCACAGCTCCTTAGCGGTAGATAGGAGCAATACTTCTCCGTTTTCCATCTCAGAAACATAAGTTAAGCCTTCAGCCATTACGCAAAACGTTCCGTCCTTCGCTTGCCGTACTTTGCCTGCTTGCTTTCGTGCTCTTGCATAATTTAGCGGTAGTTTGTTAAAATCACCAGCGAAAAAGTCGATGCCTTCCCCAGACCATATCATCACGATATCTAAGGTCGAAGTAGGAGGCGGAAGTTTGAGAGTTGCAGCATGAATGCCGGTCTTTATACTCAAATGCGTAAATTCAAGCTTCAAATCTCCTGTTCTATGAAGTGCAAACTTTAGTCCCTTTATTTGGCCACCTAAAACTTGCAAATTGCCAAGAGAAGGGTCAAATATTTTGGCATCTTTCAGACAGCATATAATAATCCCGAATCTCTCATTAATCCATCTCAGCAACACTTTGCCCAACGCTAGGCTGTTTAGATAAGCTGGCACAGCGATTATAGAGTTCTTTTGCATCCCAATTTTTTGGGAGTAGTCATCATCAGAGCGCATTCTGTCATACCTACTAAACGCGGGTGAAAGCGACGTTAAAGTATAAAACGTGAGCGATGAGTAGCTGAAGAAGCTGTGCGTGTTTCCTCACTTTCAGAGCGTTCTTACCACAACGCTATTGTTAGTCTTAAAAATTCACCCGCGTGCAAGCGGTTCTGCTTCACAACTTGCCGGACGAAGTAGCGAAAACGCTGCAAAACCTTCTCGCCGCTTATTTTCACACAATACCGTTAAGCGAGCTGATTGGTTCCAGAAACCGTTCAAAACGGCAAGAACAACTCATATATGTGACGATAAGCGGCGCCGCGTGTTCCTTTTGCCTTAGCGAGAACGGAAGATTCGAGCGCGTCAGGGCAGGAAAAGCTTCATTTGCGGACAGAGGGACAGTCGCTCACCTACTCTTCTCACAACTTATCGCCATCCCAACTGAGGACAGATTCTATGTGCGCTTATCCAGCGAGGCGAAGGGAAGGCAGTTTCGCTCGGTGAGAGAGATTCTGCAGCAGGCGATGTGCGTGCACGACGCACAAAAAATCACGTTGGCTGTTCGTGAGCTGGATACACAAGCTTAATGAAGCAAACAGGTTAACTTTACTCGTTATTTCAAACAGACGAGACGAATATGACCTCATTCAAACGAGCTGCTGTGAAAGTTCTGCGAGATGCAAAGGAACCGCTACATTATAAGGAAATTACGAAACGTGCGCTAGAGGAGGCGCTCATCGAAACTTCTGGTGCTACGCCTGAGCGCACAATGAATACCCAGATAACCAGCGACATGAAACGGAAGAAAAAAAAGTCAGCATTTACCAGAGTTCAAGCAGGGGTTTATTCGTTGAATCCAGGTTATGCAGAGGAGGAACAGAACGAAGAGGAAATCGAAGAGGAAGTTGCTCAAGAATCGAAGGAGCAGATAAGCACCCAATATATCGGTAAGGCTGGCGAGCACCTAGTGGTGAGTGAGCTGCTCTTTCGCGGCTATAACGCGAGCATAATGAACGTTGATGAGGGCCTAGATATTGTCGCCACCAAGGGCGAGCGCCTCTACAATATTCAGGTTAAGACCGCGAATGAAAACAGGTTTAACAATTACGTTTTTGACCTCCGCATCAGTTCATTTGAGAAGCATAATCGCTATAACACGTTTTACATCTTCGTATTGAAGGGGCATCATACGCATTTCCTCGTGCTGCCGTATCTTGAGGTTCAAAAGAATATCGACGAGAAAAACATCTTAGTCGTGAGTAAAGGGCAGCGGTATCGTGTCAATATCAAGATAAGGGATAATAATCTGTACCTCGGCAAGAAAGAGAACGATATGACGTATTACATGGACAAGTGGGAATCAATAACATAACTCGTTGGAGGAGCAACGTGGCTGAGAAGAAGGCGTCAAACGGTGCAAACCTGGGTTTTGAACAAAAAATGTTCCAGGCAGCGGATAAGCTCAGAAACAACATGGATGCCGCCGAGTACAAGCACGTCGTTTTAGGACTTGTTTTTCTAAAATACATTTCCGACTCATTCGCTGAGTCGCAAGGGCGACTTGTTGCTGAAATCACTGAAGGAGCCGACCCCGAAGACCCAGATGAGTACAGGGCGAAAAATGTGTTTTGGGTTCCACAAGAAGCAAGGTGGAGCTATCTGCTAGACAACGCTAAGCAGCCAGAAATAGGCAAATTCGTCGATACTGCAATGGACGCAATTGAGCGGGACAATCCTTCGCTAAAAAGCGTATTACCAAAAGATTATGCACGCCCCGCACTCGACAAACAAAGCCTCGGGGAACTCATTGATTTAATAGCGACTATCGGACTTGGAGATAGCCAGAGTAGAAGCAAGGATATTCTAGGTCGCGTCTACGAGTATTTCTTAGGACAATTCGCGGACGCCGAAGGAAAGAAAGGAGGGCAGTTCTACACACCGAGAAGTATCGTTCGCCTCCTTGTTGAAATGCTCGAACCCTACGAAGGGCGGGTATTTGACCCGTGTTGCGGTTCAGGCGGTATGTTCGTTCAAAGCGAAGAGTTCATCGAAGCGCACGGGGGGCGAATTGGCAGTATTTCCATCTATGGGCAAGAATCAAATCAAACCACTTGGCGACTGTGCAAAATGAATCTTGCTATACGTGGAATTGATGCAAACATCCAATGGGGTAATAGTTTTCACACTGACGCGTTCAAAGACCTGAAGGCTGACTTTATTTTGGCAAACCCACCGTTCAATGACAGTGATTGGGGGGGTGAGCGCTTGAACAACGACATGCGATGGAGATTTGGAACTCCTCCTCCACGCAACGCTAACTTTGCATGGGTGCAGCACTTCATTCACCACTTATCTCCTACAGGAGTTGCTGGTTTTGTGCTAGCTAACGGTTCTATGTCCTCCAACACTTCAGGAGAGGGTGAGATAAGGAAAAACATAATTGAAGCGGATTTGGTCGATTGCATGGTAGCCCTCCCTGGCCAACTATTCTACAACACAGGCATCCCCGCTTGCTTATGGTTTGTCGCTCGAGACAAGCGGAACCAGAAGTTTAGGAATAGACAGGGAGAATTACTTTTTATCGACGCCCGCGATATGGGCGCTATGGTTGATAGAACACACAAGGAACTTACAGAAGAAGACATACACAAAATTTCGTCAATCTATCACGCTTGGAGGGGCGAGCTTGAGGAATACGCTGACACGAAGGGCCTATGTAAAGCGGTAAAACTCGCCCGGATTCGGGATAATGAATATATGCTCACTCCTGGCCGTTATGTCGGAGTTGAGGAGAGTGAGCTAGGCCAAGAACCGTTTGAAAGGACTATGAGTACGCTCGTCGAGGAACTCGATGAGCAGTTGAAAGAGTCAGCAAAACTTGACCTTGAAATTAGGCGAAATCTCACGATATTAGGTTTTTTCAAATCGAAACGTGGATAGAAGGTCGATTTGCAACTAGCTGTCATGTGTGGCAACTTACTTACGGGCAGCTTCGATGAGGGTTGGTGAATAAAATGCTGGACGACGACGGATTTGTGCATCTGTTTTCCGTTTGTGATTCCATTGTCGACTGTGAGCACAAAACAGCTCCCGTGCAATCTGAAGGCATTCCGTTAATCAGAACCACGAACATAAAAAAAGGCTGGATGGATATCGATAACGCCGATAGAGTATCTGAGGAGACTTGCCGTGAATGGAGCAAACGTATGGAGCCCAAACCTGGTGACATAATCTTAGCCAGGGAGGCCCCAGTAGGCGGCGTAGGAATGGTTCCTTTTAATAGGCGCGTTTGCCTAGGGCAAAGAACGGTTCTGATTAGACCCAATCAAGATATTATAACGCCTCGCTATCTGTTATACGTTCTTTTAACCAAACAGATGCAAAATCAGATGAAATCTCTAGCTGAAGGGTCCACTGTCCCACACTTGAATATGTCTGCCATAAGAAAGTTAAGGGTCCCTAAACCTCCATCGCTTTCAGAGCAGCATTTTGTGGCCAGAGTGCTTGGGGCCTTCGATGACAAAATGGAACTTAACCATCATATCAATTCAACACTCGAAAAAATCGCGCAAGCACTCTTCAAGCACTGGTTTGCTGATTTTGAGTTTCCTGACGAAGCAGGAAAACCGTACAAATCGAACGGTGGACTTATGCAAACTTCAGAATTAGGCGAGATTCCGAGCACGTGGCTTGTTGCACGTAATTTATCTGACTTATGTAATCGGATTGACTACGGATACACACGAAATGCAACTAAGGAAGCAGTAGGACCTAAATTTCTAAGAGTTACTGATATCAACAAGGTTGACTGGATAAGTTGGAAAGATGTACCTTATTGTGAAATCAACGAAAAAGAATTGGAAAAATATACCTTGCAACGAGGAGACATCGTAGTCGCAAGAATGGCTGACCCGGGAAAAGTCGCAGTCTTTGAAGACAACATTTCAGCTGTATTCGCGTCGTACTTGATTAGGATACGACCACGGAATCCTGAACTCGCTTATTATCTGTATTATTTCATGAAGTCCAAATACTACCAAAGTTTTATTCTCGGGGCCGAATCTGGCTCAGTCCAGAAAAATCTCAATGCAAAGGGATTGACGAGGGGCTTACCCATCATGTTGCCTAACCTAGACATCATTAAGAAATTCAGCGACTTAGTGAAGTTGTTAAGGCGGAGGATTAGTAAGAACTGTGTTGAGTCTGATATATTGATGCACATTAGAGAGACCCTTCTTCCAAAAATGATAGCAGACAGAAAAGCCTCTACCGACAACGAAGCAGCCTTATCAAATATCAATGTACAAACAAGCCTCAAACAGTGGCCTTAGAAAATTACAGTGCGAGACATCACTGAGAGATTTTAACGAACCACTAAACTGAATTTGTCAAGCTGGCATGCAGCGACCAATAGTAGAATCAGACATTGAATCTGTTGCTCTTGAGATTTTGTCTGATTTAGGATATGTAGTGGTTAACGGCCCTGATATTGCGCCAGCGCCTGAAGGCACGTCGCCTGAAAGGTACAGATATTCTGACGTTATTCTAGTTGAACGATTGAAAAATGCCATCGAAAAGCTCAATAGAGCAACCCCGGAAGCGGCGCGCACAGAAGCACTTAGGACGTTACTGCGAACAGAAAGCCGTTCTCTTCTTGAAAACAATCACACATTCCATCAACAGTTAGTCAACGGGATTGACGTCGAATATCAAAGAGCTGACGGAAGTATTACTGGCGACAAAATCCGCCTATTTGATTTTGAAAGGCCAGAAAATAATGAGTTTCTAGCCGTAAATCAGTTCACTGTCATTGAAAACAGCAACAACCGGAGACCAGATATCGTTGTTTTTGTGAATGGTGTGCCCCTAGTCGTCATTGAGCTCAAGAGTCCATCGGATGAAGACGCAACAATTTGGAGCGCTTTTCACCAGCTTCAAACGTATAAGACCGAAATCCCTTCCCTCTTTCACTTTAACGAGGTACTGATTATCAGTGACGGGACAGAAGCAAGGGCGGGGACTTTGACATCTGATACAGAGCGCTTTATGCCGTGGAAGACTGTAGGGGGCACAGAGATTGCATCTAAATCACTGCCGCAAATTGAAGTTCTGTTTCAAGGCATGCTTGACAAGCATAGGCTGCTAGACTTAATCAGGCATTTTATCATTTTTGAAGAAGAGGAGCATACTAAACTGAAGAAACTGGCAGCCTATCATCAATATTATGCAGTAAATAAAGCCATCGAATCGACGCTTGAAGCTTCAAATCCGGAAGGCAATAAGCGCTGTGGCGTTGTATGGCACACACAAGGCTCTGGGAAAAGCCTAACTATGGCGTTCTATACCGGAAAACTTGTCCTTGAATTGCATAATCCCACTATAGTTGTCATAACGGATAGAAATGACTTGGATGACCAGCTATTCGGCACGTTTAGTCGTTGTCATGAACTACTAAGGCAAACCCCAATCCAAGCCACGTCGCGCAGTCGCCTAAAAGAGCTTCTAGACGTCGCCGCCGGTGGCGTGGTCTTTACTACCATCCAGAAATTCTTCCCTGACGTGAAAGGCGAAGCTTATCCAACGCTCTCCGAGAGAAGAAATATTGTAGTCATCGCAGATGAGGCGCACCGGAGCCAATACGACTTCATCGACGGTTTCGCTCGCCACATGAGGGATGCTCTGCCAAATGCCTCCTTCATAGGATTTACTGGCACCCCTATTGAGACGGCAGATAGGAGCACGCCTGCCGTTTTTGGAAACTATATCGACATTTACGACATTGAGCAGGCCGTTGAAGATGGGGCAACTGTCAGGGTCTACTACGAAAGCCGGCTGGCGAAACTGCAACTCGCTGAGGAAGAACGTCCACATATCGACCCTGAGTTTGAAGAAGTAACCGAGAATGAGGAAGTAGCGAGGAAGGAGAAGCTGAAGAGCAAATGGGCGAGACTTGAAGCGCTGGTCGGAAGTGAGAAGAGGCTACGGGAGATTGCTGAAGATATAGTTACCCATTTTGAGCAGAGGCTTGAGGCACTCGACGGCAAGGGAATGATAGTGTGCATGAGCCGTCGCATCTGTATTGATTTATTTAATGAAATAATTGCTATGCGTCCTGAATGGCAGAACGACGACGACGCGCAAGGCATCATAAAAGTCGTGATGACCGGCTCTGCGAGCGACCCTGTTGACTGGCAGCCCCATATACGAAACAAAAAGAGGCGGCGCGAGCTGGGAGAGCGCATGAAGACTCCCTCTGAAGAGCTGCGCCTCGTGATAGTAAGAGATATGTGGCTGACGGGATTCGACGCGCCGAGCCTCCACACTATGTACGTTGACAAGCCGATGAGAAGTCTTGGCCTAATGCAGGCAATCGCCCGCGTGAACCGAGTATTCAAAGACAAACCGGGAGGTTTGGTCGTCGACTATATCGGGATTGCTTACGAACTGAAAAAGGCGTTATCTGAATACACGGAGCGTGATAGAGAGAATACGGGCATCCCTCAGGAAGAAGCGGTTGCATTGATGCTTGAAAAGTACGAAATGGTCTGCGATTTGTTCTACGGGTTTGAGTACCAGCGGTTTTTCACAGCTAGTCCTAGAGAGAAATTGAGGTTAATCCCCGCGGCAATGGAACATATTCTTCAGCAAGAAGATGGAAAGGCGCGGTACCTGCAGCACGTAAGCGAACTTTCAAAGTCGTTCTCTCTTGCAGTGCCTCACGAAAAAGCCTTGGACATCCGGGACGACGTAGGATTCTTCCAAGCGGTGAGGGCAGCTTTAATAAAGACCACTGAGCCTGGCGGCAGGCCGCAGGAACAGCTCGATACCGCAGTAAAACAAATACTGTCAAAAGCTATTGTGCCCAGCGGCGTTATTGACGTATACAGCGTGCTTGGGCTTGAGAAACCAGGCATATCGATACTCTCCCCAGAGTTCCTTGAAGAAGTCAAGGGGGTGCCACAAAAGAACCTCGCATTCGAAGTGTTGCGAAAGCTTCTAACTGATGAAATACGGACTGTTTCACAACGAAGCGTGGTACAAGGCCGTTCATTCGCTGAGATGCTCGAAAAGAGCATTAAGCGCTACCAAAACAAGAGCATACAAACCGCGCAAGTCATCGAAGAACTAATCCAGCTTGCTAAGCAGATGCGTGAGGCAGAACGCAGGGGTGAAGACCTCGGCTTGAGTCCTGCAGAGCTTGCGTTTTACGACGCACTTGAAACGAATGACAGCGCCGTACAGGTACTCGGCGACGACACGCTGCGTACAATCGCCCAGGAGCTTGTTGACACGATTCGGAACAACGTGACTATTGACTGGACTTTACGAGAGAACGTGCAAGCACTTTTGCGGGTGAAAGTAAAACGAGTTTTAAAGAAATATGGATACCCCCCTGATAAGCAGCAGAAAGCGACAGAAACTGTATTGGAGCAAGCAGCTCTAATATGCGGAGAGCTTGCAGCAGCTTAGGTCGTTAGTAATTTCGCTACCCTTTTAAGCTGTCCTAAACGACAAACCCGTGTAATTTCGACGTAAGCAAAAAAGGAGCTTCTTATATATCAACGTTTGATATATACCCATATGGGCTCGCAAAACTCGCTTTATTTTTGGACTGCGTTGCAAAGCTCAAAAAACGGAACACGTTTTTGCAGGAGCACTCCACAACAGTTTTAGCGCCTTTATATCACGTACTTAAACATTTGTCACTCAGGTGCTGTTAAAATGAGCGTTGTTAAATGTGGGTTGTTAAGAAATGGTTGATGATAACAACCACCTTGCTATGTAACACTTGGTCGTTACATAGACCTTTATGCGATTACAAAGCGCAGTTATGTGCATCGTTTACAAGGGAGTAATATGACGCTAAGTATCGTTATCAGAGGACCAGATGGCATTGTGTTTGCCACTGAAAGCAGAAGTTTAACAGAAGTGACTTTGCCCGACGGTTCAAAATCTCTATTTCCCTATGACGAAACCAACAAACTGCTGACTTTCGACAAACCCCACAATTTTGTAGCTGCTGTCACGACCGGGCTTGGAGGAATAGGAAATAGGTCTGTTTATAATTTCGTGCCAGATTTTGAAGCAACAATCGCTTCGGAAGGTCGTATGCCGGCTGACGAATTCTCCGAAAAAATGTCCAACTTCTTCATGGAGGAGTGGGAGAAGCGGCCGCCAGAAATGAAAGATTGGAAAGGGCCGTCGATATCTTTTCTGGTGGCGGGTTTCAACGAAGGGGATGCATATCCTCACACTTACAAAGTAGATATTCCTTCTGAACCGAAACCCGTTGAATTGCCTCAGATAGACATAACTTGGGGAGGCGAAGGAGAGCTTGTCAATAGATTGATAAAAGGTTATGACCCCAACCTTCCAAAACGATTGTCAGACGCTTGGTCGTTAACTGAAGAACAAGTGAAAGCTATGCCAGAAATCGCGCAACCGCTTTCACTACAGTTTCCGTTGCCAGTGATGGGATTGCAAGGCTACATTGACTTAGCGGTATTGCTTCTCCGCACCACGATGGAAACTCAGCGACTAGCACTCTACGTAAGAGGGTGTGGCGGCCCTATTGACGTGGCTACAATAACGCGACGAGACGGGCTTTGCTTCGTTCGACTTAGTGACGAAGACGAGATTTGCTAACTGTGGAGACTAAAAAATTGTTCTGAGGTAACGTATTTCGGCGCTTCAGTTTGCGAGAAAGGTTGCACGGAACGTTGAGGGAGCGGAATAAGGTTCAAAGAGGGTTAAAGAAAGACGCTTCGCCGACAGTAGACGGAGAACGAATTTACTACAATTCATTAGGCCGCATCAGCGATTTGATGGAATGACGCCTGCGGAGGTTGCCGGCGTCGATTTGGAATTGGGAGAAAATAAGTGGTTGGGGCTTCTTAAGAAGGCGATGGAGAACGGGAAAGGTTAACAAACCATTGTTTTATCGCTCTTCATACGTCGACAATTCAAAGGGGTTTTTCGTTTGGGTTTCTAATGTGCACCCCAACCAAAATTTTTTCGATTTCATCACTATTGTCCGATATATCTTCTTCATCAGTCGTTACGAAACAAATTGATTTGTTGCCGATAATTGTTTGTTTGATATGATATGAATCTAAAAGTATTGAAATGTCAGAATTATTGCTAATTTTTTTCTCTAGGTTGTTTCTCTCTTGAGAATACTGCTTAATGTCACCTAAAGTGATTACGTGCTTTTCAATTTTAGCGCTTGGGTGTGCAAAACAATCTGCATCTAAAGAACTAATCGCGTTGTTTACTGCGTCTTCGGCCATTTTGCAACAAATAATTTCATCGCCATTGAGTATCGAATCTCTTATGTTGTATCCGTACCGGTCTAAAAAGGGATTCAATATGTCTTCCGCGTTCTCTCTTTTTTCTTTTGTTGGATACATCCCTAAGAAATTACGTTTACGGTTGTCAATTTTACTATCAAAATCCCAAGCATTGAATTTAAATGAACTATATAAAAGATATTTCAAAAACGCCCATACAACTTGTCTAACTGCTTCAAATTTCTTTGAGCACTCCCAGTAGACGTTTTCGCTTGTACGTTTTTTTATTTGTTTTTTGTCAACACAAGCACATGCGACTTTGTACTGGGCATCCCACGAAAGCCTAGAACCAATCAAAATATTAGAGTCGAAAAAATAGTCGAAATTCATTCATCTGCAAACTGTGTTCTGCATTACTGTTGACAAGAATTTCTGCAATTTTTCATCCTGTTCACAACGTAACGTCCCTCTAATGGTTGATAGAATGTCTGAACGAAATGCGCGAACCTGCGAAGAGAGTTCGTTTAAAGAATTGTTATATATCTCGTTCCAAGTTTTTAGATTTATATCATAAGCAGAGTCATGCTCGATAATTCGAATGCCATATGCAAAAGTTGTCCACACGTAGTCTTCAGCCATTCTAAGGACTTTATTCAACAAAACAGCATCGTTATCAACTTCTCTTAAATAATTGAATACGCGAAGGGCATCCGTTGTAAATGAAGAAAATAGCGTATTAAATTGGTCAAAAAGAGGGTTTGTAGGCAGTTCGGTTTCGCACTCAAATATATAGTCTCTGAGTATTGAAACGTCTGAATAAGTGTCTAATTGGATTTGGCCTAAAGTTAGATTTGATGTATATTTATTAATTGTTTCTATAAAATCGATTTTAAACGCCGGGATGAATGGATATGGTGCATAGTCTTTATAAATCTCTTCTATGAATGCAGCAGCATTGTAGGGATTAAAGTGTTTTAACGCTGACTTAAATCCTCTCCTCACGTCTTTATCTAAAGACAAGTCTTGCGTTACCCTCTCACGATTCAAGTGGAGTACATCTCGCTCTTTGACTAATAATCCGTCCAACTCCATTTGTTCAACTGCTTGAGCAACAACTTCAGAAAAGGGGCCGTGGCGGTACCAGTAGTATGGAAGAATACATTGTAGGTGTTCGTTTTCTGGAAGTTCTTTTTTAAGTTTGAACAGACTCTTATGCAGATTCGTTGCTGTAAAACCATAGTCCTTAGATTTGTCCTTAAATTTGTCGCCCTTAACAAAATAAGCTTCTTCGATTAGAGGTATGACTTCACTTACTACCTCTTGAGACGCCATTTGAGAACCCTTCATCCTAAATAAAGTACATGTATATTTAGTTCTATGCAACGAATTATTGTAGAAAAGAGGCGTGGTACTTATATAGATTTTGAAAAAATTCTGTGAAAGTGTCCTTTCGTTATTGCTATTTTTGAACATGTTTTATATACTTACAACTAGTCAGCGAAGCACTCTTCAAATTTGAATAACGTTTGCCAACCCCAATTTAACAACCCATTTTTAACAACGCTCATTTTAACAGCACCTATTATCGAAAAAAAGAAATAATAATGTGGTCCGCTACCTTAAATTAAACGTCGCCCGTACTTCCGCGCTTGGCTTAATCTGTGCCCATTGAGACGAGGGTCGCACGATTCCATGCGTTACCGTTCAAAAAGCACCGCTCGCCTATGCCATCAAGATAGATTAAAAACGCTTCGAGCTCCTCAGAGCAACACGCATCGCCGCGGTCCTTGAAGTCGGCTCGTAATTGGTCAAAGAATGTGCAAAACTCGTTTAGTTGCACATTTGCGTGTCGTATCTGCGCGTCTTTGTCCGCTGTCATTATTCACCTTCGTATAAATCATAGGCTACGACGGGCATAAGTAAGCCAAGTAATGAGGGTCGTGCTGCGCTTGCTCTGTTCGCTTAACATGAAAACCTCGGTTAGCGTCCGAAAATTCTACAAATGGAAACCCTCACATAGCCTCGCAAAACACGCAAAATAAGTCACCCCTTAGCGCGGTGTGCTTCTCTGTATCGCTTCTGATATATCTGCACCTCATCAGCGTGTGCCGCGTTGTATGCTTTCTGATGAGCTAACCGCTCGTCGTGATGTTCTTGATAATATTGCTTTTGCTGTGCTGAAATCTCATCACGGTGCTGCACTCTATATCTAATAAGCGCCTCACGGTGTGTGGCTTCATATTGCCTATTATAATATAGGCGCTCCTCGCGCGTTTTCATCATTTTAACCTGTTTGCGACTGCACGGGTACGGCTCGCACAAAGACGCCATAAATAAGGGGGCGTTTTCGCTGCCGTCGCCGTTTCGATGCTTTTATAAGCCTGGAAGTCGTATTATGTATCACTTAAACACCTATTTAGGGGGGGGCGCCGTTAACGCCCGTCTCCTATTTTAATTATCTTTTTTCGAAGTGTCGTTTACCTATACTGCGGCTTCTATCTCCACATTCGAGCCTGTGCCTAAGCCTAAATCTTGAGCCCACATATTGAGCACATCTTGAAAGGCCCAGAATTTGACTTCTTTCGCTTCTGCCCTCGTAATATCCCTGAGGTAAACCTTCATGTTGACTTGGGCCGTGACGACGTCCTCTATGTTAACCTCGTAAATCCCTTTCAGTTCTCGGTCTTTGTCTGCCTTTCTTTGACGTGCTGTTTTTATAACGTCCGCAGCAACGCGCCGGAGATACCTTCGCCGGTCGTCCTTTATCTCAGGAGTCATTTTCTATCTCCTTTTGTTTCGTAGTGTCAAATTTCGTCAACAATTTCGTTTAAATCGTCTTCAAAGCCTTTCTGAATACCTGAAGACCATGAAGGGTTTTTGTACAACTTTTTCATGTATTCTAAAATTGTACATGGGACTCGTAACAAATCGGCTTCGTAGTCTTCAGGGTCTTCAGCCGTGACCCTCTTAGTTACCTCATCATCAAACTCAGTAGGGCCGCGCAACCTAATTCCGACCCTCACATTACCACGTTCCTTATGCACGTTCTCGAATCCGAGCTTCGTTAGATACATGCCAAAGCTTTGAGCGTTGCTGACGTTATGGCGCTCCTCTGGTGTCGCGGCTAGTTTGAACCGCTCATATAGCTCGCTTGTCGCAGTCTCAATATCCGCCTCTAATATGCATTCGCCTTCGATAAACGACGCAAGAGGGTTCATTGTCTTTTGATACTCCTGGCGCGCAGCGTTGACCGAATCAGGCGGCATAAGACCGTAGTCCTGCCAATCGTAGCAACCCTGGACCAGCCACGCAAAGATGGCCTTTTGCGCTTCCTCATCGTCTAACAAGAACTCCTTAATCTTCGGGTCGCAGTCCTCGAGCGGTATCGTGTTTAAGAACGTCACGATAAAAAAGCGATTGAAAGCGGCTTCGTCATCGAAGTTTATACGTGGCAAAAAGTTTGTCTCGATGTAAAACTTCGTTACGGGTATTACCTTATGAGCGCCTTTCTCGTACAAATCGCGTACACTTCGCGGATTTGCACCCGTTATGGCCTTCAAAAACGCGTCATTAAAAATCATGCCGTGGGGCACCTCGGAACATTGAGCCGCCCTTACACCCTCTAAGCTGACAATATCGGGCCGTGCACCCCCAGGCCGCGTTATCGTCTTTGCGAACGTCGAAATATCAACGGGGTGCGCGTAGCTGCCCAGAGTTTTAAATATCGCATCTAAGAGCGTCGATTTGCGCGCGTTAGGCTTGCCGTATAAAACGAATAGTGCCTTATCTCTATTAATCGCCGTTAGTCCGGAACCACACGCACGCTGTAAAAACGCGCCCTGACGTACTGACAGCACCTCGAGAAGCCGCTCATACCATTTCGCGCTTTTCGTCTCTGGCTCATACGGAACCGCCACTATTTTCGTTATCAAATCTTCACGCGCCGGTTTACGTAACTCGCGCGCTTCCAGGTCAAGCGTGCCGTTTAGACAGTTTATAAGCCAGGGATTCGCGTTAAACTCGTCGCTCGTTACGGTCACGCGTTGGTCAGACTGAGCAAGAACGACCATCGCGTTAATATGATTAAGCGACTCCGAGGCAAAGGCCCACTTACTCAAGGCCTTTTGTGCTTCGCGGCGTTCCTTTTTACCGTCGGCTTCTACAAAGCTGACCTCTGAATGTATGAGGCTTATGACATCCTGGGCGAGCGCGTAAATTTTGTTCTTTTCATCAACGGCCCACACGCCGCCGCCCGTCTTGAGTTCCTCATAAACATACCATGTCTTTTCGTTAACACAATAACGGATATTTTGACCACAGAGCGCTATGAGGCGTTGCGCGTTGCCCGTATCGGTCATGTTGTAGCCGCACACTACCGCCTTTATTCCTTTCTCGCCTGTTGTCATGTCCATATAAGGGAGCTCGCGCCATTGAACTTCGCTCTGTGTTTGCTCATCCGCCATTCTCGGGCCCCCGTAAATACAAAGGATAGCGCAAAACGGTTAGGTGGTCACGTCCCGCCTCTTGCTCGTGCCTCTCGTACGCCGTATCGAGTTCGTCAACGCGTTTTATCGTATCGTCGGCGGCTTGGTCGCCTAACAACTTACGTCGTCTTATTCGTTTGAAAAGTCCTAAGAGCAACCACAAAGGCACTTCATCAGAAAAACAATCATTTTGCCACTCAGCACGCGGGCCGTCTTGATAAGAGATTAATGCGCGTCCGCCGTCGCCGTCAGTCAAATACCAACTTACGCCGGTATGCGTCGCTATATCTTCGCGTACACCTTGTTTGACAAAGACTTGATATTTATATAAGAGACGCTCAACGGCATCATATACGTCGTTGGTCAGGGCGTCGCCGCCCGTATTCAACGTGGCTATAATATCCTTTATGCTCTTGTGTGTGTCGCTCTCGCAAGCATCATCAGGCGTGACATAACCACGTTGTGGGTCAAAATAAGAACCCTTATGTGTGTTGCCGCCAACATTTATATTGTGTGACTTATAAGGGGAATCTTGCACGTTCCCCGTCCCTTCTTTTTTCATATCATTATTTCACTCCTTATCGTAAGATATGACTCTTTTATGGCGTCTTTACGCTCGCAACATATAGGCGACATGCCTACGTGCGAGCCGTACGCCCTGCACAAACCCCAGCGCAGAAAGCACATTAAGGCGGTATTTAATAACGCCCGTCGATAGCCCGAACTTGTCTATAAGTTCCCGCTCCTTCGCGCTTTCGTGTGCGGTTAGGTAACTGAGAATTTCCTCGTCCAACTCATCGAAAGGCAGCTCCCAGGGCACAGCACGCGGCGGCCCTACATCTTTTGAAACGTTCATGTGCGCTTTGCTCCTTACACTTAAAAAGGCAAAAATAGAGAAGCAAGCGTTTAAAGAGGCCCGCACCGCCGGACAGCAGCAAAAAAGTATTTATCGAACAACCGACAAAAGCTCTTTGCTGATAAGCTCTGGGGCTAAGGGTCGCCGTCAAATTCGGCCCTTGCCTCTTTATTCAGCCTTTTTTACAGTCTAATATCCTTTTTTGCAGTCTAATATTTTACAACTTAATATTTAGTGCGTCGTTCTGAGTATTAAGTTTATCGGTTTTCAAGCTCGCTGCGTGTCCTAAATTCAATTTAGAGTATATATTTCCTTTATTTTATTTATAGAATATAACTTGCTTAAAACAACAATGTCAGCAAGAGCTAATGGCACGGTATCTGTAAACAAGAGGTCGGTTGTTTACGTGCTGCACGCTAAGCGAGAGTATTAGTGTCTTAATAGGAGTCTCTTTTTCTTTTCAGCAGCGTCCTTTTGATAGTTTGGTGTTAGGTACTCTTGTAGGACCGTGTCCTTCCGCGCTACTTGTACTAATTCGCGCCAATCTTTGAGAAGGAGACCTTTATCTATCTTTTCTAAAACGTGCGCGTTGTCCTTGAACGCCCTATTAATGGCAGCAAATGCAAATCCTAAACTCCTTTTTAAAACTACGTGTTCTTTCTTGGCTTCTTCAATGTTATCAAAAGAGGCGCTGGCTAAATTATACAAAATATTAATGGCGTCTCTTAATGCGTGATATGCCGCCGCGAGCAGTTCTAAGTCTTGAGAGTTTAATTGATAATATTGCGCTCGTGCATCGACTTCATCGGGAAATGAAACAGGGGTGGTGATAAGCACCTTAGAGACAAACTTCAAATAATCGATATCGTTGTCTTTGAATGCGTCATCGTATTGTAAAACGTATCTCAACACCATATAAGACTTGAATGATAATTCACTATAAAGAGCTCTTCTTAGTTGCTCTTGGTGTGCCTTATGCGCAAAATGAGCTCTTATAGGCTCTGCGAAGAAAGCGCCCAGCAGAGTTCCTGCCACTCCGACAATTGCAACTAAAACTATATCGCTTACCATTTTGCCCGAGGTGCAGGCGGGAAAACCCCCCGTACAGACGTGAACGCCACGCAAGCCGTGCCTAGCTGTGGCATGCTTTGGTCGTTAAGTGCTCGGGTTGGTATAGAAGGTGAAAAGCTTTCCTATAGTTCCTACTTTCTTATCTCTAAGGTAGAAACTGTAAAACGGTTTTTTTAGGCCACACAGACTCCAAACGTCCAAACTTAGCTCTCAAAAAAGACGCCCCCCCAGTATTTCATATAAATGTCATAGACTGAGTCAGGAAGCGGATGGCGATAATGCGCCCATTCAATGCCAGAAAGCCCGTGGGTCAAAATGTAAGCCCTGTTTGACTGCTCCCATTCAAGGATGTCTCCGTGCTGCTCAGCGAATTTACGCAAGTCGCCCAATACGAAATGGGCTTTGCATCGCTTGAGCGGAATTTTTCGCCTTTTTAGCCACATTGCCAAGCTGTGGTATTCGAATATAAGTTCGTCGTCTTTTCTCTCGACCAACAGAGGCTTCATAGCCTCGATGACTTGCTGGTGCAAGGGTACATAATGAGCCATGCGAATCTTGTCTTGTTCTGCTTCAACAAGAAGCACTGGTTTTGTCCATCTTAGTGCTTCACGGAACTGCACTACTTTTAAACGAGAGACGGTAGAAACGCTCCGTTGTCCGGTAAAAGCTGCAAACAGAACGAACGCAGAGTAGTGCGTAGCTCGGTGTCTGTTAATCAATCCGGCTTTTCTTGCTTGGTTGATATAGTCAAGCACGTACTCAATGTCTTCTTTCGTAATGATGCGCCTAGTGATGTTTTTCCGTTCTTTGAGGGATTTCGGTTTGTCGAGAAAGAGTTCAAAGGCGTAGTAGCGTGTGTCTAAGCGTGTCTTTGTTAAGTACTTGAGGAATGATTTAGTGAGCCCAAGCACTTTGACGTGGGATGATTGCGAGCTGTACTTAGTTAAGACGAAATTACGTAGTGCGTCCAAGGTGCGCTTGCTAACAACCCCTTTCGTGAAGCGCCACAAGTCTAACGATGCGCGTTCAATCCAGTCCATGGAGTGTTTCGTTAAGCCACATTTTCGCCCCTCTACATAATCCGCCAGCTCTTCTCTCGTAAATTGTAGTTGGAGTGCTGCAAGATTTTGCCCGGCATTGGAGACGGGCTCGTGGTCTAGCTGGTTATGGCAGCTCGAATCGGGCCGGCCGCGACCTATGCCCGATTCGAGCAAAGGAACGAGCCCGCAGCTCGTTCCGCCTCGCCCTTTACACGGCGAAGGTCGGGCGTTCGAATCGCCTCGAGCCCATCCGTTTTTGGCTTCTTTTGGTCGATCAGAGCATTTTATGACTCTTGATCTTCCTGACCTATCTCAGCTATAAATTTGTCTAA
>Ga0315280_10005163_pt1 | contig 18799 bp, 15 predicted proteins | sample YL17G06_40_MG_FD_203697 | JGI IMG/M metagenome (GOLD analysis project Ga0315280, IMG submission 203697) | Sediment microbial communities from Yellowstone Lake, YNP, Wyoming, USA - YL17G06_40 | ecosystem: Environmental > Aquatic > Freshwater > Lake > Sediment | place: USA: Wyoming | collected... | reverse complement strand
TTTCTTTTACCAAGGTAAACGCTTATTCGGGGCTTCATTCATACCGATCGTATTTATTTATGGTCGATCCTACCGTTATGTATGGTATGGGAGGAGATGCCTTGACAGTGGGATCGGAGGCGTATAGGCTCCAGTTCTTCTTGGAGAACGGCTTTCAGAGGAAGGAGTGCAAGTCGTGCAAGAGGCACTTCTGGACCCTCGATCCCGAGAGGGAACTCTGCGGCGACTCTCCGTGCGTCCCCTACTCCTTCATAAACCATCCCCCCACCAAGCGTAGATATTCAATAAAGGAGATGCGGGAGGCCTTCCTCTCCTTCTTCGAGAGGCGCGGCCATACCAGGGTTAGGAGGTACCCAGTCATAGCGAGGTGGAGGGACGACGTCTTCCTGACCATCGCCTCCATCGCGTGCTTCCAGCCACACGTCACGAGCGGAGACGTACCGCCACCCTTCAACCCCCTGACTATTTCCCAGCCCTGCATAAGGATGAACGACCTCGACAATGTGGGCAAGACGGGTGGCAGGCACCTCAGCGTCTTCGAGATGATGGCCCACCACGCCTTCAACACGAAGGAGAAGGAGGTCTACTGGAAGGAGGACACCGTGAGGTACCACCACGAACTCCTCACGAAAGATTTGGGGATAGACGAGAAGGAGATCACGTACATCGAGCACTGGTGGGAAGGGGGCGGAGACGCCGGACCAGACCTTGAGGGGATGGTTCGCGGCCTCGAGCTCTCGACCCTCGTCTTCATGCAGTACAAGAAGGTCGGTAACGAGTACCGGGACCTCCCTCTGAGGATAGTGGATACCGGCTACGGCCTCGAGAGGTTCACCTGGGTCTCGCAGGGAACGCCCACAGCCTTTGAGGCGATCTACGGTAGGCTCTTAGACGAATTCATCAGGCTCTCAAAGGTGGAGAGGCCAGACGCCAAGGTCCTCGCCGAGACGACGAAGCTCGCTGGCATGATGAACGTCGTGGACGAGGGATCCCTGAGGTCCGCCAGGAAGCACGTGGCTGACATCCTCGGGATGGATGTGGAGACGTTGGGGTGCCAGCTTGAACCGATAGAGTCCGCGATGACGATCTTGGACCACACGAAGACCCTCACATTCATGCTCAGTGACGGCGTCGTTCCCTCGAACGTTCAAGCCGGCTACCTTGCGCGCCTCATCATACGGCGCGTGAAGAGGATTATGGACTGTATCGGGATGAGCGTGCCTCTATCTGAGCTCCTCTCCATGCAGGTATCTTACTGGAAGGACCAGTTCCCGGATCTTGCGGATAATATTGATTACATCACCAGAGTAGCGGATCTGGAAGTCAGCCGCTACCAGAGGACGATAGAACAGGGGAAGAGCCTCGTCCTCCGGATTATAAAGGAGGAGGGAATTGCAAAGGCTGGTGTGCTCCCGCTGAATAAGCTTATAGAACTCTACGACTCCAACGGCCTCACACCGGAGATAGTCAAAGAGGCCTCCGAGGCCCATGGGGTCAGAGTGGAGGTCCCGGATACTTTCGACACCATCGTCGGCGAGAGGCACTCCACGAGCGCATCCGCGAATAAGACCGAAGAGAGGGACATCCTCGAGGGGATACCCTCATTGCCGCCCACAGAACTTGTTTACTACAGCGATCCTAAGGCGCAGAGGCTCAAGGCTAAGGCCCTCTACTCCGATGATAAGCGCGTCGTTCTGGACAGGACCATCTTCTACCCTGAGGGGGGCGGCCAGCTGAGCGACTCGGGAAAGATAACGGGGAAGGAGAAGGAGGTCGATGTCCTGGAGGCTCAGAAGTCCCGGAACATAGTGGTTCACCTCGTGAAGGGCTCGCCGTTTAAGGCGGGCGATGAGGTGGAGTGCGCCGTGGACTGGCAGAGGAGGATGAGCCTGGCGAGACACCACTCCTCAACTCACATACTTTTGGGCGCCGCGCGGAGGGTCTTGGGGGAGCACGTCTGGCAGGAGGGCGCGCAGAAGAGCGTGGACAGGAGCCGCCTGGACATCTCCCACTTCGAGAAGGTAACCCCCGATCAACTGAGGGAGATAGAGCTCATAGCCAACCGGGTGATCCAAGAGTGTAGGTCGATAAGGACCTACTTCGAGGAGAGAAACAAGGCCGAACAAAGTTTCGGCATGAGGCTCTACCAGGGTGGTGTCGTCTACGGTCCCACCATAAGGGTCGTGGAGATCGACGGTTGGGATGTGGAGGCGTGCGGAGGGATTCACTGCGCGAACACTGGAGAGATAGGCCTGATCAAGATAATGAAATCAGAAAGGATCCAAGACGGTGTGGAGAGGATCGAGTTCGCCTCGGGCGAGCCTGCGATAAAGTTCGTCCAGTCCGAGGAGTCAGTTCTGCAGGAGGTCTCGAAGACCATAAACTCGCCGGTGGAGAGGGTGGAGAAGGCCGCCTCAAAGCTGATGGAGGACTTCTCAGACTCTAAGAAGGACCTCGACCGGCTCCGCAGGTCCATGGCAACAGAGATCTACCCCGTTGTCATCGCCGCGGCAGAGTCCGTGGGCAAGTTCAGGCTGGTATCAAGAGTCTTCGAGAGCCTCTCAGGCGGGGACCTCTTGGTGGTTGGCTCCATAACTGTGGGGCTTGCGCCTTGGGCGGTCATATTATTTGCCTCTAAAACCGACGGCAACATAGTGGTTATGACAGGCGCCGATGCCATAAAGGCTGGTGCAAACGCGGGGAAGATTGCGGAAACTGTCACCCTCACGCTCAAGGGGAGGGGAGGAGGAAAGCCCGATGTGGGGCAGGGAATGGTTCCGCCCACGGAGTTGGACCGGTTCGGCGCAGCCACATCGAAGGTCAAGGCCGTACTGGAAGATATTTATAGAAAGAAGGCGAAGTGAACCATTCGGCTCAGTGGTGATACCTTGTCCATCGACTTCCAGCAGCTGGAGGAGAAGTGGCAGAAGCGTTGGGAAGAGGCCCATGTCTTCGATGCGAACCCGGACCCAAAGCGGCCTAAGTTTTACGTGACGGTTGCCTACCCGTATCCAAACATGCCTCAGCACATAGGGCACGCTCGTACCTACACCCTCGCCGACGTTCATGCCCGGTACATGAGGATGAAGGGGTTCAACACGCTGCTCCCGATGGCCTTTCACTATACCGGGACTCCTATACTCGCGCAGAGCAAGAGGGTCGTTGCAGGGGACAAGGAGCTCATAGATCAGTTCAAGGACCTTGATGTGCCAGAGGACGTGATCAGGACTTTCGACCTTCCTCTGAACATCGCAAGGTACTTCCACATGGACCTCAAGCTTGGCATGCAGGAGATGGGCTTCTCCATAGACTGGAGGCGGGAGTTTACTACCATCGACCCCGCGTACAACAAGTTCATCGAGTGGCAGTTCCACCAACTCTTCTTCAAGGGCTACATCACCAAGGGCGCCCACCCGATAGGCTGGTGCCCGTCGTGCAGGAACCCGGTAGGCCAGCATGATACCAAGGGCGATATGGAGCCCGAGGTGGGCGAGTTCACTGCAATAAAATTCGACTTGGACGGAATGAGCTTACCGACCGCCACCCTCAGACCGGAGACGATCTTTGGAGTCTCCAACATATGGATGAATCCCGAGGCCGATTACGTCGAGGTCGAGGTCCAAGGAGAGCGGATGATAGTGAGCAAACGTGCCTCCAGCAAACTGAGCGGGCAGATGCCGAGAGTCTCCGTCATAAGAGAGCTGAAGGGCTCCTCAATAATTGGAAGGTACGCGACGAACCCGATAAACGGCAACAAGATCCCGATCCTTCCCGCCGACTTCGTGGACCCCAACAACGCGACGGGTGTGGTGATGTCCGTACCTGCCCACGCTCCCTACGATCTGTTGGCCCTTAGGGACATCAAGAAGAGACCGGAGATCCTCAGCAAGTATGGCATCGACGTCAAGATCCTCTCCGGGATAGCGCCGATACCCGTGGTGAAGCTGGGCGGCGCGTCTGACATCCCCGCACAGGACATAGTGGATCAGATGAAGGTCAAGGATCAGTTGGATCCAAAGGCGGAGGACGCGACGAAGGAGCTCTACCAGAGGGAGTTCCACACCGCCCAGATGCGCCCTGAGACAGGAAAATACTCCGGCATGCCCGTCAGCAAAGCCAAAGAGGAGGTCAAGAAGGATCTAATATCGGCAAAGAAGGCCTTCAAGTTCTTCGAGATACTCAACGGTCCCATATACTGCAGGTGCGGGTCTGAGGTAACCGTGAACCTGATGAGCGATCAGTGGTTCATAAACTACGGCGATGAGGGGTGGAAGGACATTGTTAGGGAGCACCTGAGGGAGATGTCCATCCTGCCTGAGGACCTGAGGCAGGAGTTCGAGAACGTCGTGGAGTGGCTCAAGGAGAAGGCCTGTGCGAGGCGGTCCGGCCTCGGAACGCCCCTTCCGTGGGACAAGGACTGGATAATAGAGAGCCTCTCCGATTCGACCATATACATGGCATTCTATACCATCGCGAGGGTCCTGAACGAACAAAAAGTGGACCCGTCCGTGCTGAACGATGCGGTCTTCGACTACGTCTTTCTGGGCAAGGGGAACCCCTCCTCGTTGGAGATAGCCAAGGACATTGTAGAGGCAATGCGGCGCGAATTCCTCTACTTCTACCCCCTCGACAGCCGTCACTCCGGAAGGGACTTGGTGCCCAATCACCTCACGTTCTTCGTCTTCAACCACGTCGCCATCTTCCCCAAGGAGCTCTGGCCGAGGCAGATCGCCGTGAACGGGAGTGTCCTCATGGAAGGGAAGAAGATGTCCAAGTCCCTCGGGAACATCATCCCGCTCAGGAAGGCCATAAAGATCTACGGAGCCGATACACTGAGGGTCTCCATACTCTCCGCCTCGGAGCTGCTCCAGGACGCCGACTTCAGCGACGCCCTTGCCAAGAGCACGAAGTCCAAGCTCCAGGAGCTCTACAGCTTCGCGGTCCAATACGTCGACGCCAAACCCTTAGACTTCAAGTCCTTGGACGCGCTGGACCGGTGGCTCTTCAGCAGGGTCCAAAGGGTTGTGGAGCAGACGACGGCATCCATGGGCTACTTGAGGGTCAGGGAGGCGATACACTCCGCTTTCTTCACCCTCCAGCAGGACGTCCAGTGGTACCTCAGGAGGCGTGCGGGGAACTCCAACGATCCGAGGGTGAAGAGCGTGGTCAGGTATGCACTTGAGACCATAGTCAGGATGATGGCGCCCTTCGCGCCGCACCTCTGCGAGGAGATCTGGGAGAGGTTCGGGTACAAGGGTTTCGTCTCCACCGCCGAGTGGCCAAAGGCTGTCCCCTCGCTCATTGACGAGGCTGCCGAGCTCTCCGAGGAGTTGCTGAAGAGCGTGGTCTCAGATACGGCCGAGATAATCAGAGTCACCGGCCTGACACCGTCGAAGATCTACTATTACACCGCTCCCGGCTGGAAGTGGGATGTCTACCTCAAGCTCACAGCCTTACTGGAGGGCGGAACAGACCCGAAGACCCTCATCAAGGAGGCGATGAAGGACCCCGCTGTCAGGAGCAGGGGCGGGGAGGCTGCAAAGTTCATATCCTCCACGTCGCAGTGCGTGGTCTCCATGCCGAAGGAGCAGAGGAAGAGGCTCCTCTCATCCAAGGAGATTGACGAGATATCCGTCCTCAAGGCAAACGCCCCATTCCTCTCGGACTACTTCAGGAGCCCGGTGGAGGTCTACCCCAGCGAGTCCCCCTCCTATGACCCCAAGAAGAGGGCAGGGCAGGCGGCTCCGCTAAGGCCTGCCATCTACGTCGAGGGTTCCTAATGTTAAGCGTGAGAAGTGAGGCCGTGGAGGACCTGAGGTACCTGCTCAGCAGGGGATACGGCAGGATATCTGCGGTAAAGTTCGTGGGCGACAAGTACGTTCTTGAAAAGTCCCAGCGCTTGTTGCTCTACAGGGGTGTTTACCCGCCAGAAGCGGCCTTGGCCCACCAGAAGAAGATGGTCGGACCAGCCGATCTGAACCAATCGTTACTGTCGGTTGATGGCTTCAATGTCCTCTGGACGGTGGATGGCGCGCTAAAGGGCAGACCCATCTACCTCTGCGATGACGGCTTTGTGAGGGACATCTCTGCAATCCACGGCTCGGTAACGGAAGGAGACCTCTCCAAGCCGCTTGATCTAATTATCGTCGCCCTCAAGGATCTGAACCCGAAGAGCGTGCACTTTGTCTTCGACAGGTTGATCAGTAGGAGCGGCGAGATCTCGCGCGAGGTCAGGCGACTCCTCTCTTCAGCCTTGCTGAAGGGCGACGCGTCCACCGCTGCATCCGCCGATTTCGAGGTCCTCCACAGGGGCGAGATCGTGGCGACCAGCGACTCTGTGATGATAGAGAAGGCATCCCGCGTATTCGATTTGGCTGCTTACATAATTGCAAAACAGCTCCGTCTCAGCCCGCCAAAAATATAAATATAAATATAAAGCATGGTTAATGACCTTTGGCGCAATGCCATCGGGTCCGTGGCGCAGACTGGATAGCGCGGCGGCCTCCTAAGTCGTAGGTCGTGGGTTCGAATCCCACCGGACCCGCCATCAACCTTTTACCTTTTTAAATACATATCCGCTCGGGAGATGTGATCCAAGCTTGACCGAGGTTGCGAGGCCCTGGAGTCGTCCTTTGACCTATTACAAAGAGAGCAAAATATAACTGCTTATTATTCCTGACTTATTCTTCAATTTATCTAACATCTCACTATGAAAACGATTAAATACTATAACAAATAATTAGTATATTTATGCCAGAAAAGAGTTCGGAAGGTTCTAAGGATGTATTTGGAGACAGCGCACTTACCGTCCTTCCTAAATCTGAGATTAGGTCTACCTTAAACGTATTCTTCGTCTTCATGGGAGTTCTTGCCGTCATGGCAGCATTCTTCGCCGGCTCCACCCTTGGTACCATGTACGACGCCACCACTATTCTTTGGGTTGCCTTAGCTGGAAACGTCATCCTAGGTGTCTTTGGTTTCTTCATTGCCTCCATAGGCGGCTACGCCAGGGTCACCACTTACATGATCACCCGCCAGTGCTTTGGCAAGGTCGGGTCAATTATAGCAAATTTGATGGTCTCGGCAGTCCCTCTAGTACTCTGGTTCGCCGTGGAGACTTGGTTCTTTGGCCTGGTGGCGGCTACCATTTTCCCGGATGCCTGGTGGGCAAGCATCCCCATTGCCTCCCTGTGGGGAGGGGTCTTAATGACTCTGGCCTCCTACTTTGGGTACAAGGTCATTAGCCCCATCGGCTACATTACCGTACCGATTTGGTTCACGCTGGCCGCAATAATATTCTTAGTGGTACTAGACACCAACGGTGGGCTGAATGCCCTGTTCAGTGTCGTCCCACCGTCTACTGCCCCAATCAGCGCCGGAATCACCTTCACCGTTGGTCTTTATGCTTCAGGTTGCGTCATAGCCGCTGACATAGGCCGATACGGCGAGAAGCCTTGGGGCTCTGGATTGGCATGGGCGATCCAAGTCATAGTCTTCATGACCCTGATCCTCTTCATCGCTGGCAGCTTAATGCTTCTGACAGGAAACCCCAATGTAGCAGGCGCGATGGCCGCCATAGGGATGGGCGTTGGAGCCCTACTCTTCGCTATGCTCGCACAGGTCTCGACCAACGACGTCAACCTTTGGAGTTCCTATCTCTCTTGGGTCAGCATCATAGGCAAGGGGACGAGAGGCATCTACACCATTATCATCGGAGCCATAGGCACTGTGGCCGCTTACCTTTGGGCAACCGCAGCGGGCAGTAGCATGGCAATGTTCATGACCTTTGGTGGCCTGCTGGGCAACTTTATACCCCCTGTGGGCGCAGTTATGATCGCCGACTTCTGGATCTTCAGGAGATACATCATGGGCATCAAGGATCCGCGGCAGAGGTACCTCTATGGTTCCGGCACAAAATATTCACTCGTGAACTGGCCCGCAATTTTGGCGATGTTCATCGGAGGCGGAATATCCTACTACACGAGCCAGATAAACTTCTTCGTTCCGGTGATCAATGGCATACTCGTCTCTATGGTGATATACTTGGGCTTGACCGTCCCGCTACACAAAGGTGGAGTCAAATACGAATCAGGGACGTGGGTGGAGAGGGAAACAGGCTTCTAGGTGACATAATATGAGCGATGATATAGTAAAGCTGAAGAAAAACGTCAACCGCACCTTCCTCCTATTCCTGTTGGTTAACGCAGTGGCGATAGCCATCTCGGCTACAGGATCGGCGAAAACGTTGTATCTCTTCGCTACCATAGGCGGCATCTCTGCCATTGTTTCCATCCTGTCACTCCTTCGTCTCTCAGGTACCACAGACAACAACCGGATAGGTAGATTTGCTATGCAAGGTCTATGGATCGATTGTTCTATGGCTCTGGGATACTTAGTGACCGCTCCTTCGTCGTATTTCGCCTCAACAGCCATCGTATGGGGCGTTGGGTTGATTGCTGGCGTTTTGGTCATCATTCTAAGCATCTACTTGCTCTTGAGGGTTCGCAAGGTCACTGGCGTGCCGCTGTCGATTTAGGTAAATTCCGGAGGTAATGGTCTCAGTGAGATTGCTAGATGACGTTGCTATAGAGGATCTTGCCGTTGGCGCTACCGTCTTGGGTACTGGTGGAGGCGGGGACCCTTACTTAGGGAAGTTAATGGCAATCAACTCCATAAAGCAGAAAGGCCCAGTCAGGCTCCTCAGCCTCAAGGAAATCCCAGACGACGCCCTTTTAGTTCCGGTCGCAATGATGGGCTCCCCTACGGTATTGGTAGAGAAGCTTCCAAAAGGTGACGAGGCGCTCAAGTCCCTATCGATGATCGAGGCCAAGGTTGGGAAAAAGGTCTTTGCGGTGGCATCGGCCGAGGCGGGAGGGGTTAACTCCACCATCCCCTTGGCAGTGGCCGCTCAGCTTGGGCTTCCCGTCGCAGATGCTGACGGAATGGGTAGGGCCTTTCCGGAGATCCAAATGACCAGCTACCACCTCTACGGCATCCGGGCCTCCCCGTTCGCAATGTCAGATGAGAAGGGCAACTCAGTCCTACTGGACACCATCAGCAACAAGTGGATCGAATGGATCTCCAGGGCAGTAACGGTGGTGATGGGAGGAAGTGCCATTATCGCGCTTTACCCTATGACAGGAAGGGAGTTCAAGGAGGCCTGTGTCCCGAACACCTTGACCTTCGCCCAGAAGATAGGCGAGACTATAAGACTATCAAAACAGAACAGACAGGACCCTGTGGAGAATCTTCTGAAGCTGGTCCACGGTTTCAAGCTATTCAAGGGAAAGATCATCGACGTTTCGAGGAGAACGACCGGAGGTTTTGCACGAGGCGAAGCAATAATAGAGGGCATAGACGAGTCCAAGGGCAGCAAGCTCAAGCTCAACTTCCAGAACGAAAACCTCATTGCCATTAGGGATGACAAAGTCGTGGCCACTGTGCCTGACCTCATAACCCTTCTTGAATGTGAGACGGGATTGCCCGTCACTACAGAGGGGCTGAAGTACGGCTACAGGGTCTTCGTCACGGGCATTCCCTGTAATCCAGTATGGAGGACCCCAAAGGGGATAGAAACCGTTGGCCCGAGGTACTTTGGCTACGACATTGACTACCGGCCGGTGGAGGAATTGATAAACAGGTGAGACGCGATGCGCTACAGGATAGGGATAGATGTAGGTTCAACGCACACCGACGCCGTCATTCTTGATCAGAACCGTGTCTTGGTCAAGGCGATCAAGACGACCACGACCCCCGACACCACCACCGGCATCGTAGATGCGCTGAAGGGGGTCTTACGTGAGAGCCAGATCGATCCCTCCACGGTCAATGCTGTGATGTTAGGGACGACTCACTGCATTAACGCGCTTATTGAAAGGACACGACTTGCCAAAACTGGAGTGCTCCGTCTTGGGAAGCCAGCCACCCTGGCGATCAAACCCCTAACCACCCTTCCACAAGACCTCAGGACCGCATTGGGAGACATCTCTTACGTTGTGAAGGGCGGTCACGAGTATGACGGCAGGGAGATCTCCCCAATAGACGAGGAGGAGATCATGGCGGCCGCCGTTGATATGAAGGCAAGGGGGGTGGAGTCAGTCGCGATCTGCTCCGTCTTCTCACCGGTAGACTCTAGCCACGAGAGGAGGGCTGCGGAGATTATCTCCTCTCAGCTTTGTGACGTGCCCATCTCCCTTTCATCAGAGCTGGCGAGCATGGGCCTACTGGAAAGGGAGAACGCGGCCATTATGAACGCCTCTCTTGTGAAGGTCGCGAGGACAGCCATAGGAGCCTTTATGCAAGCCATGAAGGAGCAGGGGCTGGGAGGCGCCAAGCTCTTCATGAGCCAGAACGATGGAACCCTTATGTCGGTGGAGCATGCCCTTCGCTATCCAATACTTACCGTCGCCTGCGGCCCCACAAACAGCATGCGCGGCGCGGCCTATCTAGTAGGTCTATCCGAGGCTATCGTTGTTGACATCGGAGGGACCACGGCCCTTTTCGGTGCCATTTCGAAGGGCTTCCCGCGGGAGTCGGCGATAGCTGTCGATATCGGCGGTGTTAGGACGAACTTCCGGATGCCCGATTTGGTGTCCATCGGCTGCGGAGGAGGGGCGATCGTGCGAGAGGAGGATAGCAAAATCAAGATTGGTCCTCAAAGCGTGGGGTACCTGCTCTCAAAGGAGGGCAAGGCATGGGGAGGCAGTACCTTGACCACCACCGACGTTGCCCTGGCTGCTGGCTACGCTTCGATAGACGATGGGAGGTGTTCGCCCTCCAGGCTTGCGGACCTCGACAAAGCGCTCGTTCAAAGAATGGTGGAAAAGATAGTTCAACTTGTGCAGGAAAACATCGACAGGATCAAGACGAGCGCGGAGGCAATGCCGGTCATATTGGTGGGAGGCGGAGGTATCATCGTCCCGCCCTCAGTTTACGATAAGTTTGACGGCGTGACAAAGGTCATCCGCCCCGACCATTTCCAGTACGCAAATGCCATCGGCGCCGCCATCGCGCAGGTCGGAGGGAGCGTGGATAGGGTTTTCTCCCTTGAGAAACTTGGCAGAGAGGAGGCCCTGAGGCAGGCGAAGCAGATGGCAACGGATGAGGCCGTGAAGTCCGGAGCCGATCCCTCCACAGTTCAGATAATTGACGTAGAAGAGGTCCCTCTGGCGTACCTTCCAGGCAACGCCGTCCGGATAAGGGTCAAGGCCAGCGGCTCATTGGCGCTCTGACAAAGCTTGCGCTCAAACGGGATGGATGCGATACCATTCAAGTTCGGACCTCTACGTCTCTCACTTTAGTGGCCACCACAAGCAGGCTCGAATGCCCATCAATCTTCTTGTCGTACGACTCGAGATAAGCCGCGAGCGCGCCCAAGACCGGCAGCATAACGGTCGATAAGGCGACCGCAACACGCTGCTTCCCCTTACCCCCAGCCATGCTGGAGAACTCCTTCGGCCAGACCTTCAGGTCCCTGTACCAGAGCTTCATTAACTTGCTCGCTGCAGCGGAGGTGTAGTAGAAGTACTCAGTGATCTCGAAACCGTTCGGAGAGAGCTTCCTCTCCAGGTCTTCTTTTGTAAAGTGACGCTTGTGCCCAATTATCCTGTCGAAGTCGTAGCCGAACCAGTAGGGATAGTAAGGCGTTGGAACTGAGAGTATGAGGCGACCCCCGGTCTTGAGGACTCTGTTTGCCGCCTTAATCGCCGAGATGTCGTCATCCACGTGCTCGAGAACGTCAACAAGCATGAGCTGTTCCACGGACCCGCCCTTGACTGTTTCAAGGGTCTGTGCGTCATCCTTTCCTGCGGAGACCAGCCCTGTGAGTCTGAGCACCCGTATGTTCTTCTTCATAGCCTCGTACTCTGCATCTGTGTAAGCCATTGCCAGTATGGGCGTGTCGAAGAATGGAGCAAGCTCAAAGGAGAACCACCCGTCGGCAGCACCGGCCTCTATCGCTGGGGTGCCCTTCTTGAAGACCTTCTTAATCGCAATAACCCTTGGAAATGCGTGAAGATCCGGCGACCTGTTAATGATGCTCATCAGCTCGGAGGGTCTCGCTATGCTGCTGAAAAGCATTTTGTTCGTTGCGCTCCACGCCCCCATGAAAGACTTGATGCTAATGGTATTGCACCGCCGTTGCGGTAATCGGGCTATATCTTCGCTTTAGGTAAAGAATGAGCATATATAAGTTGCTCTCAGGAGTTTTCTATGGAGCAAAAAGGGAATAATCAAAGTTTAATCAAAATCTGGGCTGATTGTTGATGCCTAAGGATCTTTGCGTGAAGGCAGAGAGGATCGTAGGAGAGTCTGTGAGGCGCACTCTGCTTAGGCTCGGTCTCTTCGACGGATCGAGGAGGATAAAAACGACCGATGATTCAGTGCTTATACCAATCTCTCGCCGACCAAAGCCGGAAGAACTGGCAGCCCTGAAAAAACTGGGCTCAATAAAGGTTGTCTCCGCGGATCTCCCGGTTGCTTCTGCCCGTCCCAAAGATCTTATAAGCATCCTCGATGGCAAACTTCTGCCGTACCTTTTGGCACAGCTCCCCAGATCCTACGACGTGGTGGGAGACATAGTGGTGCTGGAGTCCCTCTCCACCGATCTTTTCCCCCACAAGAAAGAGATCGGGGAGGCACTCATGGATCTGCACCCTAGCGTAAAGACAGTCCTCCTGAAGACCGGCAAGGTCGAGGGCGAATTCAGGGTTCCCCGTCTGGAGGTTCTGGCCGGCAAAGAGAGGTTCGATACCGTCCACACGGAGTACGGCATGAAGTTCAAGGTCGACCTCTCCAAGGTCTACTTCTCTCCGAGACTAGGCTCAGAACGTTACCGGGTGGCCTCCTCCGTCTTGGATGGCGAGACCGTCGTGGACATGTTCGCCGGGGTGGGGCCCTTCTCTTTGATGATTGCAAAGCGCGCCAAGGCAAAGGTCTACTCCGTGGACCTGAACCCCGACGCGATCAAGTTTCTCAACGAAAACATTAAACTGAACAGGCTTCGCGGCGAGGTGATCCCCATATGTGGCGATGCCCGAGAGATCTCAAAGCAGTTGGCCGGGGTTGCCGACCGCGTCATAATGAACCTGCCTGCCAGCTCGCTTTCATTTCTAGATGCCACCTCGGAGGTTCTGAAGAGCAGCGGTAGCATGATCCACATCTACCTCTTTGCCGCTGATAAACCGTTAATAAACGCTGAGAAGAACTTCACAGAGGCCGCGGGCAGGTTATTCAAGCACTACGAGATCAGGGGGGCACGCGTCGTGAAGCCAGTCGCCCCCAAAGAGTGGCAGGTGGCCTTGGATGTCTGGGCTTCCAAGTAGCTTTTATTCCTCGCCCACGATCAGTGTTATCTTGACCCGGCTGCCCTCCTTCTTTAGTTGCTCCACCAACGCCCTATCTAGATCAATGGCTGCCTTGTCCGAATTGATCATCAACGTCCTTCCGCAGACGTATCGACTCTTTCTGACAACCATCTCGCTCTCGTTGGTAAAGGTCAGGGAGGGATGTCCTGTTCCTCGGACCTTCTCCACAAGCCCCCCAGACTCGATTATCAGAGACATCTTTGCCCCCTCGGACCTCACTGCGCGCTTCAACTCCTCGGGCAGTTCCCTTAAACCGATCTCTGACAATGTGGCAACGATACAGTCTCCGTAGTCTGACTTTACATCCTCTCTCGTGATCTCCAGGGTTGTCGGGTGCAGGGCGGTTATGCGGGGGTCGCCCCTTGCGTAAAAGGTGAATCTCGCCATAGCAACCAAGACTTTTTTAGTTCCGTCTTCAAATAAACCTTTAGAAGTGACCTCAAGTGGAGTCCATTGCGGACAAGAGAGAGCGTCTTATCAAGAGGCTTATCGAGGAGGGCGTTTTAAGGAAGCCAGAGGTCATTAACGCGATGCTGAAAGTCCCGAGGGAGGAGTTCGTGCCACCAGAGCTTAGGGATCATGCCTACATGGACTCCCCGCTCCCGTCCCTCGACGGTCAGACCATCAGTGCGCCGCACATGGTGGCGATGATGTGCGAGCTGCTGGAGCTGAGGCGCGGTAATAATGTGCTGGAGGTGGGTGCTGGGACTGGGTACCACGCGGCTGTCTGCGCGGAGATCGTGGCACCCCTAGAGGTCCCGGAGAGTGAGCGCGGCCATGTCTACGCCATAGAGAGGCTCAAGACCCTCGTGGACTTTGCCAGCAGAAACCTGCAGAGGTGCGGCTATGCCGATCGGGTCACCATAATAGAGGGCGACGGAACCCTCGGATACCTAGAGATGGCGCCCTTCGACCAGATACTGGTGACCGCAGCCGCCCCGAGGATACCGCCGCCCCTCAAGATACAGCTCAAGGACGGCGGGCGCATGGTCATACCCGTGGGCGAGGCCTACTCCATACAGGATCTAATTGTGGTGGAGCGCACGGGTGAGAACTTCAAGGAATGGACCTACGGCGGCTGCGTCTTCGTGCCGCTCTGCGGTAAGTACGGCTGGTCCCCATAGGTTCGCGATCAGAACCACTTCTCGAGGCTCGACTGCTTCTTCAGTTCCTTGGTCTCCTTCTCTATCCGCTGGAGCGCCGCCTCGATCCTCTCAGGGGAGAAGTCAAAAGAGCCGCAGAGTATCTCCTTCACAGTGTTCCCGTTAATGCTCCCCCACTCTAGGCGGTAGTCGTCTGTGGTCTTCGGGTTCAGGAAGATGTCCCTTATGGCATCCACGTCGAGTGTGGGATCCGCCTCTAGCTTCTTTTGCTCCAAGATGGCCTTCAGCGAGCCGAACTCCTCTATCGCCTTGAGCGCCTTCTTGGGACCTATCCCCTTGAACCCGTCGGGGTTGAAGTCCGTCCCGAGGAGTATCCCGATATCTATCAGCTGATCCCTCGTGATCTTTAGTTCTAGTAAAACGTCCTCGAGCTTAACGATCTCCGGCTCTATGTCTATATAGACAGGCTTGTTTGGTAGCTTCCTCCTGCCCGATATCGTCAGGTTCCTGACAAGCCTCGGCGCTCCGAAGAGGAGCGAGTCATAGTCCTGGCTGACCGTGGCCCAGGCGTCCCCCTTCTCGGTCATGAACGTCGCCTGCGCCTCCCCCTCAGACGGGGCCTGAATCCACGGGACTCCCAAAGCTGCCAAAACATCCTTCGCCTGCCCAACCATCTCCCCCGTGAGCTTGGAGGTAGCCTGCGCCGCCTTCCTTGCCGCCACTATGTCCCCTCTCTCAAGGGCGGCCTTATACTCCACCACCGCCTTCTCCTTGACCTCGATCCTCCTCTCTATCTCCTTTGTCTTGAGCTCCGGCGGCTTTCCGTCAAAGACGTAGACCGGCTTCACGCCAGCCTCCAGCAGGTTAGCCGTCCTGTAGAAGATCCCACTCAGGTGGCTGGTTATCCTCCCTCTGGAGTCCTTCAGCGGCGTGCCGTCGGGCTGCCTGATAATCGCCAGAAACTGGTAGAGGGCGTTGTAGCCGTCTATGGCGAGTACCTTACCCTTGAGTTCCTCGAGAGATACAGCAACGGGAGCAACAAGATCTCTCAGGTTCACTCCCATACCCTAGCTCTGTCCTCCTTGCCTGGGTTTCAGCAAGGTTATGACCTTTCCCTTCTTCTGCGTTGCCACGTTGATCTTCCCCCTAAGCTCCAGGCTCAGCAGGGCCTTGTTTAGATCGGCCGCGGAGAAATCCCTCAGCATCGCCTTGAGCATCTCCAACAGTTCGTTGTCCTTTATGGTCCCCTCCCTCTTATGAAGAAGGTCGAGTATTATAAGGTCCAGCGACTCCGTCCTCCACCCCGCGCCCTCCTCTACCTCCATGTCTCTCACCTCTAAGCGAAGTTAATCAGCGGTTGCTTCCCGCTCAGGGTCTGCCTGCTCCTCTCCTCCCAGGTCTTGTAGAACTTCTCCATGCCCTCCGTTATGGAAGGTCTGATCTTCCTCATGGCCTTCTCGAAGTGGTACATGGTTACCTCCTTTGCATCCGGGTCATCCCTCAGGGCTATGAGCCCCGCCTCCCTGCAGATGGCCTCTATATCCGATCCGGCAAAGCCCCTCGTCGCGGTCGTCAACCTCTCAAAGTTCACGTCCTTCAGTGGCATCCCCTTGGTGTGTATCTTGAAGATCTGCATCCTGGTTTCGTTATCAGGCTCTGGCACGTACAGGAGCCTGTCGAACCTCCCCGGTCTCAGGAGCGCCGGGTCTATTATGTCTGGCCTGTTCGTTGCCCCCACAATGACCACGTTTTCCAGACCCACAAGTCCGTCCAGCTCCGTGAGCAGCTGGCTGATGACCCTCTCAGTTACCATGGAATCCCCAGCTCCTCCAAACCTCAAGGGTGCGATGGAGTCTATCTCGTCGAAAAAGATGATGGCTGGGGCCGCGGTCCTTGCCCTCCTGAAGATCTCTCTGATGGCCTTCTCGGACTCACCCACCCACTTGCTGAAGATCTCGGGTCCCTTGACGGTGATGAAGTTGGACTCGCTCTCGGTCGCCACAGCCTTCGCCAGCAGCGTCTTCCCGCACCCCGGCGGCCCGAAGAGGAGGATCCCCTTTGGCGGCTTTATCCCTATCCTCTTGAACCTCTCGGGGTACTTCAGCGGCCACTCTATCGCCTCTATCAGCTCCTGCTTGACCTCCTCCAGCCCTCCGATGTCCTCCCACCTCACCGTGGGTACCTCCACGTACACCTCCCTCAGCTCTGTGGGCGTGATCTCCTTGTAGGCCGCCTCGAAGTCTCCCATCCTTATCTCGAGCTTCTCCACTATCTCCGGAGGGATCCTCTCCTGCTGTATGTCGATCTCGGGGAGGTACCTCCTCAGCGACTTCATGGCCGCCTCCCTGCAGAGCGCCGCGATGTCTGCCCCCACGAATCCGTGCGTCAGGCTCGCTATGCGCTTCAGATCAACATCCTTGGAGAGCGGCATGTTCCTGGTGTGGACCTGGAAGATCTCGTACCTCTCCGTTGCGGATGGGACGCCTATCTCGATCTCCCTGTCGAACCTCCCCGGCCTCCTCAGCGCTGGATCAAGGGCGTTCTGCCTGTTCGTCGCCCCTATCACTATCACGTCGCCGCGCGCCTCCAGCCCGTCCATGAGAGCCAGGAGCTGCGCCACGACCCTCTTCTCCACCTCACCGGTGACCTCCTCCCTCTTGGGGGCGATGGCGTCGAGCTCGTCTATGAATATTATCGCCGGGGCGTGCTGCTTCCCCTCCTCGAAGAACTCCCTCAGCTTCTGCTCGGACTCGCCGTAGAACTTGCTCATGACCTCGGGCCCGTTTATGGCTATGAAGTAGGCCTCGGTCTCGTTGGCAACCACCCTCGCCAGCAGCGTCTTCCCGCACCCAGGTGGTCCATAAAGGAGAACGCCCTTGGGCGGGTCTATTCCCAGCCTCTTGAAGAGCTCCGGGTGCTTCAGCGGGAGCTCCACCATCTCCCTCACCTTCCTTATGGACTCCTCCAGCCCTCCGATATCCTCGTAGGTCACCCTTGGGACCTTGGCGGCCTCGGCTGGCTTCTCCAGTATCGTCAGGCTGCTCTCCTCGGTTGCCATCACTATGCCCACAGGCTTGGTGGAGACCACCGAAAAGGGTATGGCCTGGCCCAGAACCGGGATGAGAACGTTGTCGCCCTCCACGAGCGGCGTATCCGCGAGCCTCCTCTTGACGAAGCTCACGAACCCCGAGTCCACCGTGATGGTGAAGGATAGCGGTGCGAGCTTGACGAGGGTTGCAACCTTCGCCTCCGCCTTCCTTATGGTGACCTTCTCCCCTATGCCAACGCTGGCGTTCTTCCTTATCAGGCCGTCCATCCTGATAATGTCCATCCCTTGGTCCTCGGTGTATGCCGGCCAGACTATGGCAGCGGTCTTCCTCTTACCCTCGATCTCGATGATGTCGCCCACGCTGACGCCTACAGTCTTCATGGCATCTGCGTCTATCCTAACCTTGCCTCTTCCAACATCTCTCTGCTTTGACTCTGCCACCCTCAATACCAGATCATTGGTGCCCTTTCCTTCCAAATGCCACACCCCTCACTAATAATTACTGAGGTCTATGTAAGGCTTTGGTGATTCACAATAAATCTCTTTTCATGAATCCTCAAAAAAATTAGCCGGGTAGGGTCTGAACGACCTCTACATCCACTTGGCTTACGCCCTTTACCTTGCTGAAGGCGTCCTCAATCGGCTGAGTGCCGCCTTCATAGACCCCCGGCATGATGATGTATGCCTTGACCGCCTTGAGCCCGAATGCTATCTCCTCATCCTCGAACCTGTGGATAAAAAGGTCCTTGTTGTCCTTTGGAAGGGCCTCTCTCAGACCCTGCTTCACCGAATCCAAGTTAACTGAGTCATCTTCAGGCAAGATCTTTATTATAGCTAAAAGCCTCGACATTCGCAAGCCTCCTCTATGGACCTTGGAACCCGCACTTCGGGCACTTATAGCCGTTGACGAGATCCCTGCACTTTCTGCACCGCCAGAAGACAACCTCCCCACAGCTCGGACAGGGCAGCTTTACCCCCTTCTGCTCAGGGAGGATTGGCTCCTTGCAGGAGACGCAGACCGGTAATGCCAACTCGCTCATCTATCATCACCAAAGTGAGATGGTAAGACTGCCACCTATATATAAACTATTATTGTTGATCCGACGGGAAGGAAACCCCGCTGTGCTCAGAATAATGATCTTAGAAACGGCATGATGGCGCACCTGATCAGCCTTGACCTGAGAACCCTGCCGACCACCGCCCCTTGGAGGTCCATATCGTAACCCGTCAGTAGGCTCAAGACCCCCTCCTCGCTCGATATCCGCAGTGCCCGCTCGAGTTCT
>Ga0315280_10005162_pt1 | contig 18805 bp, 19 predicted proteins | sample YL17G06_40_MG_FD_203697 | JGI IMG/M metagenome (GOLD analysis project Ga0315280, IMG submission 203697) | Sediment microbial communities from Yellowstone Lake, YNP, Wyoming, USA - YL17G06_40 | ecosystem: Environmental > Aquatic > Freshwater > Lake > Sediment | place: USA: Wyoming | collected... | reverse complement strand
TCCATCGTTGGCGGTATACTGCACGCTCCAGTCGGTCTGGACTATCACATCCAATTGCGAAACATCTGGAAAATGGTCCTGTGTCCTGATGCTGTAGTTCACGGTGGTCTGTGCTGCCGACACCACTTCCGAAGGAATGCTCATCATCGGGAGCATAAGAAACATGAGGACTGCCAGGCTCATGGCCCGGCTGTGGGCATATGCTATGTTCTTCGAACGATTCCTGCTCCCACCTTCGCGTAAATCTGTCTGCAAGAGAGGTCTTCCTCGAGTTGCTCTGTCTGTCACGTCCATCTTGCTTGCCTCTTCCTCCGCGCCTGATGTGCCAGGGGGATAGTGTTGTCCCCGGGCTCTCTCTGCGACTCCGACACTTGATTATGTCCAAACATATGAGTAATCATAAGACCAAGTATTAAATTTCCCTTCACTATACGTCATACGCTCAAGAGACACTGTTAGGAGATATCACAGATGAAAGAACAGACGGACCTTAAGATCCTCAAGTTCCTCCGCATGGAAGATTGGCCAGTGACAACCGAGATGGTGGCAAAGGCTCTCCGCTGCTCTTGGAACACCGCTCAGGTCCATCTGTACAAGTTGCTCGTCGAGCGATTGATCAAGGGCAAGCGAGTTGGCAGACAGAACCAGTGGATGATAACAGATGAGGGGAAGAGAAGGGTGAAAGAGTAGGTGTCGGTCCTGCTCGAATTTCAGTCTCTTCGTTTAAGAAACTCTCCCCCGTTTCGTCCGAATCTCTTTTCTTCAGCTCTTTGATGCGGAACCAAGAAGGCGGCCTTCGTGGATGTCATCAGAGGACGTCTCCGCTCAAGCCGTAGGAATCAGCAGATTATGCCGAGACATCGTGCACAACATCCGAATGAGCATCATGGACCGCTACGGAGGGTGACCCAGGTTTATGCGACAAGTCGGCAATCGCCAAGAATCAAGCCAGTCCTTCAGCGCAGGGTAGAAATATCACATCTAGCCATTGATGGCTGGACGTGACAAACCCAGGAGGTAGAGAAGAACGTCGGATCGGAAAGCCGCCAAGGAGGGAAACTACCAAGTCAGAGAGGCAGAGAAAAGCCAGAAGGCATGGGAGAAGGCGCAGGACACACTGAAGGAGCTGAAAAAGAAATTCGAGAAATGACATGCGCACCAGAGAGAAGATGGAACGACCTATTGATATTCATGCACAGAAGCGAAAAGCAATGAGGATCGTCAGATTCTGTCCTTGACTGCAAGCCTTGTTCTCGCCCTTCCAGATTCTTCTTGTGTTTATGCCATGAGCGAAGAAAGCCGGCTGCCCCAGTGTGGTCATCGGCCCTCCGACCCTGACCGAGATCTGAATCACAGGAGCGAGCCAGACATATGAAGAGGCGTTGGCTTTCAATTCCAAAGGCGGGTTCGTCAAGGGTTGGATGGACAAGGGCCCTCTTGCGAATGGCGGTGGCATCTTTTCCCTCGACGGAACTATGTTCTGCCGATATTCACTGCTTGCGAACGCGCATCCGATCTTTTCATCGGGCTTTTTCATGCACTATTTCCTGTGTGCTCTCGGACATCTTTCGATGCATCTTCCCAACTTGTTCATGCAGTTTCCATGCACAGTTACGGGCATTTTCCAATGCATCTTCGGCAGACTTTCCGGATGGGTTTCGAGCGGTGTTCGAGATGGGTTTCAAGCGGGTTTCGAGATGAGTTTCGAGTGGTTTTCGAGATGGATTTCGAGCGACTTTCGAGCGGACTTTCGGGTCATTTTCCCGTACGTCTTTTCGAGCGGAAAACTGTCTGGCTCTTCGGTGTGAACGGATCGTCTCGTGCTTTCTTCGGTATTGGAGCCTAATCAAGCCTCATCGATTCGTCCCGCCGAGCACGGTGCTTCTTGACGACGCCCTGCTTGACGAGATCCTCGGACATGAGCGCGAGCCCTATCTTCTTTTCGACCAACGGCATCAAGACGATTCGCTCGTAGTCTCGCTTAACATTCTCGACCGCCTTGTCCCTCATTTGATTGACTCCGCTTCGTTGTTTTGCTGGCCACCAAGGGGAGCTTGAATCCCTTCAAACTCACACGAAAGAGAAGACTACTCGGTCACCAGAACCGCCGAACCCTAGCTGATGTGCGGATAGCTTCCTCAATTCTTCGTGCTCCAAAATGCAATTGCTTCTGGAAAAGAACTTGGATATTGTCAGCCCTATTCTTGTCTTAGAGGAATTGTCTGACTTGAGCAACTCCGTCTGTAAGACATGCGATTGAGTCTGAAGAGGAAAGCCCCATAGACTCTTTAACCGAAGAACTTCCCCATCAAATACATGCCAGATTGGATTCAGATTGTTGCAAAAAGCAATCCTGTTACATACGCGACAGATGGCGTTCGACAAATGCTTCTCCAGGACCCGAATTAGACATCGATCGGCCATGATTTCCTCTTCCTCGGAGGATTTGCGCTCCTGTTTGGGTGGATTGGAATTATCCTTTCTTCGCGCTCCCTTTTGAGATAGATGCAAGAAGTAGACTTTGGCCGTGCAACTGCAACTAGAGGGCCGACTCTTGTTCGCAAGGCTATATGATCGGAAAGATGTCATAGTTCCGGAAATGGCAGTGACTGAGAAACAGACGTGCATAATCGCGACGCTCTAATTGCGGCTTGAACCGAGGGTAGCACCGGGATTTGAACCCGGGTGACTGGCTCGAAATTAATCATGGAAGTCATGGCACAGAGAAGGGGAAGAAATCTCCCCGTCCATCACGTTTGTCGCAAACACAATCGTCTGACTTCCTAGACTGCACTCTTCGAAGACTGAGTGGATTAAGTTCGATGATGATGGTTTGGGCATGATCGCCCATAAACGGAAAAAGCAGGTCAAGGAAAAGGCTCACGCCTAGGCCCGAAGCCAATGTCGTAAAACTCACGACTGAAGGCGCTTCAGCAATGCCTGGGATATAACCTTCATCTTGACGGGCGGTGCGTTCATGTTCTGGCAATGTCTCGGAGAGAATCATTTCAGGTCGAATGATGTGCTGACAGTACAAGCAAGGTAACCCTGGACCACACAAGCTAACCCTCGCGCTTCCTCCGCTTAGGCATCCACCTTCCGTGTTGAGAGCCACCCCAATATCTATGATAGGGATGTAACACTGATAGCAAATCTCGTTTACTATTGCCCGTGAAGAATGCGTGTCGGTACAACTGAATATTACGTCGCACTCTTTCAGTGCAGTTACGGCCTTTTTTCCGATAACCGAAATCGGCAATGCCTTGACTTGAGCTTTCGGACGGATCCTCAATATGTTGTCCTTGGCAACAGCTGTCTTTCTTCTGGGCTTAACCGCCACCGCGTCCTTGTAGGTCGTGCCATACACTCTCGTTATGTTGCTTTGTTCGACAACGTCATTATCCACCAACACAAAGTCGGAAACGCCTAGACGTGCAAGCCCCTCTGCAACACAAGAACCCGTCCCACCAAGTCCAACAACAGCGACCCTGAGCGCTCCAAGAAATCTCTGCCCCTCTGTCCCGAAGGCTAGTATTTGGCGAGCATATATTTCCTGAGAATAGGGTCGAGCGTTTCCGTTGCTCCTCTCTAATGTTATGACCCGAAATTGACGCCCCAGCAAACGTATCTCATGGATCGGCAGAGGATCTGAGTTTGGCAATCGCCAGATGCGTCCTGCAATTCCAGTCTGGCCAATGAGAAGACTGCCAACTGGCTTTCCACCCAGACATTCGTGCAGTGTGCGCGCTGAAACTGCTTCGCCTGAATCATCGGACCAAGAGTAGCTGAGTTCAGCACACGGGAACGGATGCGTGTGGCACATTACTACAGCAAGGTTCTCTCGTTCTGCCCTGCTGATTACGCGATTGAAGAACATCGCAGACACCTGTAACGACAGCTTCTCCTGGACATCATACTCTTCAGCTTCTGGATACATTATCTCTCGAACGGTGAAGTGGGTGCCAGTTGAGTTGTTCATAACCCCTGCTAGTAAGAAAGCAGCTGCTTCTTCCGGGGCATGTGCAAAGAGCTTCTTCTTCAGCTCATCAAACCGGTCCTGGGTGATCCTTATTGTGCTCATATCAGTGCCTAGTGTGCAATCGATAGTTCACCAACTCAAGAAATGAGCCCAGACTGTCAACTGCCGGGTTCCAACTTGTTGGGTGATAGCTGAATCTCTGCCATACGCGACCAAGGTAACTTTCATCCGTGCCAGCTCCTTCTGGAACGCTCCCAGCAATAAGGCTCAATCGAGGGGAGACCCAGAACATGTCAATCTTCGCGTTTGGATATACCCCCGGCACCATGAGAAGAAGATCAACCCTATCAAGTCCCCAGATGGATGCGGGAACTGGGTGGTCACGGAAGACGACGAAGTATCTGGTTTGGTCTCCAGCCCCCTCTGGTGTTATCTCAATTCTATGGCCTTGCTCCTTCAGCTCGTTTATGTGTTGCTCCAACATGCCATTCATGATTCGTCCGCCTCATCCAAATGTCGCTGGGTTCACAATCCTAAAGTGCATGCCCGATTTCAGGTCTTTGACTTGATCATCGTTTATCTGCTCGTCGTCCCCTCCAGCGACTGGATCTGGAGCTTTCACTACCAGGACCAGCAAGTACTCGAGTGGTCCCCCAGCCAACTCCTTTATCTCGCGACCCGTCATCTGAGGCTTCGGTGCCTTGTAAGGGCGGTTGTTTATGAGGATTGTGATTTCCTCTTCTTTTCCCATTGAATCACCTGGGCTCATTGCCCGTTGATATTATGCCAGCAGGAGCTTAAAGGCATTTCCACGCAGAAAGCGTTAAAAGCTCCAAAAGCATTGCCTCGATCCGATGGAAGAAATCGTTCATATCACTCCTCTGGGATGGGAAGTATCTAGAGCCATTGACCCGCTCAATTATATCACAGCGAAGAGAGTTCATCTGATTTACTGTCCTGATCACAAGCTCGCAGGGAAGTTTGCGGAGAAGGTTGTTTCCGAGTTAGAATCACGGGGGATTGAAGTCAACAAGGTATCCATGATTGACCACCCTGGATCTCAGATTACCAACAAGTTCGAGAGATACCTCCTGTTGGTGAGCACGCTTGTGATGACCGAGCGTGAAAAAGGCAACAGGGTGTATCTCAACATGTCAGCAGCAGATAAGCTGGCGGCGGCAGCATGCATGCTGGTTGGAATGTATCACTGGGATGAGATTACGAGGGTATATTACGCGCGGCCAGCGAAATACACTGTGGAAGAGGCAGATCCAAAGAAAATCTTCGATGAGCACGGGTTATCCATAGGTATGGCCGGAATCGAGTACCTCCCAATTTTCAAAATTGAGAGGCCGAGGAGCGGTTCTCTCCATTTGTTGGCCTCACTTTACGAACGCGGGCCTCTCCCGTACATTGAATTGCTGAAGGTTCTTAAGCAACACCATGAGAAGATGCGAGCAAAGGGATTGAAGCAACTAGAGACGCCTTTCGCTGACATCGACCTGAGTACACTGAATGATCCAAAGAAGCGACGAATCGGGCAAGTTGAATTGAACCGGTGGATTGCCAAGCTCAAGCGGTACGCGGTAGATGACTTGCTTGAACGTAGCTATATCGAACTGAAACCCTCCCACGAAGGACCGAAGAAACTTGTAGATTTGACCGAACATGGCAGATATGCGGCACTCATGTCTGGATTTGTCCAGAAACTGAGCTAGCTATTCCAACTGTTGTCAATCTGGGATGGGTAGGATTCAGGGTCCGATTGGCAATCTTCTCTTATTCTGTTGCCCAAACGGACGGTTGGCGTCATTCCAATTTATGTGCAGAATGACCGTCTGCACACAAACTGGCCTATTTATGTGCAAAGCCGTGTGCCACAGGAGCATAGGATTAGTAGAGCGAGCCTACATGGAAGTCATTCAGTTTCTTCTGACGATTCTGTCGCCCTGGGTCTCGTAGTGCTTGAATAAAGGCTCATAGTGTCCAGCGTTCTCGATGGCAATATCTCTTCCTGTATATGTCTTGGTGTGCATGATGTTTGCGGGCGGCTGTTCAAGACTGATGAGAATGTTCTCTATCTCACCGACTTGAGTTTCGCTGATCCTGGAGGTCGTCATGCACTCGATCGCAGCAAACTTCAGCACCACAGGCATCTCTGCGTTTTTGTCAATCCATTTACCCACGGGACCAGAAAGATGTTGACGCACACGCCGATTGAGATCTTGATAATACACCTTGCCTATGTACAAAATATCGCCGTACCTCCACTGTCGTCTGTTCTTTGTTGGCCTCTCTCCTTCGACGAACATGTACACGTCCATGGTCTCGTCTGCAATGCCGAATGTCCACAATGCATTGGGATAAATAGGCCCGCGCCAATTGAGCGCATAGTGCAGCCTCATATCATCTCTCCAGAGATCTTCATTGAATCAGCATATGTTGAATATAGATATCTTTCGTTGGTCCAGAACCATCATGCACCAGTAAGTAGCGAAACAACAGTGGTCAGTGCTGCGCTGATAACTACTGGGATAGATACCTGCATAATCTCTACCCGAAGTTGTCTCCGCTGCATGAGTCTCTCCTCCTGCCTCGAAATCAGCTCTTCGAAAAGCTTCACGGATCGCTTGTGAATGTCGGAGTATTCCTTTGCGAAGTATGATATCGTGTCTTCGAAGAAGTAACTCAGCGCCAGCACCCTGTGCTCGAGAAGCCGCAAAGCTCGGCGAGAACCAAGCAGTTGTTTTGCCAATTCATTCGTCCATAATTGAAGAAAGGCGTAGCCAATCTCGGGATGCTCGGAAGATGGGCCACCTCCACCGAATATCTTGCTCGATTTCCACGCAAGTCTGTGGATCATTTCTGAGATGCAGATGAAGGTGAGATTAATCTGTTGTTTCAACCGAGGTATATAGACATCAGACACCGCCATGTGTCCCTGCGCAGACGAAACATATTTCAGCAGAGAATCCCGAAGACTATCTAAGCCATACAGAAGCTCCATTGATGGAGGCATATCTCCTTGTAACTTCAGTGATTTCCTAACACTTCTCATTGCGCGTAGGAGATCGATCCTATCCATGAAAAGGATCAGAATCCTGAGCCAAAAGGCAAGCACGATGAAGAGAATCAGTGCGTCCCCCAAGCTAATCGGCTTACTTGCAAAGATTGGGAACGCGATCAAGAAAACGCCAAAAACCACCAGTACAATCATCGATTTCAGTTGCCAGACGAGAAATCCTTTGACCGCATCACGATCCATATTGAATTGATCAGTCCCTTCTCGTGTTTCCTCCACAAGACCACGCCTTTTCACTCTAGATTGCTGTGAGTGGATTTAACCTCTTCCAAGTGGTGGAACCACTTCCAAGTGAAGAAAGCAAAGCCGTTGTGTAGCTGGAGGCAGGACGACGAATCGTAAAGGCAGTGAGAGCCCAAAGTTCCATTTTGATTGAATTCAGAAGAAGTATGTCTGGCTAGGCCAAGGTGACATTCCCACAGGGTCCACTCAGACTGCTGCTCCCAGGGCACCCTTCTCGTCAGCCGCTACGCGATCTCCTGCTTGATGCGAAATCATCTCGCCTTTGCTCAAACGAGTAGCGGCAATCGACAGGAATCGCTCAGAAAAGCCCTTAAGCGAGCCATAGCGATGGGGGTACAGGGAAATGGCATGTTCAAGCGCGCAGCGTCAATCGCAATAATGTTGCTTGTTGTTGTTTTGGGCTTGGTTGAGATCGTGTCTCACGATGCCAAGGCGGTGAGCGGCACCATTACAGTTGCTCCGGGAGAAACCAAGTACGTTTCGTTCGACACCGCGAGCACAGGAGACCTCTTGTTGTGGTCCCTTACGATTGATACTTGGAGCACCATCTTTCAGAAATGGTTGGAGACTCCAGGTGGCGGTCACGTAGCTATTCAGGATGTCGACGGCTACTGGGCTGATGCCGACGGAGTATGGAGACTGGGGTTCAGCATAGACCCTTCAGGATGGTGGAGCGCGACGGTTAGCTACGGCATATACCAATGCAATCCTAGTGTAACGATTGCATCGCCAGCAGATGGCACCTGTGTTGACCAACCTACAATACTTGTCTCAGGCACGACAGAGGGTTGGGCTGACAAGGTTGAGATAAGTATAGACAATGTCCATTGGATTGAGGGTGACATGTCCAATGCCAACTGGAACATACAGATTACACTTCCTGAGGGGACCAGCACAATCATCGCAAAGGAGACGATCATCTGGGGAGGTCAATGGTTCTCAACCACATATGGTGGCCGTACCATCGTGTATGACAAGACACCACCAGCAGTAGGCAGTCTTCTTCCCTCAGAGCAATCCAAATTCAGAAAGGACAATATATGGCTGTCGTGGCAGGGAGCAGATTCCTTGTCAGGTATTGACCACTACGAAGTGAAGATCGACGACGGCCTGTGGGTCAACGTTGACACATCCACATCATATCATTTTTCTGATCTCCAGGACGGCTGGCACACCTATTATGTCCGCGCATATGACCGCGCAGGCAACTATGCAGATGCAGGAGCCAGCGTGAAGACTACGGCAGATGCGCTGAGTATCGATGGCCCGTACTACGGCATCCCGTTGATAGCAATCATCATAGCGGTCATACTCGTCGCTGTGTTCGTCGTTCTGAAGTTCGTTAGGAAGCCGAAATTAGCTCCGCCGGCACCTCCAGCTGAACCCCCGCTTGAGAATCCTCCCGCCTCGGAAAACCCATATGAGAGGAAAGGCGATGGGGATACGGGGAAATGACGAGGCGCAGGCAATGAAGGTCAACGCACTTGAGCTAGTTGGCGCAATCATTGGAGCTATTGCGATTTTCTCTACCTGGATCACGGTTGGCTTTCTCTTTTGGGATAGGGAAATGAATCTATTGAATGTAATCAACGAAACGGGGGCTTCATCGGATTGGTGGTTCCCCAGCCTCCTTTTCGTTATCGGAACTGTGATTGCTTTCGTGTCTCCTATCGGGGGTTTCCTTCAACTAGTTGGTGCACCCTGGTTCATGATCGTGTTCACCCAACATGCCGATGGTAGAATCCCTTCGGGAATAGGACCTTACCTGGGCCTTGCATCTGCCGTCGTTGTTCTGGCATCTATGGCTCGACCAATCGGGCCAGGTTTGATGACAGGCCCATTCGACATAGAGAGCCGGCTTGTAGTATTCTCAGGTGCCAAGAAAGCACCTTCGGTCATGCCACAACGCACTATGCCGTTTGCCCCCGGAGCAACGAACTTCTGCCCGTACTGTGGAGTAGATATTTCACCCGGGTCTGTGCGGTGTCCAAAATGCGGGCGTGGGCTTTCATCAGAAAAGACGTGAAAGGGGTCCAGGTCCAAGCTCAATCCCCGCTGATTGATTCCGAGTTTCGACCTACTGGCTCCTCGGGGGTGTTCGGGGCCAGGATCATGTCGGCTGCCGACATGCCCGCTTCCTGCCCATTGTCAGCCCGCTTTGCCACGACGTCAGCAAGAGCAGGTGCAATCAAATCATCTGTGCGCCTAAGGTGACATGCCCCTAGAATCGAACAGGAACGCGTTGTCGCGCAGAGTGGTCTTTGAAAAGGGTTGGCGGGACGGGAGGGCGGGAGTCGCCCCGTAGCCAGCCCATTTGACGCACCGAAACATGGAAGGGAATCGACTTAGTGTCTGAACTAGGGAGAAAGTCGATTTCTCTCGTTCAGGTACTTCGCATATGTTGTGGGGTAGTTCATGAAGGCATTGAAGATCGTCGACGGCAGCTTGGTGTCTGTGTATCTATTTCTCCAGACAATCAGATTCTCGGTACTCCTGTCAGGGAGTGCATACGCTATGAAATCCCGGTCAGGAGTGGAGAGATACGTCGTTGCAGAGATTCGAGTACCAAAGTCAGATGGGACTACCAGTGCCATGCCAAAGATCTGAGGATATGTCGCCATTACCAGACCGATATCATCTATTTGGCTTCCGAGTATTTCGTCCAGATTCCGCGGGTCCATCAGGCTGTCATACAGTACGAGGAACCCGGGACCGCCCCCAAGGTAGTCCTTCTCCCCCTTCTCGCGAATCTTACCTATAACTCGTTCAATGTGAGGGCGTGGACTGCCACCCCAGACTCGGAAACTCCCCCTACATTCTTCTGGAATGTCTGCTGCCTTGCTACCAGATCCGACGTATAACGTCGCCTTACCTCGAACGTTCACCTTCCTCAATTCGTCCTTTCCTGCAATTTCACTAGCAGCCAGATTGACCTTGTCCTTGATTTGCTGTAGATCATCCTTCGTAAGTCTCTCCAGCCCAAATCCGCCGATTGTGACTCGCTTGCTCATCATAGTGCTCATGATCTCCCCAAGCAAATCCGAGAACTGATTTTCAAGTCGTTGCGGATTCACGCATGTCACCTCGACCCAACAATCACAACCATCTACTTCCGCTAGGATGTCAGGCGTATCACCAGATTTGGCTTTCGGAAATGAAATGTCGATTCCCGCCAGCCTGAGTTTTGCAGCCGTCTCAATCTCGGTCATGGCGCTCAGATACTCAAGCCTGTCAGCGAGGCGCCTAGTCCGAGCCTTGAAACCATTTATCCTCTCGACTAATTCGAATCTCCTTCTTAGCTGGATCAGGCGCGCGTAGTGAGGCTCCGACGCTAACATTACCCAGTGTCTAAACGGATGTTGACGTGAGTCGCCTTCTGTCCAGTTCCGCTCAAGAAGCGACCGAAAGTAGATGAACGCCTGGTAGCCTTGCCCTCCGTTGGGATAATCAATAGAGACTCTTTTGTGGAATTTCTCCATATTGGACCAAAAAGCGCCAGCCACAAACCTCCCGAAAGTACCTCCACATCCTTAACTGTTGAGTGAATAGTCCCCGAACCCGCTCCGCGCGAATTGCTCCCTCCCGAACGAAATGCCTAGAATCTTGGCAGATGAGCAATGGCGGCCTACAGACCCGTTTCAGGCCTACCGTCAGCGCCCATTGCCACGACGTCAACGAGAGCAGGCGCGATCAGGTGCTCCGTGCCCCCGCCACTTATCAAGCCCCAGAACCTCCGTAGAATCACGCAGGAACGCCTTGCCGCATAGAGTGTTTTCGAAAAGGGTATCGAGGACTGGCCCTGCGTTATCCTATGTGAATTGAAACTCGACCTCTATTGTCTGGCTCATCACACGTTCAAGCCCAGTTGGATTCTCGCCTAAGCCTGGCCAGACGTCCTTTTTCTAAAATCAATCAGGGTCTGAGTGACGTAGAGTGACATGCGCGGAAAGGGTGATGACGGGCGCTCTAGGGGCAAGGAATCGACGAAGGGCACATGTTGTTGCCATGTCGGAAGCTACGCCCACTGGCTCCGTTATCCATGAACTGGGGTGAACTCGTGAATCTGTTGCTTTTGATAGCGTTTAACACAACTGCCACAGAGTGGTTTCTTGAGAAGGAGATATTTGGGTACGTATCTGGCGCAGGGTCTGCATAGAGTCTTTCCGCACTCTGCACATCGAAAACTGTGAGATCCAATCAGCCTGCTGGGGTGAACGGGTGTCCCGCAGGTGTTGCAGAGGATCGGACTGGCTGGCACTTCCCTGCCACACACTCCACACTCCCTCAGGCTAGCGTTAAGGGTCCTAAGTTGCCCTGTTGGGTGCTCCAAGTACTGGACTTCATGCGGCGTTTGAAGCAACTGGATCTTTGAGGTATTCACAGGAAGATAGATCTGCCTCAGATTCGTTATGGTGAACTGCCTGTTGTTTGGCACGCACGTCTTCACATATACCCTGTTGTTTCGCCCGGCATACCTGACGTTCTTTGTGTGACGCCGAATGATCTCAGACGAGGCGATCTCCTTGACCGGACCAACGCCCATCGAAAAGGGTCGGGAATTCGGGTTCCATTCTTTCATAGTGTCAACGGGAAATGACCTTACTGGCAGTGGTGAGAAGAAATCCGTCAATTCCGAGACCAAGACTCTCCCGCGATCTCCATCGATGAAGAACCGGCCCATCGAGAGCGTCTCTCGGTGAATAATCCCGACATTGGTTTCGAAGGTGGCATTAATGCTGTATCCAATCTCATATGCTGGGACAAGATCGATGTCCCGTCGATAGATCTTCAGCAACTGAGACGGCCTCGTCGGTGCGCTCTGGTAGAGACCATCGAGATAGTCTGCAAGTGTCTTCTCAATGCGGTCCTTGCTTGATACATCGTAAGACCAGACCGGCACGTGTTTGCCGTCCATGACAATCACCATTCCTGCACGGGCAGCCATGTCCGCAAGGATAGGGCGGTCAACCAGCTGCACAACTACCCCCATCCCTTTAAGGCGCTCTGCGTATTCATATGCGGCTTTCGAGAAAGTGCCTGTCGTGATCAACATCCCGCGTCGTGAGCCCGATGCCAGGATTGCGGAATGAAGTTTTTGCACGACTGGTCGCCCCACACTAGAGCTAGGTTGGTGTTTGCATTCGACGATGATCGGACCGGTTGGACTGTGTACGATGAGATCCTTGCCTTCGTCGCCAACTGGGACGGTGTCCTCAACACTGCAGCCGTGGATTCTCTCGAGTATTCGTTGGCAAATCCGTTCGAATTCAAAGCCGTCGATGGAATCTAGATAGATCGCTTCACGGTCTGTCATATCAGAGTCCTGTCCAAGAATGGCAGCATTAATCGCATACGAACAGTCAGTGAATCACCGTAACTCCAGTCGCTCATTGCAGACCGGGCACCTGTATGTGCTCTCCGCCGTATGTACGTTGTAGACGGACGCGCACTTTGGGCATCTCGTTTGGACTCCTTGTGGTCTCTGCTTTGATTTGTCCGTCAAGAAATAGCCGCCCAAACCACCCAGCAAGCCACCAGCAAGCTGACCAGTCTCCTTATCCTTAGCAAGAATCCTGCCAGCTGCAACGCCGAGTGCCGCTCCCGCCAGCGTGCCAAGGAGCACATTTGAATCGTCGTACGACCTGATGATGCTTCGCAGATACGCCAAATCCTCGGACCTTTCTTCCAGCACAACATAGTGTCTGACGTCTAGTATGATTACGGAAATACTCCCGATCTGGGACCTCGGTTCAAAGACCCAGATATCCTTATTGATGCCGCATCCGCTTTCCCCGCACACCCAATCCCGAGTGTGTTGTATGTCATGGACATTCCTGCCGAGCACGATGAACACCGCATTGGACTGCTGCACGTCCTGGATTATCTGGTCGCGAGTCGCCGTCCCTCGTTCGATTTTCTCGAACTCTTCGAATATCCCTCTAACGTTCGTTCCAGCGAATGCATCGGAAAACAGCTGCCTCAGTTCACGGTCTTGCTGGCTATGCGAAACGAATATCTGCGCCATATTCCACGTCCCCCACCCTGACCACTCATGCCAGGCTTCGCCTTTTGAATTGGTGCTCTGGGACTTAAGGTTTGGCCTGGTTGGCACGCGAAATCGAATCCGAATTTTGAGCCGTCAAGATACTCCTTAACCAGATTGAAGCACAACCACTTGCGATTAGGATATCGGGCTGCTCTCTCGCTGCCATCTGCCTCAGGTCTTGGTTTTCGGGACCGAATATTGTGCGTGCACCCTTTTTCTGGATACTGAGGGCAACGTTCGAATGTTCCCATGCGCAGACCAACATAGGGATGTGACGATTCAGTGGAAGCACGGCTCCCTTGTGTCCGTCTTCGAGTCGAGGAGCCGTAGTTCCATTTCGGACGGCGATTGTCCAAACGTCTTCGTTCACACGGAGAAGGGGCGGGCTGCCTTCAACTATCTCAAGAAGGAGATCGGGCTCTGACCAGTAACCGGTGCCCGCCCTGTCGCAGGAATGGCCCGCTTCGTCTCATCTTATCTTGAAGACGCGGGACAGCCCGCTCGCAAAATCTTCGGAGGGCATCGTGACACTCACGAACTCCATCAGGACGTATACCTTGTCCTCCCTCCTCTGGGCGCTTTTCTCCTCGGCAATATCCTTGATCAGCGATTTGAGCACCGACCTGACCGAGAACCCCAGAAGACAGCCTCTTGACAGCAGGAGAATCAGCAGATCGCCCTGGTCTTTGGACAGCGTGCCGTACGCCACGCCCTTTCTGATGCTCTCCTCGGGCGTCCTCAGCACAGAGATATGCTCGGCGGCTTTATCAGGACTCTTAACCAGCCTCTTCTCGGCGATCCTTACCCGGGAGCACTTGGGACATGTCACGATGCCCGGAGGGATGGGTGAGCCGCAACTGGCGCAGTAGTTCCCTGCGGTCTCCTCCTCCTTCTCCTCCATCCTATCGTGGTCCTTCAGAAAGGATATCGATACCCAACTGCGGTATGCGCCAGTTCAATCTCTGTACTACATATGGGATACAAATACCTTGCTGAGCGTCTTCGACCACGGAAAACTAGAAAGCCCTCGCATGCCAATCAAGCGTCCAGCTCCCCCAGAGCTTCAGCATCGCCATTATCAGCACTGAGAACTCCAAGAGGTGTGGAACCCTGCCCCCGAAGACCAAGAGTGACCCCGACAAGGACGACCGCATCACGATCAAGATCGACAAGACCATGTGGAAGTTAATCTCCAGACAGATCAGGGATCATCCCGAGTGGGGCGTCAGGTCGGTCTCCGAGTTCATAAGGCGCGCGATAGCGCATGAGCTCGAAGCCAAGACGAGCATAACCGAACGCAAAGTGCTTGAGATACAGCTCCGACCTAGACTTTCTCGAGAGGACAGCCCTGGCAGAGATCCCTGAAGACCTCTCGGTTGAACAGCTCCTCCAGTCGGACCGAGAGGATGTCAATGTTCAGTCGACAGTCCTTGGGTACGGAGAGTGTGAGTGTTAGGCATTCCTTGCACGTGGTCAGGTTCTCGAGCGTGCGTGTCTCTTTCAAGATCATCCATCCCTTAGGGGCTCGGCCCGTAGAACGTATGTCGTCAGGGATAAAGAATGCTGGTGTTCATAGTTCAGTGCCCATATTTGTCCATGGACACGACTAACGCTGAGTTCAGAGCCGCATGTGAGCCATCAATCCCCCAGCCGTGACTACCATGTGGGGGTCGGATCGATTGCTGACTCCACTCTCTGGACTTGAACGTCGGTCTTCCGGCCCCGATGGAAGTCCTGCGCCCCTTCTCAAGGATCTTGTACCCCTCACGGGACGCATCGTAATAGCGTCTAAACCGTATTTCTATTGCTGAGAACTGATTCGGGGAAGAGGTTACTGATTGATAGCCAACATCCTCGCTCTAGATTCGGCGGAACGTACATGGAACAGTATTTGAACCGCTAGGCTAGATTGAGTCTAGACCTAGTACACTCGACATCGAGAGTCCCCTTACATATTTCCTACCTCACTGAATCCCCCCACAAGACGATTGTCGTCTGCATGCGACCGTTTCGGGACCGAAGGGATTCGAACCTCTCACAAACCATGCACCAACAATTCCATTTCAATCGGGATTGAATCGTGTGGGCAGACACGGGCTTCCCCGAACGCAATCCCTCCCTCCAGGGGTTATCTCATGTGCCCCCTGGTTGGTCTCAATTCCGGCTCTTCGCGGAATTCGTCGAGAAATCTTTGAGTCGTTCGCGCCTTCGGCCTCGTCCGAGGGCGCTCTCGTGCCTCGGTCTGGGGCAGCTCCTCCCATTCTTCCGAGACCCTCCTTGGAGGTGCCGCATGGAAAAGGATTCTTGCTCGGGAGAGGGTATTTGAAACCACCTCGAGACAGACATCCTTTTTCAGATTTCAATTAGAGCGAAAAATGCGGAACCTAGATTTGCGTTGCACCAAGCTGGACACTCAATCTGTTTTCGAAAAGGGGGCTGTTCAGCAAGTCGCATCGTCCCAGGTTTCTAGTCCGGCCAAGTCCCCATCCGAGGATGGATAGGCTTTTAGTTGCGTATCTCGATGAAGTCTCGGAGGAAAACGAATGTCGAAGGCATCCTGCATCGTGGGAAGTCTTGTATTCTGTCTTGTGATTTCTGTGCTGTCAGTCAGCGTTATGGCGGGGACGAGCACAACAACATTAAATGGAAACCAGTATTACTGGACGGGCGGGGATACCGGCCCCTCGTCGGCCTATCCATCGATTGGCATCAAATTGAGCCCGGGATCATTGTCAGGTGGGGGCGCGGCGTGGCAATTCACAATTGACACAGCACCGCGGACATACAGTTTCTATGTCACACTTTACTACACGGACAATTCGTGGCTTGGAGACGGCCCAGATATCCTGATGTACAACTGGACTGCCGATGCCTGGGACACAATCGAAACTGCTATGGGTAAGGGAACCAACATTTACAGAACGGCCTCTCCAGCCGCCCTAGGCTATGAGAACTTCATTTCGACTCTGGGTCATGTTGACGTGGAGGCTTGGGCTGGTGCTTTGGATGACACGGACGTTGGGACAATCAGTATTGCCTGGAGTTATGACGATACTCCACCCTCGAATCCAACTAGCTCAACCACTATTCCTACTGTGAATACTTGGACTACAGACAATACGATTGAAGTTCAGTGGTCCGGCGCAGCCGACAACATGAATGGCATCGGCGGGTATTCCCTACAGTGGACGCAGTCACCAACTACAGTTCCGGATGCTACTGTGAACACAACTGGAACAAGCGTAACAAGTTCTCCGTTGGCTGATGGATCGTGGTATCTTCACATAAGAACCGTTGATGGTGTTGACAACTGGAACTCCGGCGCATACCATGTGGGTCCCTTTAAGATCGACACCACTGCTCCGGCATCTCCCACCGTGACCACGGGGCCTCCTACCTGGTCGAACCAGAGTACTCCACAATTCACCTGGTCATCACCCTCTGATCTGAGCGGGATTGCAGGGTATTCCTATTCGTACGACAATCCTCCCGACAATTCGATAGACACGACATCGTTGAGCGCAGTTCTTCCGTCTCTTGGACAGGGGACCCATCAGTTCTATGTCAAGGCATGCGATTTGGCAGACAACTGGGGGCTTCCATCGCTCTACTCGTTCTCGTTGGACTTCGCCAGCCCAACGCTGACGATATCATCTCCGGTCGAATCAGCGATTCAAAACTCTAGTTCTCTGTCGGTAAGCTGGACGGGCAGCGATGCGCTGTCCGGCATTAACCACTACGAGGTGCAACTGGACTCTGGTACTCTGGTAAATGTCGGGACCAGTAGTTCACGCTCATTCTCGAGCGTTCCGGATGGGAGACACGTGATAAACGTAAGAGCGATTGACAACGCCATGAATATCGCACAAGGCATAGTCAATGTGACCGTTGATACTGTGGCGCCAGCGACCAGCGCATCAATCGCAGGGACTGAAGGATTGTCTGGATGGTTCGTATCAACTGTGACCGTGACACTGGTTAGTTCAGATGCGACGACTAATGTGAATTTCACGAGGTATTCGATTGGCTCAGGTGGATGGTCAGACTATACAGGGGGATTCTCGATAACTGACAGCGGTGTCTACGTCGTTACCTACTATTCCCAAGATGTTGCAGGCAACCGAAACCCCACCAGTACCTCGACAATCAAACTGGATTTGGAGCCACCATCCTTGACTTTCACCGACCAAAAAGACGGAGTGACCTTTACTTCAAAATCGGTTGCGATTGCGTGGTCCTCAACAGACAACGAAAGCGGGATAAGCCATTACGAGTACAAACTCGACAGCAGCAGTTACCAGTCCGTTGCGAGCACGAGCACTGTCGGCCTGTCGGACCTTTCTGACGGTCAGCACACATTAACCGTGCGAGCTATTGACAATGCAGGGAACATTGCGGAGAAGAGCTTAACATTTAGCATCGATACGAACGTGTTCAGCCTCAAGGGTCCAGCTGGACCATGGCTGGATGTGGGGCTCATAATCGTGATAATTGCTGTGGCTATTCTCGCGGTGTTGCTCTTCAGACGTCGCAAGAGAGTGGCCTCAACGAAATCCTTATCGGAAGAACAGAAACCGGCCACGTAGATACGGATCCAAAGGGTCAAAGGCTCTCCACAGTCCCCAGCTTGTGTTCTATTTCAGCGTGAGCCTGTGCAAACTTGGACGTCTGGCTGTCTTTCAGTCGGAGGATTGTTGTACCGAGTTAAAGTGAGACGACCGATCCTGAACGGAACTCGAGAGTACATCCTATCGGATTTGATCCAAGAGTCGCGTAGAGCGGAACTCTGATCTCCGAGCGGGAAACAGAAAGGACCTTCTGTCTCTGCTTGAACATTGTGTGGGCCTGAAGGGAATCGAACCTAAGAGGACCAGCGGCCAAAGCAACGAAGTCAATGATGGACCGGCCGGAGTTCGCCTGAAACCTCTCTATCAGACTATTCTCTCTGTCTGTTCGAGATGGCAGAGGAAGGGCGACTCTGGCACTGCTGTCTTACCCAGATGGCCTTCTTCGCTTCATACCGCAAAGGAGCAAGGTTAGAATTGTGACGACAGCCACGAGTAGGAATACGCTGAACTCCGGAATCGGTGGCGCAACCACGGTCACCGTATTCGTGAGCGGGCTGTCACCCGCTCCCATCATGCTGATAGGGGAGCCGCTCAAGTTTAAGGGTGGAAAGGTGATTGCGAAAGTGACCGTCAAAGTCTCAGCATATGTTGTGGTCGTCGAGAGGGCTATCGTCTCGCCATTCTGTGCGCCAGAATTCACTGATACCTGTGCAGTCTGTGTCCCCCATGCAGTCCAGCTTAGAGTTGAAGGAGAAACTGACCCGGGGCCAGTGCTTGAAACAACGCTATCAATAGACGCATGGATCGTGATCCAGATAATGATGCCTGGTTCAAGAGGTATGGGGATGTTCGCCTCGTCACCAATTGGAGTGTTATGAGGCACGGCC
>Ga0315280_10005161_pt1 | contig 18805 bp, 17 predicted proteins | sample YL17G06_40_MG_FD_203697 | JGI IMG/M metagenome (GOLD analysis project Ga0315280, IMG submission 203697) | Sediment microbial communities from Yellowstone Lake, YNP, Wyoming, USA - YL17G06_40 | ecosystem: Environmental > Aquatic > Freshwater > Lake > Sediment | place: USA: Wyoming | collected... | reverse complement strand
ACGGGCCATCTGAAGCCCGACGACTACCGGATAGAGGTCATACCTACCCAGGTGTTCCTTGACGCCGAGGGCAAGGAGCTCGCAAGGCACGAGGGCTTCTGGTCCAAGGCCGACATCATGGCCAAGCTGATCGAGCTGGGCCTGTTCGACCCCAGCGCTCTTCAGACACGCCCCGCCGCGCGCGGTGACGAAGGGAGGGCCGCGTGACAACCGTCCTCTTCGTGTGTGTTCACAATTCGGGACGGTCGCAGATGGCCGAGGCGTTTCTGAACAAGCTGGCCGCGGACGGCGGCCTGCCGGTGCGAGCCATGTCGGCCGGCACCGAACCCGGCAAGGCCGTGAACCCGACAGCGGCCGAGGTGATGGAGGAGCTGGGGATCTCAATGGAGGGGCAGCACCCCAAGATGCTCACACAGGACATGGCGGACTCCGCGGACCGCGTCATCACGATGGGCTGCGGCGTGGACGCGTCAGCATGTCCCGCGCGCATTCTCGTCAGCGAGGATTGGGGCCTCGACGACCCCAAGGACCAGCCGGTCGACAAGGTGTGCGAGATACGAGACCAGATCCGCGAGCGTGTCGGGAGGCTGCTGGACGACATCACATCGGAGGGGGCGCGAAGTTGAGCGCTAACTCATCGGCGGGAGGCGGGACGGCTCCTCGGCTGTCCACGTTGGACCGATTCCTAACCCTGTGGATCTTCATCGCCATGGCTGCGGGAGTCGCGCTCGGAAACGTGGCTCCCTGGGTGGTCAAAGCGATCTCCAGCGTGTCCGTGGGCACGACGTCGATTCCCATCGCGATCGGGCTCATCCTGATGATGTATCCGCCGCTGGCGAAGGTGCGGTACGAGGAGATGGGGCGCGTCTTTCGCGACTTCCGCGTGCTGGCGCTGTCGCTTGTCCAGAACTGGGTCATAGGTCCAATCCTGATGTTCGTCCTGGCGATCGCATTCCTTCGGGGGTACCCGGAGTACATGGTCGGCCTGATCATGATCGGGCTCGCGCGGTGCATCGCGATGGTGATCGTGTGGAACGACCTCGCGAAGGGCGATGCCGAGTACGCGGCGGGGCTGGTGGCCCTCAACAGCGTGTTCCAGGTGCTGTTCTACTCGGTCTACGCGTACGTCTTCGTGACCGTGCTGCCGCCGCTGTTCGGGCTTGAGGGCGTCGAGGTCCGCGTGACCATTGGAGAGATCGCCAAGAGCGTGTTCATCTACCTCGGCATACCGTTCATCGCCGGCGTCATCACGCGGTTCTCGCTCATCCGCGCGCGCGGTCGGGAATGGTACGAGGGCCGCTTCATCCCCAAGATCAGCCCGGTGACGCTCGTAGCGTTGCTGTTCACGATAGTGGTCATGTTCTCGCTCAAGGGCGAGCAGATCGTCGGCATTCCCTTGGACGTGCTCCGGATCGCCGTGCCTCTGCTCATCTACTTCGTAGTCATGTTCCTGGTGTCGTTCCTGATGGCGGCCAAGATAGGCGCCGACTACCCGAGGAGCGCGACCATCGCCTTCACGGCCGCGAGCAACAACTTCGAGCTTGCCATCGCAGTCGCGGTCGCCGTCTTCGGCATCGGCCACGGGGCGGCATTCGCGGCGGTCATCGGACCCCTGGTCGAGGTGCCGGTGCTGATCGGCCTTGTGAACGTCGCCTTGTACTTCAGGAAGCGTTACTACTCGCCCACTGCCGCTTAGCGACCACCGAAAGGGGTGCCAAGGATGCGCTGCTATGAGTGCGCGACCAAGAGCCGCGAGACGGAGGCCGTCGCGGTCTGCACGGAGTGTGGCCGGGGGCTGTGCATGGAACACGCGGGTATCGTCCGTGTCCCGCAGTTCTTCGAGCTGCCGATGGGCATGGCGCGCGTGACACGCAGATGCTCCCTGGATAGGCCGCGCGTGCTGTGTCAGGAGTGCCGCGAGGCGCTCGACTGCTGCGAAGCGCGGTCGCAGGGCTGACAGTTGCGGAGTCCTCAAGTACTCGAGTGGATGATCTACGCCGCCGGCTAAGGAATTGGTACTCCGCGCTGGATGGTCCTGACGCACTCGGCGACCAGGGCTTCCGCGTCCAAGTCGACCGCCTCGAGCACGTTCCCCTCGTTGGCAACGCGGACGGTCATTCCGCGCGTGTGCCGCCCGTTGACCTCGACCCGCACGGTGCTTGGCCGAGTCGTGACCAGGCCGGGATCGGCGAGCCAGAACAACGGCACCACGTCGTACAGAACCGGACCCGGCTTCCCGCCGCGGTGCGGGCCCCACATGAGGGTGCAGTCCGCGAGCGCGCGGCACGCCGGGCTCGGCGAGGAGCCGAACTCACGCGCTACCTCGTCCATCGTCAGCCGCAGGCGGGACGTCACCTCGTACCCTCCCATGAACACAGGTAGGCCACAGTTCAGAAGGTAGTCGGTCGCCTCCGGGTCGCAGGTGACGTTGTACTCGGCCACCATCCGGCGAGTCTCTCCAGCCATCAGTGCGATGCAGCGTATCCTGGCGCGGAGTTCCTCGTCGGCCTTGGACACAGCGTCCGCGAGGTTGCTCGCGGCCCCGATGCCTACCAGCGCTGTTGGCTCAGACGCCACCTCGAGTGTGCCGAGGATGAGGTCGGTCGCTCGCATGTAGGTGTGGGTTGACTCGGGGTCATCGGGCGTGACGTATCCCAGGTACGCGCCTTCGGGCGAAGGGGCCGGCTCCACCTGGTCCTGTGCGTACCGGGCCACTGACCGCGGGATGCCCGCTCCAACCGGGATGTCGCCGAACCCGCCGAGGCGGAGAGCCTTCTCCACGAGGCGCGCTCGTCCCAGGGTGTTCCCGTGCACCGTCGTCACCGCGCGCAGGTCGAGCTTCGGGTGGGTGGCGGCCACATAGAGAGCGTACAGGTCGTCGATGTCGTCCCCGATGTCCGTGTCGAGGATCAGAGGTACCCCATCCATCGCCATGTTAGTGCACCTCCCGTGATGTGACCCACGGTTCCGATGAGCCGCAGGCACTCCTTCGTTCACGTCGCTGTAGGCGACGGCCTGCGGTGCGGCGAACCCTTGCGCAAGAGACAACCCGCAACGGAGGCCTGAGTTCATGCGAGTTCCCTGTGTCTGCACTCATGCCGCGATGGTCGGAGCCGCGATCGGCGTGTGCCTGCCGGCGGCCGTGGTGTGTCCCGCGTCGGAGGCGGCCCCACTGGCGGTCTACTCGTCCCCAGGCGAGCGGATCCCCGATGCTCGCCTCGGCCCCGGTCGGTCGCTGAACACCCCAGGCTCGATGCCGAAGTACGCGGGCAAGGAGGGATGGCTCGCGCGGCGGCAGTGGCTGAGGGACCACGTGCTTCTGTCATGCGGCATCTGGCCCGCGCCGCGGCCGCAGCCTGTTGACGCCGTCATCTTCGACCGCGTCGAGCGCGACGGCTACTCGGTGGAGAAGGTCTACTTCGAGAGCCGCCCCGGCTTGTACGTCACAGGCAACCTCTACCGTCCGCTGGGCGGCACGCCACCGTACGCGGCCATCGCGAACCCGCACGGCCACTGGGGCGTCGGGCGGCTCGCCGACAACGAGGATGGGTCGCTTCCCGGCCGGTGCATCGGCCAGGCGAGGCGGGGCATGATCGCCTTCTCCTACGACATGATGGGCTACAACGACGCGAACCAGTACGACCACCGCTGGAAGGATGAGCGGCTCGACCTCTGGGGGATCAGCGCCGGGGGCATCCAGACGCTCAACAGCATCCGTGTGCTCGACTTCCTCGCCACGCTGCCCGACGCCGATCCGACGCGACTGGCCGTCACCGGCGAGAGCGGCGGCGGGACGCAGACCTTCCTGCTGATAGCGGTTGACGACCGGCCTGCGGCGGCCTCGCCGGTGAACATGGTGTCGGCGCACTTCCAGGGCGGATGTGTGTGCGAGAACCCACCCAGCCTGCGCATCGGGACCCTCAACCCGGAGATCGTCTCGATCTTCGCGCCCAAGCCGCTGCTGCTCGTCTCCTGCACCGGCGACTGGACCGCCGATACGCCCACCGTTGAGGGGCCGATGGTCAGGTCCGTCTACAGTCTGTTCGGTCAGCCGGACCGGGTCGAGTGGGTCCAGGAAAACGCGGGGCACAACTACAACAAGGCGAGCCGCGAGCACGTCTACGAGTTCCTGAGCCGGGTGCTCCTCGGAGAGAGGGACAGGGAGGCCGCCAAGGAGCAGCCGTTCACGATGGAGCCGCAACAGAACCTGCTCGTGTGGGCCGACCGTCAGCCGCCGAAGCGCATGAACCTGGCGGAGCTCTCGGAGTCGCTCATCGCGGAAAAGCAAGCCGGCTTCGCTGCCCTGTTGCCAAAGCGGCCCGGCGACCGCGAGGGGTTCGAACGAGTGTACCGCCCGGCGTACGAGCACGCGTTGCTGGCATCGGTGCCCGATCAGGTTGTCACCAAGTCGCTGGGCGACTCGACCGTGGACGGAGTGCACGTGCGGCGCCTTGTCCTGACGCGCCCGGGCGCAGGTGACGCAGTGCCGGGGCTGCTGTTCACGCCCGCGGACGGCACGGCCACCGGTCCCGCGACGCTGCTGGTGTCAGGCGACGGGAAGGCGGCCTTCCTGGAGAAGGACGCGTCCGCTCCGGGCGAGCTCGCCCGCGTTCTTGTAGGCTTCGGTCGCCCGGTGCTCGCGATCGACCCTTTCCTGACCGGCGAGGCAGTGCCGCCGGAGGGCGTGCCCGACCGTGCCTCGGGGATCGAGTTCTTCACCACGTACAACCGCACCGACGTGGCCGAGCGTGTCCAGGACATCCTCACCGGGGCCGCCTACCTTGGCGCTCTCGGTGCGGGTGACAGGATCGACGTGGTCGGTCTGGGTGAGGCCGGGCTGTGGTGCGCGCTCGCAGCGCCGTTCCTGCCCGACGGCCGGATCGCGATAGACCTAGCCGGATTCGATGCCGGGAGCGACTCGGACTACCTGCATCGGTGCCCGGTGCCACTCATCCGGCAGGCAGGCGGTTTGGCAACCGCGTTCGAGCTGGCCGCGCCGCGGCCGCTTATCGCCTGGAACTGCGTCACGGTGACACCGGACAGCGCGCGGCGCGCGTACCGGGCGGCGGACGCGGAGGGCGCTCTGGCGCTGCGCACGGACCGCCCCGGCGACGCGGAGCTGGCGGCTTGGCTGATCGGGTGAGCTTTGGGGCGGCGCGGGCCCGCAGTTGAGCGTCGCACGTATGTCGGGTACAGTATGCTGCTTGGCCGTTCGGCGCGATGAGGAGCCGACGCCGTGTCCCCGCTTGCCGCGTGTCGAGGTCTTTCCGTCACGCTCGGTGGACGACCTGTGCTCACCGACGTGTCGCTGGCGCTCCACGCGAGCGAGATCCTCGGGGTAGTGGGGCGCTCGGGGGAAGGCAAGACGACGCTTCTGAGGGCCCTCCTGGGCCTCGCGGCCCCAAGTGCCGGTACTGTGGAACTCGGTGGCGAGGACCTGTGGGCCGCGCACCCTCGGCGACGAGCTGAGCTCAGGCGTCAGGTCGCCATCGTGTTCCAGGGAGCGGCGCTGTTCGACTCCTTGACTGTGGCGGAGAACGTCGGGTTCTTCCCGACCCGGGTCGCCCGGACACGATCCGCCGACGTCGCCCGGTTGGTGTCGGAGAAGCTCCGGCTCGTCGGACTCGATGACATCGAGGGGCTGCGGCCCTCCCAGCTCTCGGGGGGCATGGCGAAGCGCGTCGGTATCGCCCGAGCCCTCGCGATGGAGCCTCGCGCGATCTTGTTCGACGAGCCGACCGCGATGCTCGACCCGGTCGCGCGCGCGCAACTGGAGGAGCTGATCGTGTCGCTGCGTGATAGGGTTGGCTGCGCGGCGGTCGTGGTGAGCCACGACCTCGAATCGGTGGCGCGAATGGCTGACAGAATCGCGTTGCTGCACGACGGCACGGCGGCTCTTGAGCTGCCGTCCGGGGAGTTCGTACGCAGCCTCGACCCGAGGGTTCGCGAGATGGTTGCGCCGGCGACCGGCGAGGAAGGTGCCACACGTGACTGAGAGCGGACGCGCGGGGAACGTAGTGGCGGTGGGCGTGGCCGTGATGGGCGCCGCCGTGATCCTGGTCGGCGCGCTCGGCTGGCTGCGAACAGGCGGTGTGGGGCGCCCCACGCGGGCCTTGGACGTCTACTTCTGGGAAGTCGGAGGCCGGCTCGGCGTCGGCAACGGGGTTCGCCTCGCGGGCGTGCGCGTAGGCACGGTGGCGGAGATCAGCCCGGCCGCGCGTCCGGCCACGATGGAGCCTGACGCCGCTCATCCATCCCAGGACACAGTGGTGCGGGTGCGCTGCCGGCTCGACCGCGGGGTGACCATCAAGGACTCGTACCGGGTCCGCATCGATGCATCGAACGTTGTCGGCGACAGCTTCGTCGAGATAACCCCGGTGAGCGAGGAAGGCACCGCGCTGGCGGACGGCTCGGCCATGATAGGCGAGTCGCCCCTCGACCTCATGGGAATCCTGCCGGCGGCGGAGAAGAGCCTCACCCAGGTCGGCATCACGGCGGAGGAGCTCAACAAGGCGCTCGTCGAGAAGCACCTGGGCCCCGAACTCGTCCTTGCCGCCCAAGCCATTCAGGAGGCCATGACGGAGATCGCGCGTGTCGCTCGCGAGCTGACCGCGCTCACCCAGGCGAACGCCGGCGAGATCACCACGATAGTGAAGCGAGTATCGCAGCTCACCGGCGACCTCTCCACCGTCGCTCAGCGAATGTCGACGCTACTGTCCGACCAGGGCCTGGCGGGCGAGGTGACTCAGGCGGTACGCCAGGTCAGCACCGCCGCGGAGAGCATCGGCAAGGCGGGCAAGGGCCTCGAAGAGCTGCTCGGCGACGAAGACAACGTCGCGAAGCTCAAGGCCACCATCGACTCGGCCCAGAGGACGACCGAGAGCCTGGAGTCCGTCGCCGGCAAGCTTGACACCGTGCTCGTGAAAGAGGGCGGTATCGACAAGGCCGCCACCACGCTCGATGCGGCCGAGCGCGCCGCGAACAGGCTCGAGGAGTTGGCCACCAACCTCAACAAGCTGACGAAGGGGCCCTTCGGCGAGCAGGCGCTGCTGACCACGATAACGCTCGTACAGCAGGCAAGCAAGGACTTGTCCGCCGCGGCGAACCGCGTCGTGGAGCTGCTCGATGAGGAGCACCTCGGCGGAAAGGCGGACCGGATCCTCTCGAATCTGGAACGCGCCACGTCGGGCAGCGGCGAGGGTGCGGAGGACGTGCTGGCCACCGCGAGGTCCGCGCGCAAGATAGGCGAGGACCTCGAAGCGGCCGCCGGCAGCCTCCGCAAACTCATGGAGGGAGCCTCCTTCACCGAGGACATCGCGCGCACGATGGCTGCGATGCGGAAGGCCACCGAGAACCTCGCCGAGGTGACCGAGAGGATGAAAGAGGGGTCCCCCGACTCGGGATCGGCGACAAAGCCCTCGCCCGAACCAGGCGCGGGGTGATACACTGGCGCCCATCGACCTAGCGCGGCTGTCGACGGCTGCGCTACGGCCCATTGGAGGAACTCGGGCAATGCGAGTGATTCTCAAGACGGAAGTGAGTCGCCTGGGGTTCCCGGGCGACGTCGTTGAGGTCAAGAACGGCTACGGTCGCAACTACCTCCTGCCGCGCGGGTTCGCGGAGATCGCAACCAAAGGCGCTCTTGCCGCCAGGCAGCGCGTGCTGGACGTCGAGGACCGTCGCGAGCAGGCTGAGCGCGCGAAGTGGCAGGCCGTCGCCGCCGGTCTGAACGGCAAGACGGTCATGATCCGCAAGCGCGCCGGAACGGGCGAGAAGCTCTATGGCTCAGTCACCGCCGCCGACATAGAGGCCGCGGTGTCCGAGCAGCTCGGGATGGAAGTCGAGCGCCGGCGTCTGGTGCTCACCGAGGCGATCAAGACTGTCGGTGCGCATGAGCGCACATTCAGGATCGCGTCGGGGACTGAAGCGACGCTCACCATCGACGTTCGCCGCGAGGGCGAAGAGGAGCCCGCGGAGGAGCCGGTTAGCGAAGGCGAGCCCGCGGGGCAATAGCCCCCGGCAGCAAGCCGACAACAGGCTGGTTGTGGGGCGACGGCAGTGCCAATCGCGGCGCTGCCGTCGTTGCGTCTCTGGCGGATCGGAGTGGCAGCTATGGCAAGGAAGAAGGACAGGGGACACAGGCGATCGGCCCACGCGCCCGATGACCTTGTCAGGTCGCCGACGTCGACGCCCAAGCTGGAGCGGGTCGACGACTTCCGCTGGCGTCTGCCGGCGGACTCCGGGCGCGGCATGCGCGTAGACGGGATGGTCTACGGCACGTCGGAGCTTGTTGAGGCGAGCCTGGAGGAGGGCGCGCTCGCACAGGTGGCCAACGTGGCCCACCTGCCGGGCATTGTGGGCTGCTCGATGGCCATGCCTGACATCCACTTCGGCTACGGCTTCCCGATCGGCGGCGTTGCCGGGATGCGAACGGACGGGGGGGTCGTCTCCCCGGGTGGAGTGGGATATGACATCAACTGCGGCGTGCGCCTGCTGACCACTTCGATCGACCTGGCCGATGTGCGGGACAAGGCCGACGCTCTACTGTCGGAGTGCTTCAGATCGGTCCCGTCCGGGGTGGGGGAGGACGGCTTCGTCTCGCTTACCGACAAGCGCTTCGAGGATGTGTGCCGGCAGGGCTCCCGGTGGGCCGTGCGCAACGGACACGGCATCCCCGAGGACGTGGAGCGCACCGAGGGGGGTGGCTGCATTCCCGGGGCGGACCCTGAGGCCGTCTCCGAGCGCGCGCGCAAGCGCGCGATGAACCAGCTCGGCTCTCTCGGCGCGGGAAACCACTTCCTCGAAATCCAGGTCGTGGACGAGATCCACGATGAAGACGCCGCACGCGCGATGGGCATCCACGAGCCGGGTCAGGTGACAGTGATGATCCACTGCGGGTCGCGCGGGTTCGGCCATCAGGTCTGCGACGACTACATCGCGCTCATGCAGAACGCGGTGCGCAAGTACAGCATCGTGCTCCCGGACCGGCAGCTCGGCTGCGCGCCAGTGCAGTCGCCGGAGGGGCAACGCTACTTGCAGGCGATGGCCTGTGCCGCTAACTACGCCTGGGCGAACCGGCAGGTCATCATGCACCAGGTCCGCGGCGCCTTCGAGCGCGTGTTCGGCGCCTCGGCGGAGTCGCTGGGGCTGAGACTGGTGTACGACGTCGCCCACAACATCGCCAAGATCGAAACACATGAGGTCGACGGCCGGCCGACGGAGTTGTGCGTCCACCGCAAGGGCGCCACGCGGGCTTTCCCGCCAGGCCATCCGGAAGTGCCGGAGTGCTACCGCGAGGTCGGACAGCCCGTGATCGTGCCCGGCGACATGGGCACGGCGTCGTACCTGCTCGCGGGCACGGAGACGGCGTACCGCGAGACGTTCGGCTCCACCTGCCACGGGGCCGGCCGGTTGCTGTCGCGCTCAGCGGCGCGGAAGCTGCGGAGCGGCGGCGAGGTGATCGAGGCGCTGGCCGCAAGGAACATCCTCGTGCGAGCCGGCAGCACCCCGGGCGTCGCGGAGGAGCAGCCGGACGCCTACAAGGACGTGGACATGGTCGTCGCGACGGTCGTGGGCGCGGGCCTCTCAACCAAGGTCGCCCGCATGAGGCCGCTGGCCGTGATGAAGGGGTAGAGAAGGTCTGCTGGAATCGGCAAGCATCGATCCTTCGGCGGGAGAACGGTTCGGAGAGCGGGGCGGCAGGTGCGGTGGCTTGTTGTGGGCGAGGAGGCCCCCATGCTCGCGGACCACATGACGGGCCGACGCGCGATGGGCGAGGCAACCGCTGTTCTCGCCACCCATACGCAAAAGGCGCCGGTGGGTGGCCTCGATCCCGCCGCCCGCGGGCGCTTCGCCTGGGGCAAGTTCGTGAAGGGCCCTACGAAGCTCTACAAGCACGGCGGCGTCTCGTTCATGGAGTGCGTAGTGCCGTGGGTGCTGGTGGGTGCAGGGGATGGCTGACGGGCAGCTAGTCTACATTGACGAGTCAGGCGATGCCGGCCTCAAAGTCGGGCGCGGTTCGACGCCCACACTAGTTGTCGCCGCGGTCGTTTTCGAGTGTACAGCCGACGCCGAAGAGACCGCCAGCCGCATAAGGCAACACCGTGAAGAGGCGCTCGCGAAGGGACCGAGCTTCCAGTTCCACTTCACGGATCTCCGCCGGGACTGGCGCGTGGGCTTCCTCGAAGCGGTCAGCGGCTGCCCTTTTGCGGTATGGGCCATCGTTGTGCAGAAGGACCGCATCTGGCAGGGCACTCAGCTTCGCCGGAGTCCAGAGTATCTCTACAACTTCACGGTGAAGCAGCTACTCACCTATACGTTCGGCAAGATCGGGGACGCCAAGCTCTTTGTGGATGGCGAGGCCGGGCGGGAGTCGCTCCGAAGGATGGTCACCTACCTTCGGCGCGAGTGTCGGAAAGCCGGCCTCACCGTGTTCCGCGACGTACGGTTCGTTCCCAAGCGGGAATGCAACGTGCTCGTCCAGCTTGCTGACATGGTGACCGGCGGGATCGCTAGGTCCTACCGTGATGACAAGAAGGACCGGCACCTGTACCGTAGGGCGATTGGGCCGCGACTGCGGAACGTGTGGGAGTTCGGACGGCCGTGGGGGTAGAAACAGAGCGGCCCTGTGTCCTATCCTGCCAACGGCAGGCACGCGCTCCATACGGAGACAGTTCGGAACACAGGGCCTCGGTGACTCAGATGATACCATCGGGGTCCATGATGTCAAGATGCCACTCAGAACATCAGTTTGCACGTCGGGGCCCGGGTGGGCGCCTCAAGCCATGTGGCCTCTACTGGCGTGAGGTCGCGAAGGACCCCACCAAGCTCTACAAGCACGGCGGCATCTCGCTCATGGAGTGCCTGGTGCCGTGGGTGGAGACGGGAGCGGCGGTGGGGCCCAGTGTCCGGTGAGACCCAGTTGGGACGGCTGGAAGCTGTCCTCGATGCGAGCCAGGCAGTGGCCGACACCCGCCACGGGACCACGTGGATGGCGTTCAGCTCCCCCGCCGGGTCTGGAACGGTGCCTGGACCTGACGGGGTGGACCGAGCGCTGTTCGCCGGATGGGTAGCCAAGGCGCTGTCCGCTCTCAACAGCGCGTTCGGCGGGGGGAACAGCTACACGCCCGAGCTGGAGAAGCACCAGACAGCTACGTCACCCACGTTTCTCGACTTCGAGACATGCCGGTCGGTCGTGCAGGCTGCCTGCGAAGACCTGCGTGAAGGACTGAACGGGCAGGCCACGGGCTTGGTGACGCCTAAGCGAGTTGCGGAGGGATACGGATTGCGGCTGGACAGAGATCGTGCCATCGCAGAGGTAAGACGGCTTCTCGACTCCCTCGACGGCCTAGCTGAGGCGGAGTACTTAGCCAACTCGCCTGAAGTGAACGCGGCCCTGCACGAGGCCTGTGTCGGCGCTGCGGCGGTGGTGGCCGGCATAACCGGTACCGATCACGTGATGCACCAGGAGCTACGGAAGCTCGCCGACCGCATCTACACGGAGTTACGGGTGTCCCCGCAGCAGTGCCGCAGCATGCTGGAGCAGGTCGTTCGGCACCTTGAGCTGGTAGCCGACACCCAGGATGGGCCGGCGAGCGCTCGGGAGCCCGTACTGAGCCGCCGGGTCTTCATCATCCACGGGCACGACTACGCCGCAGCGCTAGAGCTCAGGGACCTAGTGCGGGCCAAGCTTCACATGGAGCCTGTGCTGCTTGCCGAGGAGGCGTGGCAGGGCCGAACCGTCATCGAGAAGTTCGAGCAGGAAGCCACCACGTGCGGCTTCGCGCTCGCCGTCCTAACGCCCGACGACGTGGTCGCGAAGGAGGACGGAGACTACGCACAGATGCGACCCAACGTGGCGTTCGAGCTGGGCTGGTTCCACGGCAAGCTCGGACGCGACCGCACGTGCATCGTCTACAAGGACGGAACGACCAGACCATCGGATCTGGCCGGAATCGGCGAGTGCCGGTTCAGGGCATCTGTTCGTGAAGCCTACCTCGACATCGAGAAGGAGATCGGTGCGGCGTACGGAGGTACAGGCGTTTGAGTCTTCGCCCCGGCAAGTACACCGAATACGACTTCCCGCTCCATGAGGTGAACCGCCTCGCGGTGAAGGAGGCCAACTCCAAGAAGCCCATCTACACCATGCACAACTGGTGGGCGCGGCGGCTGTCGTGTGTCTTCCGGACGATCCTCCTCGCGACGCGGATCGACTGGGAGGACTGGGATCGGCTGGAGCCGTGGAAGCGCGGCGCGGACGGCGGCTTCGTGGGCGCCGAGGGCGCGAAGAGCGCCGATGAGCGGGGCCGCCGCGCCCGCATAGCCCTACCCATCCAGCCCCGGCAGCATGTCCTCGGTGAGTGCGTAGGCGCGGGGCTTGCCCTCGATGTGCGCCGCTAGGTCGTGGATGAGCTGGTCGAGGTTCCGCTCGACCGAGGCGAGGATCCCGCCCGCCCGGTGAGGAGTCAGCCACGCGTTCGGCAGGCTCCGCAGGGGCGAATCCGCCGCGAGCGGCTCCTCGTCGAACACATCGAGTGCCGCGTACAGATCCCCGCGGCGCAGGCGCGCCAGGAGAGCGTCCGTGTCCACGAGGGCGGCTCGCGCCACGTTGACGAGCAGCGCGCCAGGCCGCAGCGCTTCGACCTCCGCCGGGCCGAGCAGCCCGCGCGTGCCCGGGTTCGATGCCGCACAGATCACCACAACCTCCGACTCCGCGATCAGCTCGCTGAGCTCGGCATTGGTCGCCCCGTAGCGTTCGGCTTCGCCCTCAGGCTCGTAGGGATCGTACACGCGCAGGATCGGCCGGAATGGGCACAGCAGCTCCGCGAGCCGCTTGCCTATGCCGCCGAGGCCGACGATGCCCACCGACCGGCCGGTGAGCTGTCGCTCCGTCGCGTCGATGTCGGCGGGGAAGTCGCTCACCCAATGCTCCGTGCCGGCTCGCATCGCCGACTGGTGGTCGGTGATGTGCCGGAGGGCCGACAGGATCAGCCCAAGGGCCATCTCCGCCACCGCCGGCGAGAAACCACCCCGCGAGATCGACAGGGCGAGGCCGCCATCGAGCGCGATGCGGGCCGCCTTCTGGGTGATGTCGATCTGCCCTACGAAGGATAGGTTGGGCGCCCTGTCGAGCAGCTCGGGTGTGAGCATCGGCCACGACCACATGATGAGCGCCTCAGCCCAGTCGAGTCCGGGCGCGATCTCCTCAGCGGTGTTGAACGACCCGCGGCGGACCTCGCCGAACTCCGCGAGCCGCGCGAACCGGCCCTCCAGGCCCGCTGTGCGGTAGAACCCGTCCGGCAGGTTGACGAGGATCCTCACCACTCAGACAGCCTCTACTTCCTCGTAGTCGGCTTCCTCGAGCCCGTCGAGCTCGTAGCCGGGACCCGACATGACGCGCCTGGGCTTCGAGCCGTCGGGCGGGCCGACGATTCCCTTCTCCTCGAGGATCTCGATCAGCCGGGCCGCGCGATTGTAGCCGATGCGGAACTTCCGCTGCAGCATCGAGGTGGAGATGCGTCGCTGGGTGACAACGAAGCTCGCGATCTGCCGGAACAGGTCGTCGTCGACCCCCTCATCGTCGACCCCCATGGGCAACTGGATCGGTGGCGGTGCCTTCATCGTGTCCACCGGCAGGGGCTCGAGCTGATACTCCGGCTCGCCGCGCTGCTTTGTGTACTCGACGACGCGGTTGATCTCCTTGACAGAGACATAGGCTCCCTGGATGCGCCTCGGCTTGCTCGCGTCGATGGGCGAGTAGAGCATGTCGCCCGCGCCGATCAGTCTGTCGGCGCCGACCTGGTCGAGTATGACGCGCGAGTCCGTCTGAGACGCCACCGCGAAGGCGATGCGCGACGGGATGTTCGCCTTGATAACGCCTGTCACGACATCCACGGACGGCCTCTGTGTAGCGACCACCAGGTGGAGGCCCACAGCCCTGGCAAGCTGCGCGATCCTGCAGATCGAATGCTCGAACTCGGCGGCCGCCTGCATCATCAGGTCGGCGAGTTCATCGATCACGATGACGATGTACGGCATGGGCTCCAGGTCGTCCCGCTCCTCGCGCAGTTCCAGATACTCCGTGATGTTGCGCACGCCACTCGCGGCGAGGGTCCGGTAGCGCTGCTCCATCTCGACGATCGCGTGCCGCAGGAGGCCCGCCGACTCGCGCGCATCGTGCACTACGGGAGCGATCAGGTGCGGGATGTCATCGTAGAGCGACAGCTCGACACGCTTGGGGTCGATCAGCAGGAATTTCACCTGCTCGGGCGAGGCGCGCAGGATGATCGACAGTATAAGCGCGTTGAGGCAGACACTCTTGCCTGAGTTCGTGCTGCCCGCCACGAGCATGTGCGGCATCCGCGCCAGGTCGCCCGCGACGACCCGCCCGGCGATGTCCTTGCCTATGGCAAAGGCGAGGAGGCTCTTGCGCGATTGCATCTCATCGGAGCCGAGGATGTCCTTCAGGGGCACCAGCGCGCGTGTCCTGTTGGGCACCTCGATGCCGACGACGGATGTGCCCGGCACGGGCGCCTCGATACGGACGTCCACCGCCTCCAGCACGCGGGCGAGGTCATCGGCGAGGGCGGCGATTCGGGCTACGCGGACGCCCTTCTCGGGCTCGACCTCGTAACGCGTGATCGCGGGCCCACGCTCGATCGCGACGACCTTGGCACCTATCTTGAAGCTCTCGAGGGCCTCCTCAAGGATCGCGATGTTCTCGGCCGTCTCGCGCTCCAGGCGACGAAGGTCGACCGGGTCAGCCCCATCGAGCAGATCGAGGGGCGCCGGCTCCCATCGGCTCAGACGCGGCTCCCTTGTCGCGAGCTCGCCCTTGAACGTGTACTGGCCGCTCGGGTCGCTGGCGAACTGCGGTGCCGGGGCCGCGTCCCCCGCGGGGGGCGCGGCCCCCTGCGTAGGGAGGAGGAACTGCGGGATTTCCTCTCGTCGGATGCTATGGCCCGGCTCGGCCGCGAAGCCGGCGGGCGGCTCCTCCACGTCGTCAGGCTCGGGCTCCGCCAGGGCCGCCGCGGTCGACACGCGGGCCTCTGCCACGATCTTCCGGAACTTGGCGCTGCCGCTCGGCCGCTCGGGCTTGGGTTGCTGTACGGTCGCGGCCGCCCGCGCGACGATAGGCTTACTTCGGGATCTGTCCTTCGCGCGAGCGACGGCCCGACGCCTTCGCTCCTGAGCGACGACCTCCATTCTGTTGCGCACCAGCGACGCGGCCTGCCCGGCACACTGGTAGGCATCGTGCGCGATGTGCGCGACGGGCCGCCTGAGCAAGCTCACCACGCAGGCCAACCCCAGCCCGGTGAACACGATGGCCGCGCCGATCGCGCCAAAGAGAGACTGCAGGGCCACCGCCACGCAGGCGCCGACATAGCCGCCATGGCTCGCCACCATGTCCGCGGAGAACTCTTGCCCCTGCGGGACAGGCGAATGGATGGCGGCCAGGACGATCACGTAGAGGCCGACGAGCGAGGCCGCCTTCGGGGTGAGCATCACCGGCCGGAGCGCGAAACAGAGGTACAGGCCGGTCGCGATCACCAAGACCGGGGCCACCCAGGCCCCCACGCCAAAGGTGCGCACGAGAGCGAGCTTGATGCCGTTCCCGGCCGAGCCGCTCAGCCCGCTGCCCAGGGCCGCGAGGGTGACGCCGCCCAACGTCGCGAGGGCGATGCCCCCCAACTCGTACTTGACCTTCACATCCTCCGGAACGGCGTCAGCGCGGCGGGACGCCTTTGCGCGACCCTTCGATGCGGCGCGAGGCTTGCCCATCGACAACACACCTTCTCCGCTTGACCGGCGAGACGAAGCGGCCGGCGCCATATCGCGTCCGGGGCTCCGGGGAGTCCCGCCTGAGGGTGGAACGCAAGGCTCGGGGCGAATGTTCAGGCACGGCTGTGTAACGGTGTGTAACTCCTGGCTGAAAACCCGGCATGAACACGCACAGAACGGCGTGATCCGGTGTGCAGGTGCCGGCGTTGCGAAGGGCCGAACAGTGCACCCCACTGACGGGTTGTCTACAGCGGAGGAGTCCGATGCGATTCGAGAAGATCAAGCTGGATGATGTGCGTTACGAGGCCGCCAGCGCGGTGGACATCAACGGAGACGGGCTGCTCGACATAGTCTGCGGCGAGTACTGGTACGAGGCGCCCAACTGGACGAAGCACAAGATGTGCGACGTGCAACCTGAGGGCGAGTACTACGACGACTTCTCCGACATCCCGCTCGACGTGAACGGCGACGGGTACCCCGACATCGTCACCGGAGGCTGGTGGGGCCTCGAGCTCAGGTGGCGCGAGAACCCGAAGGGACAGCCGATCGAGTGGACCGTGCACTCCATTGCGGAGGTTGGAAGCATCGAGACGACGAGGGCGTGGGACATCGACGGCGACGGAGAGCCGGAGATCGTGCCCAACACGCCGGGGATGCCGCAGACCATCTTCAAGCTGAACCGCGACGCCTCCGGCAGGCCCTCAGGCTCGTTCACCAAGTGGGTGATCTCCGAGGGCCCCAGCGGCCACGGCCTGGGGTTCGGGGACGTGAACGGCGACGGCCGGGGCGACATCATTCTCGCGGGCGGCTGGCTGGAGGCGCCCGAGAACCCGTACGGCCGCATCTGGACGTGGCATCCTGAGTTCAACCTGGGCAGCGCGAGCGTACCCATCATCGTGCATGACGTGAACGGCGACGGGCTGGCCGACCTGATCGTCGGGCAGGCGCACGACTACGGGCTTCACTGGTGGGAGCAGGGCCGCGACGCGAGCGGGAACCGCGTGTGGACGCCTCACGAGATCGACATGACGGTGTCGCAGTACCACGACATGCAGCTAGTGGACATCGACAACGACGGAGAGCCCGAGTTGGTCACCGGCAAACGGTACCGCGCGCACTGCGGCAACGATCCCGGCGAGTTCGATCCCATCGGTGTCTACTACTTCAAGCTGAACGGCGGGCGCTTTGAGAAGCACGTCATCGACTACGGGCATGCTCCCGACGCCTCGGGCGTCGGGATCTACTTCTGGCTGGCCGACCTGAACGGTAACGGGAGGCTGGACATCATCGCGCCCGGCAAGGACGGGCTGTACCTGTTCATGAACCACCCGGACTAACCCGGGTGCTGGACAACGGGTGTGCACGCCTATGGCGACCGGTGACCATGGAGCTGCGGACGACTCATCCCTGGAGTTCTGGTCCGCTCTCCGCCTGGCTCAAGACCGGGGTCGCCACTTCGGCGCCCTTCTGGACGCCCTCCCGGATGCCATCTACCTGAAGGACACCCTCTCGCGCTTCACGTGGGTCAACGCGTGCCAGGCGCGCAATCTCGGCGTCAGCGAACGCTCCGAGGCGCTGGGCAAGACGGACCTCGACTTCTACGCCCCGGAACACGCGGCCTCCGCGTTGGCTGATGAGCGGAGGATCATCGAGACCGGTGAGCCGCTGCTCGACAAGCTGGAGCGCATCGGAACGGGTATCGGTTCTCGCTGGGTCTCAACGACCAAGGTGCCGCTGATCGGGAGCGACGGGCGTGTCGTAGGAATTGCGGGCATCACGCGGGACATCACGGACCGGTACACCACCGAGCAGGCTCTCAGGGCAGCCGACCGGCGCTACCGTCTGCTGTTTGAGACGATGGCCCAAGGCGTCACCTACCGAGACAGGGACGGGCGCATCGTGTCGGCCAATCCGGCAGCGGAGCGCATCCTGGGGATTTCGCTTCGAGACTTGCGAGGTGCGGCGGGCAACTCCCCTAGCTGGCAGCCGGTCGACGCGCGGGGACTCGACATTCCCGAAGAACAGCTCCCGTTCAGGATCGCGTTGAGGACGGGACGCCCGGTGTCGGGCGTTGTCATGGGCATCCGAAACGCGGGCGATGGCGAGAGGCGCTGGCTCTCCGTCGATGCAGCGCCCATGTTCGACGGGAACAACCCGACTCCGACGCAGGTGTGCACCGTCTTCACCGACATCACGGACAGCAGGCGCGCCGAGCAGGCCCTGCGCGATAGCGAGGAGCAGCTCCGAGGCACCTTCGAGCAGGCCGCGGTCGGCATGTCGCAGGTCAGTCCCGATGGGCGTTTCCTGCGCGTCAACGACCGGCTGTGTGAGATCACGGGGCGGTCCGCGGCCGAGCTCCTCGGCCTCAGCTTCCAGGACATAACCCACCCGGTCGACACCGAAGCCGATCTTCGCCTGATGTCCCGTGTCCTGGCCGGCGAGCTTGACACCTACACCCTCGAGAAACGGTACGTTCGGCCCGACGGCTCGCCGGTGTGGGTCTACACAAGTGTGTCGGCCGCCCGCGACGAGGATGATCGGCCGCGGTTCTTCATCACGGTCGTCCAGGACATCTCCGACCGAAAGCGCGCCGAGCGGGCGATGTGGGAGAGTGAGTACAGGTTCCGCTCGGTGTTCCTGTCGATGGCAGAAGGGGTCGCGTTGCACGAGACGGTCTACGATGACGAGGGCGAGCCGATCAACTACCGCATTACCGAGGTCAACTCACGGTTCGAGGCGATCCTGGGCCTGCGACGTGAGAATGTCGTGGGCAGACTCGCGACCGAGGCGTACGGCACCGCCGAGGCCCCGTACCTCGCGGAGTACTCCGCGGTTGCCGAGACGGGGACGATCGACGAGTTCGAGACCTACTTCGCGCCGATGGACAAGCACTTCCACATCTCCGTTGCGCCGCTCGGCAGGGGGGGCTTCGCGACCATCTTCACCGACATCACGGACCGTAAGCGCCACGAGGAGATCATCCGTAGCATCCTCGCGCGCGGAGCGGCGGAGGTCGGTGAGCGGT
>Ga0315280_10005160_pt1 | contig 18805 bp, 14 predicted proteins | sample YL17G06_40_MG_FD_203697 | JGI IMG/M metagenome (GOLD analysis project Ga0315280, IMG submission 203697) | Sediment microbial communities from Yellowstone Lake, YNP, Wyoming, USA - YL17G06_40 | ecosystem: Environmental > Aquatic > Freshwater > Lake > Sediment | place: USA: Wyoming | collected... | reverse complement strand
CGGCAACTGGTAGGTCAGCATCTCTCTCCTCCGCAGCAGCATCAACAGCAACAGCAGCAACAGGCACTCCAATGGGATTCCAACCTAATTCTCTCCTGGTCCCTTGACCAGAGATTTCTTCCTGGATCTCTGCCTCCCCCCAAGGAGAAAGATTTGGGGAATGACAAGCCTTAAAAGGCTGGGCTATTCTCGTTTGGTCCCGACGGGACCAAGGCAAAACGCATTTTTTTAGGGGCTCTTAGAATAACCTTCGGCGAGGTAGGCGGTCGTCAGGGCGGTGTCTTCTCCCATCGGCTGCCTGGCGCCCACTGATATTCTTTAACGTCGGCTTCCCAGTTCTTGATGACTTCCTTCATTTCGCGAACCAGATCGGGGTGCTTTGCGGCGAGATTCGTCGTCTCACCCAGGTCGTTCGTCAGGTCGTAGAGATATTCGCCCTTGGGATCGCGGATGTATTTCCATCGCCCTTTTCGGGCGGCGATTTGGGTTTTGCTGCGCCAGAAAAACGTCCGGTCATGGACGGGTCTTTCGCCGCAAAGAACAGGCAGAAGATTTTCACCGTCGAGGGTTCGTCCGGCTGGCGGCGTCGTCTGTGTCGCGGCCAGAATTGTCGCCGAAATATCCATCGTGATTGCCGGCTGCGTGGTTGTCTTGCCGCTGGGAACGACGCTGGGCCACCGAATGATGCATGGAACACGAATGCCGCCTTCCCACAGCTGTGCCTTGCCTTTGGCGAAAGGAGCATTGCGCGAGAAGCGTTCGCCGCCGTTGTCGCTGAAGAAAACGACGAGCGTGTTGTCCGCCAAGCCATGGCGATCGAGCGCCGCAAGCACCTGCCCGACTGGTTCCAGATCGTCATGGCGGCTGTATAAATAGGGCGAGACCAAGGCTGACACGTTCGGGGACCGCTATTCATTTCTGCGCTTGTTGGATATGGAGCGAGGTTTTCCCGCTTCGGTGAATTGCCCCGTTTCATGCCAAGTTGTTCACCGCTTGGAGATCCTTTCCAGTCTTTCTAGCGACTTGCGGTAGAAATCATCTTCGGTCTTGAAAGCGTTTGCTTTGCAGAACGCCGCCAGCCTCTCATATCGCGCAATGGGATCAGCGCCTGTGGCATAACAGACCTTCGCCATGCACTCCGGGCAAAGCCAAAGCGGGCGACGGTCGGATTCCGCGCGGTGGTTGCTGCCGCACATGTCGCACTCGTAGGCGATGCAATGCTGCATGGAGAACATGTGTCCGGTTTCGTGCGTGGCCGTCTTCAGCGTGCGCAAAAGGCAGAGTCGAAAACTTTCGTCGTCTTTGTCGGGGTCGCCATTGCGATAAAGCGACCAGACGCCAACGCGATCGCGAAGCGATGCCTGACCAAAAACAAAGTTCCAACCCTCTCCCGGCCACAAATCAGAAGTAGTCAAGGCGAGCGCAACGGCCGCATCGGCTGGAAGCCTCGGACGCAAGATCTCGTCGAGCACATAGGTCGTGAGGATTTGTTCCATTCCCCAACTCGGGTGCCGGCGGCGCGCTTTCGCCGGGATGAGCGAAAGGGGCAAGTCTTTCTCGACCCTGGCGGGAAGATTGAAATAAGCGCTCATGAATTCGGCCGTCAGCGTGATGATCTTGCGCTGGGTCGTCGTGAACTCACCAAGCGGAAAGATATAGATGACGTGACGTTCTCCGCGCGGCGTGATTGGCCGCGAGCGAATGTATTCCTGGAAAGTCTGCCCCGATTCGTGGTGGACCGACAGCCAGTCGCCCAGCTGTGGTTTGCCGAGCTTCTTGTGAAGCGGTCGTAGTTTCTCGATCATGGCGACAAGTTGGGTGACATCGGGCGAGGGGGGGCTGGTTCGGCCGCCCTCGACTGCGGCCAGCGCCATCACGGGCCCCATTTGTGTCCCCAACAAGCAGCCAAGTATGCCTCCCATCGTTACAAGAACCGGCATGATCGTCGCCCCCTTTGCTTCTGGAAGTTCTTATTCCCTTCCAGGTACAGAAAATCAAGCTCGTCGCATGGACAAGATTCGCGCGCATCCTGGGATTTGCAAGCAATGAGAGCCTGCCATCCGATGACGGTGTGCGTCCATGTTGGCCGGTCGCGCTACGACAGGTTGACAAGCCCGGAGCTGTATGACTATGGTGTTGCCATATTCCCGGCGATGCCGGTTTCCCGAAAGGTCGGGCAATGTCGGCGGAAAGATGTTCGATTCCCGTTATGGCAATGCTGCCGACGTATAACGAGGCGGGTAACATCCGCTCGCTTATCGAAGCTGTGCTCGCTGTAGCTCAGGGCATGGAAGTCGTCGTTGTGGATGACGATTCGCCCGACGGGACCTGGCGGATCGTTGCGGAAATGGCCGAGAGTGACCCACGCATTCACTTAATTCATCGCAAGGACGAACGAGGGCGCGGCTCGGCGGGCGTTGCTGGTTTGCGCTATGCGGTCGAGGCCGGAGCCGAGCGGGTCGTCGAGATGGATGCCGACTGGTCGCACCACCCGCGCCACATCCCGGCAATGATCGAGGCCGCGCGGATAGCCGATGTTGTGATTGGTTCGCGTTTGGTGAAGGGTGGGGGAGAGTCGGGGCGCAGTTCGTTCCGCCGCCTCATCACACGACTCGCGAATACGTACGTCCGGCTCGTGCTGGGCCTGGAAGTGCGCGACTGCACGTCCGGCTATCGCGTTTTTCGCCGCCAGGCACTCGAGCAAATTGACCTTGCCCACATGCGCTCAAACGGACCGGCGATTGTGCAGGAAATCCTGATGGCCTGCAACCGTGTAGGTTGCCGGTTTGCCGAGGTGCCGATCCATTTCGAACCCCGCCGCGCCGGAAAATCCTCACTCACCACGAAGATTCTCTTGAATGGTCTTGTTTCAGTTCTCCGTTTTCGATTTCAGAAATGAAGGTAGCATGGGCGTCTTGCCCATGAAATGAAGTGCGGCTGTTTGGTTCTCAATCCTTCACGGGCAGGATGCCCATGCCACGTTGCCTGTTACAGTCTGGCAAGGCGCGCGGCCGCCACCGCGATCTGTCCAAAGGCAATGCCCCCATCGTTCGGAGGAACCTGTCGCCGGAGCAAGACTTCGAAGCCATTGGCTTCAAGGCGTGCACATGCCCCTTCGACAAGAACCGTGTTGACAAAACATCCACCCGAAAGAGCAACGCGCGCCAGGCGCGTCCGTTCGCGAATCCGCCGACAGCCTTGAACGATTATCTCCACGACTGTCGCGTGGAACTTGTCCGCAATCGCTTCACGCGTAACTCCCGCTTCGAGATCGGCCAGGATTCCTTCGAACAAGCCACGAAGACCGATTTCAAAAATGTCACGATCATCGTCAGGACCGATGCTCGATGCGGGACCGACGAGAAACGAATAAGGGAGCGGCGGCCCACCCGCGCACAAGCTTTCGACGGCGACTGCATTTTGCGCCTCGAACGTGATCTCGGTCGGAAATCCCAGCAGGACGCCGACCGCATCGAACAGTCGTCCCACGCTCGAAGTCTGCGGCGCGCGGATTGGGCCTCGCAGCATGCGCTCAAGCTGGCCGATGTCCACCGTGGCGCCGACGTGACGTTTGAAGATTCCCTCCGCCCGATCGCGTCCAAACAATTCAAGCAGATACGCTGCAAGCATTCGCCACGGTTCGCGGATTGAGCGATCGCCACCGGGAACCGAATGATAGGCCAACCGGGCCATGCGCCGGAAACCGGCACGCGACGCAATCAAAAACTCGCCGCCCCAGATCGCGCCGTCGGTACCAAATCCCGTGCCGTCGAAGGCAACACCGATGATTTCACCGGTCAGACCGTGTTCGGCCAGACAAGCGGCAATGTGGGCGTGGTGGTGTTGAACCTCGATCAGATGTGCTTCCCACTTCGCAGCGAGTCGGTGGGCGTTTTGCGTGGAAAGATAGCCCGGATGGAGATCACAGGCGACCGCGCGCGGTTTCTCGCCGAACCATTTTCCGAAGCGCTCGATCTCCTCGACGTGACGGCGGAAAGCGGCGGGATATTCGAGGTCGCCGATGTGGGGCGAAAAATAGACGCGCTGGCCGAGACCGAAGGCACAGGCATTCTTCAGTTCGGCTCCAACCGCCAGGATCGGCGGCATTGGGACATCGAGAGTCAGTGGGGTGGGGACATGTCCACGCGCCCGTCGGATCAGCACCGGCTCGTTGCGCTGCACGAGGACAACCGAGTCGTCCGACGGATTGAGGATTTCGCGCGGGTGGGTGAGTGCGAAGTCGGCCACCGGCCCAAGTAAATCGCGCAAACCTTGTTCCGTATGACGAATCGGTTCGTCGCTGATGTTGCCGCTGGTCATCACAAGAGCGTCGAAATGGCGGGCCAGGAGATGTTGAATCGGCGTGTAGGGGAGCATGATGCCAAGACGATTGTTGTCGGGTGCGATAGCATCGGGTAGAACACAAGTCGTGGCATGGGCCTCTTGCCCACGATGGTTCGCGGACAGGATAGCGGTGCTGCCACGGCGCTTGAGCAGCACAATCGGCGCTTCGGCCAATCGAAGGGCCTCGGCCTCGACCTCGTTCACTTCACAGAAGCCTCGCGCCTTTTCCAGGTCGCTCACCAAGATTGCATACGGTTTATGAATGCGCTGTTTGCGGCGTCGCAACTCGAAGATTGCCGCTTCGTTCATGGCATCGCAGGCCAGATGGTAACCGCCGATCCCCTTGATGGCCACGATCCGCCCCGCTTTCAGGAGACGAACAGCTGCCATGATTGGGTCGGTGCACGTGACAGGCCCGTCCGGTGAGAGCAACTCAACATTCGGTCCACAATCCGTGCAGGCGACTGTTTCGGCGTGAAAGCGGCGGTCGTTCGGGCTTTCGTATTCAGCGCGGCAGCGCCCGCACAGTGGAAAGTGTCGCATCGTGGTCCGCTCGCGGTCGTAGGGCAGGCTCTCGATGATCGAGTAGCGCGGTCCGCAAATCGTACAGGTGATCAGCGGATAGCCGAATCGCCGATTGACGGGGTCGAAAATCTCATGCAGACAATCGGGGCAGGTGGCCTGGTCAGGCGGAATAACGACCTCGATCGTCTCAGCGCCGACGCTGGCCGCAATCGCAAACCTTTCGCAACCGGCAATGGGTCGGGCGGCTTCGACGGTCGCTTGCTCGATTCGGCTAGGTGAGGGAATGGCGTCTGGTAATTCTTCAAGAAAGGCGCGAATGGCATCGTTGTGGCCGCCCAAGTGAATCTCGACCCCGCGGGCAGTGTTGCGCACTTCGCCAACAAGATCGTGCGTTTGCGCGAGACGATAAACGGTCGGGCGAAAGCCAACGCCCTGCACGATCCCGCTGATCCGAACGCGCCTCCAGACAGTGGGCGACGTATCTTTTTGTTCGCGATCCATCGTCATTTCCCGGCGCCAAGACTATATCGCTCTCGTTGGCAAGTCGAACAGAATTCTGGAAAGAGAAACCGCAGGTGGCACGCGTGGGAACGAGTGCATCTGAATTTTGCCTCGGTTCGTTGGTTCGGGACCTTGGAAGGTGAAGGAACATGGGGGAAACCCTTCTTGACCGAAGGGTTCTCCCCCATGCCCCTTTCCGAAGACTTTCCCATCTGTCATTTCCGCCGGGGGGCGGAAATGACCGGGTCGGTCCTGCGTTTGCTCGCAGGCCCAAAGGCGCGAGCAAACGCAGGAGGGCGCAGAAGTTTTGGAGGGGTGTGTGAGGGGAGACCTTTGCGAAAAAGTCCCCCTCACAAGCTCCCTCTCCTTGACCAAACTGCAACTCCCCGAACCGCTAGACAAAACCGAGATGCTCACCTTGGGAACAAACACGACCATCAATACTTGACCGGAAGATTGCTCAATGGTTGGATTTGGCCGGTGACTTTCCCACGCTTCTGATTCCGAAAAGGGAGAAGGAACGATGAGAACACTTGTATGGATGGCCGTTGCTTACACGGCAGTAATCTTGTTTGGCTCAATGGGTCACGCGGCGAATACGGCGGCTTCGGAGGGCAAAATGAAGGTCATTCTGGATACCGACATCGGCACCGACATTGACGACGCCTGGGCCTTGGCATTCATTGTCTCGCACAAGGAATTTGAACTTCTCGGCGTCACCATTACCGATGGCGACACGCCGGGCCGCGCCAAGATCGCCTGCAAAATGTTGCATCTCACAGGGCGCGACGATGTTCCCGTCGCCGTCGGTCGCAAGACGGGCGAAAGAGGCGGGTATCAGTTTGCCTGGGCCGAGGACTTTGAAGCGAAAAAGCCGATCGGAAAGCTTGCTGCTGATTTCCTCGTCGAGACGATCAAAGCGCAGCCGGGCGAAGTAACGTTGATCGCCGTTGGCCCGCTCCAGAACGTCGCTGACGCATTGCGCAAGGAACCCAACCTGGGCAACTATGTGAAGCGTGTCGTCCTCATGAGTGGCTGTGTCTATGGAAGGGCGGGTGGGCAACCGCCCGTCGCCGAGTGGAATGTTCGCGCTTCGACACCCGACTCCCAGGTTGTCTATGCTGCCGGTCTGCCGCTGACGATTGTTCCGCTCGATTCGACCACCCACGTCCAATTGACCCAGGAAGAGCGCGAGCGGGTGCGCAACTATCGCTCGCCGCTGACGCACTCGCTCGAATGTCTCTATCGGTTATGGCTTTCGAGTCCGCAAACCCGGATGACGTTGCACGACCAGTTGGCTGTGGCCGAGACCGCTTCGTCGGGAACTTTCTTTGGGAAAAAGGAGACACTGCCACTGGTTGTGGACGATGGGGGTTTTACGCGCATTGACCGCGAGAGGGGCAAACCGGTCGCGGTCTGCCTCGAACCGAAGCGTGACGAGTTCATGGAGTTTTACATCTCACACCTGGTTGCCCAACGTCTGGGCATGTAGGCGTCCGCCTCCAGCTCTCACGGCTTTTCCGTGCGATCCATTCGTTCGCGGATTCCCGGAAAACCGGGCGATTGCGGCTTCCGTGGCGAGACCGGCGACAAAAACGGACGCAGCTCATTCGCCTTCTTTTCCATTCTTTGGCATTCGGCGGGATCGGAACAGAGCGCTGTCGCACTGGTTATCTGATCTATTGCTAGTTGAAGGAGCAGAATGCGAAGACCAGGCACTTCGTCGGGTTCTTTGGCGCCTTTTTCCAAGAACTGCGAGAATTCCCAGTGGTACAACCAATTCTTGGGATCATGATAGATACTCAGGCGAAAGGAGACGAAAGCCCGTCGCAGCAGACTGCTTCGCAACGTGGGGCTTGTTGCGCTTTCCCACGATTGCTCGGTTGCCTTGGCCTTGTCGAAAGCCTGTTTCGCCATGTCAGGGTCGCGCGTCGCGCTTTCGATGATCTGACTGTTCAGCAAAGCTGCCAACTCAGGCCGTTCCGCGCTCTCCTTTCTGCGACCAAACGGGCCTATCCCCGGTCGAGAAAGGGAGCCAACGCCGGGCCATAGACGCTGTTGCTTTTCCTGGAGGTAGGGGAATATGATTTCCTCGATCTCGTCGCGCAAAGCATGCGCCTGAACAAGTCGTCCTGCCTTCATCTCTCGTCGGATGGCTTCGTCGGCTTTACTTCGCAAGAATGGTTCGTTCGCTTCGACAAAGCGAGCGAACCCGTCGGGCTCTTTCACTTGCATATTGCGCAGTTGTAAGAGCGTTTTTTCGAACGGGCCGCCCCAGAACTCTCGTAACTCCGCCGGTCCGCGTTGCCGGCGAATCCACTCCGGTCGGTAAATGACGAAGTAGAGAACAATTGCCAGTGCGATCAGCCCAGGCAGAGCCGTGACAATCCATCCCCAGTTGATGCGACGGGGAACGGATGGGATCACAGAGGCTTCAGCGGAGGCGTCCCACGGTCCTGGGCCAACGATTTGTGGCGCAGGCGGTGTCGAAAGAGGCGGCGTAACTAATGTCTCGTCGCCCCCAGCCGAGGTTGCGACGCTTGTCGCGCTGCGGAAGTGGCCGAGCGCTTCACGCATCTGCTCGGCGCTCTGGTAGCGGTTTTCCGGTCGTTTGGCCATTCCCTTGAGGATAATGGAATCGAGTGCGGGTGGGACCGCCGGGTTGACCTGGCTGGGCCGGCGCGGCGGTTCCTGGATATGCTTGAGTGCGATCTGGATCGGGTTGTCGGCGGTGAAAGGCAACTGGCCGGTGACCATACCGTAGAGAACAACGGAGCACGAATAGAGATCGCTGCGAGCGTCCACCGGCCTGCTCGCGGCCTGTTCGGGTGACATGAACTGCGGCGTGCCCATGCTGACGCCGGTTTGGGTCTGAATGGTCGAGCCGCGCAGGTGAGCAATCCCGAAGTCCATGATCTTCACTTGGTCGTTGCTCAACATCATAATGTTGTCGGGCTTGATGTCGCGATGGATAATTCCCTTGCTGTGGGCATAGGCAAGACCCGACGCGATCTGCTCGGTGATGGCCACGGCTCGCTCGACCGGCAACGAACCGGCCTCGCGCAAGATTTCGCGCAACGATCGCCCTTCGAGAAACTCCATAACAATACAAAACGCTTCGCCCTTGTCCTCAACGTCATAGACGTCATAGACGTGAACAATGTTAGGATGGGTCAGGCGGGCGATGATTTTGGCTTCTTGGCGGAATCGTTCGCGGAATTCCTTGTCTTCGACCAGGTTGGCGGAAAGCATTTTGAGGGCAACGATTCGGTCAAGCGAGATTTGCCGGGCGCGATAAACCACACCCATCCCACCATGGCCAATCTCGTCGAGAATCTCAAACTTGCCGTGAATGACCTGGCCGGTCATCAGCGCTCTCGCCAGTGGATTTGCTTGCCCTCGGTTTGGTGTAGGACAAGATACTTTCGTTATTTGATAAAGATGCGACCCAGAGCGACCCACAGGTGACGCAGTCCTGGTATGAAAACCGACAGCGTCGCAATCAGTGCAATCGCACACACCAATATGACCAGCAATACTTCTTCACGGGTTTGCCCGCGTATTAGTCGGAATTTGGTCTTGACTGTCATATCGTCACATTCCTCGTTCACTCGGTATCCAGGAAAGATTGAGATTATTCGCATGCCCCCGTCAAGCAAAAGGCGGCGAGCAACTCGCCGCCTTCCTTCGCGCTTCTCACTCGATGATCGTCCGAGAAAACCTTGCGCCCTCCTCCCTCAATATACGTAGTAGCCGGGTACCCAAACGGAGTTTCCGTAAATGTCCACGTCATAGTGCCCCGGCACCCAGACACCAAGAGGCCGATCGAAGACCCCGGCAACTGAAACATTCCCACCGAGAATGTCTGCGTAGGCCACGTCGTAATCACTGCCAAAGCTGTAACTGAACGAGAATCGCGCGGGATACTGGTAGTAGTAATAGACAAACGGAGCATCGCACCAGTCCCACCAGGGGTAATACACGTGACCATACCAGAAGGGTGCCGGCCATCCATAGCGAACATAGACCACGGGATCATAGTACCCGAAAACCCAGGGATACTGGTAGATGTGGGTGTAGTGGTTCCAGAACCAGGGGGCCGGTTCGCACGCGTGAATAAAGTGGCGCCACGAGTATGCACCACCAAACCAGTGGTCGGCATACTGGTCATAGTGATGACGCGCTTTGCGCCAATAGTCGTGACTCGACATCCATGGAAGTGGCGGTGGGGGAGGAAGCGGTGGCAGGAACCGATGGTGGTCCGATCCGTTGTCATCGGGCCGTCGTATGAGGGTGCTATTTACGTCCGGAATGCGTGGCGATTCGCTCACAGCCGGCGTTGTCTGGCCAAGCCGTCCGGGGTAAGAAGGCAGGCTGCTGGACCGCGGCAGTTCCGCTTCGCGCGCCTTTCGGACATCCGGTTGCCGGGGCGAAACGACAGCCTCGTCGGAAGGAATACGCAGAATCCGGCCTGGACGAGATGGCGATTCGCGTGAACCAAGCGAGGGTGCGGGCGATGGCTCGACCCGGCCTCGGCTCACGCCACGATTCCCCGAAGGCAACGAAGGCGTGCCTCGACCTGGAGTCTCCGGCGCTCGCGGTCGAATGTCTCGCCCGGGTAAGGAAGGTGCGCTGCGAGCCGGCGCATCGCCCGAACGCGATCCCACAGGATTGGGTGCCGGGACGGATGGTCGGGAAACAGACGGAGCACTTGGAGCAACTGGGCGTGAGCCGCGTGACGAAGCTGTCCCGGACTTGCTCCCTCGGTCGCTTGCAACGGGAACCGCCGATTGTTCGCTTCCCAAGATGGAGTCGCGCCAAGCAGGAATTCCGATCCCGGGAGAGATCGCAGGTTTGTCCGCTATCCTGCCTGTGCCTAAAGACGGTATTTCAAGACTCCGACGGGTCGAAGCCGAAGGCATGTTCATGCCGGGCAAAACCGGTCGTTGTCCTTCGGTTATTCCTCGAGCCGAAAGGGTGCCACCCAATGTCCCGAGATTCGGTTGCGTCGCCGTCACGGCCGGGACAGCCGATCGGATACCCGGTGCTGCCGAAGGTGTCACACCCCGGGTCAAACCGCTCGACACCGAAGCGTTGCCTCGGCCGGTCGAGACAGCCCTTGACGAGCCGCGTGATTGGCTCCAGGACACTTCAACAAATGAGGCCAGCAAAACGGCTGCTACCAACAGTACCGGCAGTCTTCGATTTATCGCGCACATTGTAGTTCCTCCTTCTGGCTGTCTCCTTATCTCTTCCCCGCGATAGAAGTAGCAAGTTTGGAGCCAGCACAGACCGAGTCGCCTTCCCTCTTTACCCGAAGACATCATTGTCCCCACCCCAGAGGAAATGCAACGGGATTCTTCGTCTATAAAGCCTCGCTATTCAGAAGACCGTAGGGGGCGCGTTTCGACAAATGAAGGCTTCCGTGTGCCTAACTCGTTTCAAATCAGTCATGCACGGTCTTGGAGACAGGAAACGGTGCAGAGATTTGGGGGCTTCGGTTTGAGGTAGTTTCTGCGCTTCGTTGTAATGGTCGGTTCGGTGCAAAAGCCATCCTTCTCGGCCCCTGGAGCTGCCGTTGCGATCCGGGTAGTTCGGATTGTGATCATGACCGTGTCCGAAAGAGCGACACCCTATTGCTGCCGGATTGCAGGCGGCCCTGCTTTTCGGAAAAAGGGCCTCTTGGCGGGTATTTCCGGTGGCGAAACTCCAGTGGGCGGATCATGCTGGCCCAGGGCGCAAGTCAAAGCCCAATGCTCCGCAGCAGCCTCCCGCCACACATCCACCTCGGCCAGCCGGGCCTCGTTGAGATCGCGCCGGATTTGCAATAAGTCCGTATAGCTGATTTGGCCGGCCGCAAAGAGTTTGACAGCGGCGCGTTCATTCCTTGCCTGGATTTCCGACAGTTCCCTGGAGAATGTCTTCCATTTTAAGGCCGCTGCTTTTCCACGTTCCCAGATTTCAGAAAGTGACGCAGTCACTTCCCGGCGGGCCTCTTCCTCGTCGGCGCGAGCCGTTCTCACAGCCGCCTCGGCGCGCCGGATTCCGCCCTGGTTTCGGTCGAAGATTGGGATCGGCGTTGCGAGCGAGAAATCCCAGGCCTTGCCGCCCGGATCATTCACGCGAAGGGCGCCTGCCTGCGTATCGGCCAGCGGAAGAGCGAGTCGTTTTTGCAGCTGTAGTTCGGCTTCGGCTTTAACACGCTCGGCCTTGGCGCGTGCCCATTTGGGATCGCTGTTCAAAGCGACGGTGACATACAATTCCGGCAGGGAATCCGTGGCGGCCGCATCGAACAGTGCAAGACTCTGGGAGCTCCCGTTGTCCACCACCTGGGGAAACATGGGCTGATCCGCCCCAAGAGCAAAGGCAAAGGACAGTTGATCGCGCCGGAGTTGGTTTTGGGCGTCCGCGAGATCGCTTTCCGCTTTCAACTCGTCCGCCCGCGCGCGATTGACCTCATAATCGGAAGAGACGGCGAGTTCCCTTTCCTTTTTCACCAGGCGCATGGTTTCGCGTGCATTCTGGAGAAGTTCCTGCGAAATCCTTATCTTCCTCTGATCGGCAACAAGAGTGAAAAAGGCCGCCCCGATCTCGACGGCGAGCTTACGCTGGTCGGCACGAATGGCGTGTTCTTCGGCTATCTGGCCCGCTCGTGCCGCTGCAATTTCTTTGGCTCGCGGCCACCAGAAGAGAATCGGATAGGAAACGCCGTACTTGAAGACAGCAAGACTTCCGACGCCGGCCTCGCGCAAGCCAATGTCCTCCCATGTCAGCTCTAAAGTGGGATTGGGAATTGCCTGGGCAGACCGCAACTCGGCGCTCGCCGCATCGCGTCGCGCCTGCCATTGGGCTACCTTGAGATCGTTCGCCCGCGCCAGTTCGAGACATCTCTCCAGGGTCAGGGGATGTGCAAGTTCGGAGGCTTGCAGGGGCTTCCAGGCCTTGGGAGCGGGTGTCGCGCAAGCGGCCAGCAGGAGAGCTGGGAGAAAAGAGGCAAGAAGGGAGAGGCGAGAAGAAACGAAAAAACGCCGGTTCGACGCCTGAGCACCATCCTTGTTTTCCTCTACCCCCTGGCCTCTTGTCTCTGACCTCTTGCTATTGGGTCTCATAGCGTCTCATTCTCCGGCAAAGCTGGGCGTGCGTGTTCCGGTTCTCCCATGAGCACATGGCCGACGGGGATCACGAGCAGCGTGAACAGAGTCGAAACCGACAGGCCGCCAATGACCGCGATGGCCAGGGGCCGCTGAAGTTCCGCTCCCGCCCCGATGTTGAGCGCCAGGGGGAGCAGGGCCATGATCGCCGTCAGAGAGGTCATCAGGATGGGGCGCAGACGAATCCGGCCGGCTGTCGCCAGGGCCTCGGCCAGTGGATGAATTCCCTGGCGGCGCAGTTGGGCTGTGTATTCGATCAGAATGATCCCGTTTTTCACAACCAGGCCGATCAGCATGATCAGACCCATGAAGGCCGAGATGTTCAATTCGGTATCCGTCAGCTTCAGAGCCATGAGGCCGCCGATTTGGGAAAAGGGCAACGTGAAGAAAATGACCAGCGGCAGGCGGTAGGACCGGAATTGTGCTACCAGCAGTAAGAACACCAGGCCGGTGGCCAATGCCAGGACCAGCATCAGGTTGCGGAAGGCTTTTGCCTGGCTCTCCACCTGGCCGCCTAGTTCAAAACGGACGCCGCGAGGAGTGGGGATTTTGGCCAGCATGGTGCGCACGTCGCGCGCAACGCTGCCCAGGTCGCGCCCACTGATGTTGGCTGTCACCGAGACCAGGGGCTGTTGGTTCTCGCGGGCGAGTTCGTTCACACTGATTTTCTCTTCGATATGGGCGACCAGCGAAGCGGGAATGACGCGGCCCGTCTTGTTGGCAATGGGGATTTGGGCTAGCCAAGTGGGATCGCGCCGGATCGCGTCCGCATATCGGACGACGACAGGCACCAGCTGGTCCTTGCGCCGGAGATCCGTGGCCTTCTCGCCCAGCAAGGCGGTGCGCAATTGATTTTCCACCTCGGCACTGGTCAAGCCCGCACGGCTGATGGCATCCCCATCGAGGCGATAGGTGATCTCCGGGCTGCCGAAGGAAACCCCACTGGCAATATCCACGACCCCGGGGATCGTCTCCATCTGCTTGACGATCCGGCCGGCCAGTTGCTGGAGGGCACGATAGTCGTTGCCGAAAATCTTCACCTCTAACGGTGAGGGAGTCCCGGCCATGTCATTAATGGTATCCTGCATGATTTGCACAAAGCTTATTTCAAAGAATTGCGGCACTTCGGTGGCGATGCGTTGGCGCAACTCATCCACGACTTCGCCGGTCGTACGGTCGCGTTCCTTTTTGGAGTTGAGACTCACCAGAAAGTCGCCCGTAAACTGTTCCGTGGCGAAGAAGCCCAGTTCCAAGCCCGTCCGCCGCGAGTAGGATTTCACCTCGGGCGCTTCGAGCAGAAGCGACTCGATCTTTCGGCAATTCTTGTCCGTCTCCCCCAGCGATGTTCCCACCGGCATAAAGTAATCCAGGACAAAACCGCCCTCATCCATTTGGGGCAAAAAGCCGGTGGATTGCCTGAACACGGCCAACACGCCAACCGCGCAAGTCAACAGAAGCGCAAACGCGGTCAGCCACGGATGGCGCAAGGCCCAGCGCGCCACGCGTTCATAGAACGCCCCCAAGCCGTCCATCCAACGACGAGAGGTGCGTTCGCCCGGCCGGGGGCCGATCCGGCCTGCCGCCATGATCGGCGTCAACGTCAGCGAAACGCACATGGAAACCAGGATGCCGACGGCAAGCGCGATGGCCATTGCCCTGAAGAATTGCCCGACTATGCCCTCCAGTAGAACCAGCGGAATAAACACCACGACCGTGGTGAGCGATGAGCCGACGACAGCCCCAAAGATTTCACGTGTCGCAGAGATCACCGCCGGCCGACGCTGCTCCGAAGTTTTCATCTGCCGGGCGATGTTTTCGATCACGACAATTGCATCATCAATGATCAACCCAATGGCCACAGCAATTCCGCCCAGCGACATCAGGTTCAATGATTGGCCCAGCGCCGATAGGATGGCGAAAGTCCCGAGGACAGAAATGGGAATGGTAATACCGGCCACGAGGGTGATGCGTCCCGAACCCAGAAAAACCCACAACACGGCAATGGCCAGAAGCATTCCCACGACAATGGCATCGCGCACCCCGCCCAGAGACTCCCGCACCAGGTTGGCCTGGTCATAAACCGGGGTGATGATAACCCCGGGAGGCAAATGGGGTGTCACCTCCCGAATGGTTTCGGACACACGATCGGAGAGCGCGGTGACTTTGCCTCCATAGCGCATGAAGAGCGAAACCACAACGGAATCCTCGCCGTTGCCGGTGACGACGGAGGTCCGGTCGCCAACGCCGACGCAGACCCGGGCGACGTCTTTCAGGTGAACGGTCTTCCCCAAACGGGTGGCGACGGGCAGGTTGGCAATGTCGTCCAGAGTGCGGATGTCGTGCGAGGCGAGGAGCTGGAATTGTTTGTAATCGCGTTCGAGGATGCCCACCGCTTCGATCTCGTTTGATTCCCTGATGATAGTAACCACGTCCTCGAGCGAGAGGCTCGCCGCTGCGAGCCGCAGCGGGTCGGGCTCGACAATGATTTGTCGGATGTCAGCTCCCTGCACCGTGACGAGGAAAACGTCGGTGAGGCGCGACAAACGTGGCTTGAGATCGGTCACCACCCACTGGTACAGATCGGCGCCATCCCGAATGATGCCGCGGGCCTGTTCCGGATCGAGGCTGACATTGAACGAAATCACGGGGAAGACCGACGGGGTTTGTTACTCGATTGTCGTGTTGACTCCGGGCGGCAGCCGCGGCAGAAGCGACGCGATTCGGGCGCGTGTCTGCGAGAGAGCCTCGCGCATATCGGTGTCTGGAGAAAAATCCAGCGACAGCTCGCTGGCCCCGCGAATCGTCCTGGATCGCACGCGTCTCAGGCCGAGCACCGCATTGACCGCTTCCTCAATCGGCCGCGTGACTCCGACCATCATGTTCTCGACAGAATCTTCGCCCCGCTCCGCGATTACCACGATGCGAGGGAATGCCGCATCGGGGTAAATCCCCGAACCCAGCGTGAACAGAGCCGCCAAACCCCACAGGCACAGCCCCAATACGATGACAGTGATCGCTTTGGCGTGGCGGAGGGCGAACGCCGCAATTCCCCCCGACGAGAAGCCTTTCTCTTGCTGGGGCGCAGGATGCGGCACCCGAATCTCGTCTGAATTCATCGCGCAGGCTCCTCCACCACGTGCGCCCCATCAGGCAGATTCCGGGTATCGGGCTCCAGTTCGACGGCGTTGGATGCGATTTTGCCTGGAAGAGCGTTTTTCGTCGTGGTGTAAACAGAGACGGGAGCACCCACGCGTACAGCATCGGCTTCCACTGGCGCCAAATGGACGAGGACAGCGGAGGCCGTATCCCCGATGACCTGGGCCACAACGGTGCCCGCAGCCACCATTCGCCCCACATTGGCGTCGAGACGAACGACCCGTCCTCGCTGGGACGCGCAGATGACGGCGCCATCCATGTCGAGTTGCGCGGCGCGTGCGTCGGCTCGGGCCTGCTCGGCGGCTGCCTGCAATCGTGCCAGTTCCGCTGCCCGGCCCGAAGTGCGATAGTAGCGAGCCTTGTCACTCGTTGCCTTGGCGACGCGCTCGGCTTCTTCTGAAGTCTGCCGGGCAATCGTCGCGGCCTTTTCCGACGTGAGGTTCTCGGCCAGAAGCGCCGCCTGGCGGTCCGATTCCTGACGAGCCTGCCGCGCCGTGACCGCCGCTTGCGATGCGGCAACATCCAGGTCGGCCTGTGCAGCGTCCAATCCCCCGTTCAGTGCCTTCTGTAATTCGGCCTCGGCGGCACGCAATCCCGCGTCGGCCTTGGCGAGAGCGTTCTTCACCGCCCGGGCATCCAAGCGAAGAAGAACAGTTCCCGAGTTGACCATCTGTCCGTCGCGAACCTCCACACTCGAGACGATACCCCCAATCCAGGAAACCACCGAAGTGGGAGTCTGTCGGCGGGGTACCACCGTGCCGATGGCGTGGATTTCGACCGGCAGTTCTCCGGATTGAATGGTCTCCACCTTCACTTTGGCTTGCATTTCTGTCGGAGCGACCGCCGGGGCGGCCTCTTCTTCATTTTCCATCGCCCGGAGAGGTAGAGAAAACGTCAGACTCCCAAGAATCGCAATTGCCCGAAAGCAGGACAGTGCGCCGAGAGCCGCAAGGGAGAAAACCGTTCTGCTTCTTGGCGAGTTTCGATCTTTTCTCTGCATTCTTACTCCTCCTTCCTGTTTCCCTTCCGAGGCCACCGGGTGAAACAGGATTGTGATCAACACGGGCCAACCGGCCTACAGCTCGGTTAAGACGCACAATGAGTAGTAATCCGGAGATGAATTCAACGTGATTCTTCGCTTTCAGGGGCCAACGCGATAGACGCGAAAGAACTCATAGGATTGTCCCTTGGCAAAATATTGGGGCGAAGTTGTGCCAAACGTGGCGTAGAAACCAGCGTTTGCCCAGTTCATCGTGACAAGGTCAAGGCGTGCCGGATAGCGCTTCTCGGAGATCTGTTCCAAACGGCCTTGCAGACTCATGGGCATATTCCCTTTGTGGACAACTTCGGGCACCAAGATCAAGTCGCCGGCTTTGGGAAAATCCGGACCGTGTTCCGTGATCTGACGGAAGCCGGCCGCCAGAGCATAATGCTGCCAACCCCAATGGCCTGCGAACCAAATCTGGTTGCCCTTGGGGACCTTCAAGGTTTCGGCGGCTTCGCGCGCAAAGCTACGGTATGTGTCGGCATATTGATAATCGGCGGCGGCCGTCCAAAAAGCGACGATCGTCTGGATGACCAGTCCCAGACCAAGCGCTGCGCCAACCCAACGACTTGTTGGTTGCGTAATGGCATGGGCATCTTGCTCATGACGGTTCACGGGCAGGATGCCCGTGCCACATTGCCGGGCCGGTCGTTGAGTGTATCGCACGGCAAGCAGGATGATGGGAGCCGCCGCCGGCAGGATATGCCGCACTGCCGGAAACTCGACGAACAGAATACTGCAAAGATAAGGCCCCACAAGCCACCACATCAGGAAGAGCGAATCAAAAGAGCTTAGAGGCGAGAGGTTGGAGGTGGGAGATAAACGAGTCCCGTCGCTTTCTGCGGAATTCAGCTTACTGCCGCCGCCCAAAAGACCCGTAGCCAAAACCCAGTACATCACAATCGCACCGAGAACCGCCCATGAGCAGTATTGCACGTTTGTTTGCCCCGGGTAATGCTTCTTGAGAAAGACGAATGTGGCGACGGCCACGATGACCGCCCCCAGTGGTGTCAACCAATCGCGCCGTCGGACGGCCTGGGCCAGCAATCCCGGCACAAGGAGGAACGAAGCGCCCGTGATAACCAGCGCGGCGGTTATCATGTTCACCACATCCAGATTCGCCTTCTCCTTGCTTCTCATGACGAAAAAGTGAACCTGTCCGTGCACCGTGAGGTTCTGCAAATACCAAAGCCCTAGGATGGCAAGCCCCGCCACAAGTCCAACCAGGTAGCGAGGTTTTCGTTGCAGGATGGGATAGAGAGCCAGAACGGGCACCAAAATCAGTGCCGAGTATTTGGTCACCATTGCCAGTCCGGCGAGAAGGCCGCCGGCAATAACAGGGAGCCAGCGGTCGCGGTCGGTTCCTGTGACAAATAGCGTAACAGCGGCGGTGGCCAAAGCGGCTGCCGGCACGTCACGCATGACATTCGGCGAAACCACGACCGCAGGACTAAGCAGGATGAACAAAACCGGCCAAACGGAGCCTTGGGTGAACCGTCGCGACAAAGCTACCGCCGAAAGCGCCAGGAGAATCAGGAACGGCAACATCGCCGCGTGAAGGGCAACCTCGGATAGCCCAAAAACAGCCAGAACCGGGGCCAACCAATAACTCAGAAACGGGGGATTAGTGGAAATGTTGAACATCGGCTCTGGATCGTGGAACCAATTGAACGATGCGCTGAACGGGCGGAGCGGGTCGCGACAAATCTGTTCGGCGATGGCCAGCACAAACGGATCGTCAATATGAATCGGCTTGTTGAGGAAAGGCAGGCCCACAGCCAGCGCAACGAAAAGTGCGATTAGCGTCAAGTCTCTCGTCTGTTTGGTTGTCTTGGTCATTCTGTTGGCAACCGCGACCGGGTGTGTGAATTACTGCTTACAAGCCGGGTCGGACAAGATCAAGCAGTGATTGACCGCAAACCAAGGCTTCGTGCTCTGATTCATAGGTTGCGCGACGTTTAGGTTCTGACAGGATATTTCCTAAGGCAAAGCAAGAGTTTTTTTGGACGTAAGTCGAAGGGGTTATCCACGGGATGTGGAGGAAATATCCCCAGGAGCCCGGTGGTGGTTTTTGGGTTTGATT
>Ga0315280_10005159_pt1 | contig 18806 bp, 20 predicted proteins | sample YL17G06_40_MG_FD_203697 | JGI IMG/M metagenome (GOLD analysis project Ga0315280, IMG submission 203697) | Sediment microbial communities from Yellowstone Lake, YNP, Wyoming, USA - YL17G06_40 | ecosystem: Environmental > Aquatic > Freshwater > Lake > Sediment | place: USA: Wyoming | collected... | reverse complement strand
GAGGTCTCAAGCGTCCTCTCATTCACGCGCAGGGTGCCGTTCTTGTGGCAGGCAAGTTCACCGGCAAAGGGAGCGGTGCTCGGCGTCAGGCCGATGGAAACGACCACGAGGTCCGCCGGTATGACGCTCTCGGACCCTGCCACCGGTACTGGCCGCCGGCGTCCGCTGGCATCGGGTTCGCCCAGCCGCATCGCTTGCGCTTCAATCACCTTCAGGCGGCCGTTCTCGCCCAGGAATCGCACTGGCGTCCGTAACTCCTGGAGCTGAATCCCCTCCTCGAGTGCGGCCCGCACCTCCCAATCGTGGGCGGGCATCTCCTTGCGGCTGCGCCGGTACATGATGGTGACCTTGGCGGCGCCCAGCCGGAGGGCCAGCCGGGCGGGATCAATGGCCGAGTTGCCCCCGCCGACGACGGTGACGGATTGTCCTTTGAGACTGCTGAGCCGGCCCGTGTTGGCGGCGGTCAGAAAATCCATGCAGGCCATGACACCGTCGAGGTCCTCGCCGGGCACCCCCAGTTTTTGGCTCTCGCGTGTGCCCACCGAGAGGAAGACGGCGTCAAATCCCTGATCCATCAGACTCCGCGCAGATGCGGCGGGCTGGTTCAGCAGGATGGTGACGCCCAAAGCGGTGACGTTTTTGATGTCGCGGTTGAGCACCTCACGCGGCAACCGGTAGGCGGGAATCCCGTAGCGCAGCATGCCACCGGCTTCAGGCGCTGCCTCAAAAATCACCACCTCGTGCCCCTCCTTGGCCAGGAAGTAACCCGCTGCAAGACCCGCCGGTCCGGAACCCACAACCGCCACTCTCTTACCGGACCGCCGCTCCGGTGGACCGTACTCCGGCTCGGGATGAGCGGCATAGTAGCGGTCCGCCAGGAAGCGCTTGATGCCGCGGATGGAGAGCGTCTCTTCCAGGCCGCCCCGCGTGCAGGCGCCTTCGCAAGGAGCGTAGCACGCCCGGCCCAGGCTTCCCACCAGCGGCGCGTCTTCCATGTGCAGCGCGAAAGCTTCCTCGTAGCGCCCGGCGCGGACCAGGGCGATGTATCCATGCGCTTTGACCCCTGCCGGGCACTCGAAGCTGCATGGCGACGTGCCCGCGCGCTCGATGAGGGCCTTCTTGGGAACAGCCTGAGGGAAGGGGATGTGCGCCGCGCGCTTGAGGACGAGCTCCGCGTTGAATTCGTCCGGCGAGGCCACCGTGCATGCTAGCTCGCACTCGCCGCAGCCGGTGCAGGCCGAGGGGTTGACGTAGGTGGTGTGCTTCTTGATGCGCACCTCAAAGCGCCCGTCCTCGCGCCGCACGATGTTCTTCACCTTGCTGTGAACCATCGTGGTGACATTCAGGTGGTGGGAGGTGGCCGCCATCTTGGGGGTCGAGATGCAACTCGCGCAGTCCAACGTCGGAAAAACCTTGCTCAGAAGGACCATCTTTCCGCCGATGCTCGGCTCCTTTTCGACGAGCAGAACCTTGAACCCCATGTCACCCAGGTTCAAGGCCGACTCCATGCCGGCGATGCCGCCACCCACCACGAGAACGTCGTAACTCATGGCTTTACCGCTTCCTGCCTTTCTCTTTCAACCGCGAGCCGCTTCAAGTCTGCACCCAGCTTCTCCATGTGGGAGATGAACGACTCGGCGCAAACCGAGCAGATGGCGGCCATCTTGAGGCGCCTTGGATCATGGCCGTTTTCCTGAAGGAGTTTCTGTGCTTGGGCCACCAGTTTGCCCGTGCGGCTGGTGCAGTCGGGCACGTAGGCGCAGTCAGTGCCGTCCGCTGCGATGAAGACGCCGTCGAAGCCGGCCTCGATGGCATGCAGGACCCAACTGGGCCGTATACCGCTGGAGCACGGCACCGGGATCGTGACCACGCCTGGCGAGTAGTGCATGTGGGCGCTGCCCGCCAAGTCAATGCCTGGATCGCTGATGGAATTGGTGGAGAAGACCAGGATGCGGGGGCCGGGATCGTCGCTGTGAACCGCAGGCATGGCGTGCCCCTGTCATTTGGTCCTCTTCACGAAGAGCCGCCAGTAGCCCGCATCCTCGATATTGCCGAGGTACTCGTGTCCGGTTTTCTTGCACCACAGGGGGATGTCCTGGTTAGTGCCATCGTCGGAGGAAAGCACCTCCATGATCCCAGCCCTCGGGACTTTGGCGATGCCGCGCTTGGCTTCGAGCAGCGGGCCGGGACAGGCGGTACCGCGGGCGTCGATGGTCTGGTCAACCTTGAGGTTCTTGAGTTCTTCAGATGTCATGGCAAATCTCTCCTTGTTTTCGTCAGGTGGCGGCACGTTTCACCAGTACGCCCCGTACCAGGGCGCTGCGCTGCTGGATGCCCCCCAACAGGATGGTGCGGGTGAGTTCGCAGACCTCCACCAGGCGGGCATCTCTCAACCTGTAATGAACAGATCTCCCCTCCTTGCGGGTGCGCACGATGTCGTGGTCGCGAAGGATGCGAAGGTGCTGGCTGATGTTGGCCAGCGACGCGCCAGTGCCCCTGACCAGCTCGCCGACGGTCAGTTCTCCGTCCCGCAGGCACGAGATCAGCATCAGCCGCGTCGGGTTGGCCATGACCTTGCAGAACTCTGCGTGCAGCGCGAAGATCTCGGCGTTTTCCACGGCGTTTCCCGGCCGGGCTCCCTTCCGCAGCCTTTGCATAATCAATTGCAAACAGATATACTTGCGAATCTTAGCAACTAATATCCAGGATACAGCCTTCCTCCTTTCTCTGTCAACCCGGGTTTCCTCGCATTTCCCTGCATCCAGGCGGGTAAACTGGCGGCGTCCGCCTCCTGAGCGGCCATGACGAAGGTCGCCACGCCGCCGCACTCCACGCCTTCGATCAGGTCTTCTTCTTTCATGCCAACAATGGGGAAGGCCGTCGAGCACGCGATCATTTTCGCCCCCGTCCTGTACCGTCTTGAGGAACTTGGGGAGCGTCATTGGCGCGCCCGGCAGCAGGATCTTCTGGGCGCCGCCTTTGCGAACGATGTTCAGACCGCTCATGGTAAAGAACATCGTCAGATCCATGTCGGTGGCCAGAGCGCCGGATCCCAACATGAACGGGGGGAACGCTTCCTGGGGTCGTCGGACCCACAAAAGATCAACATCTTGGCTGCCATTTCGTATTCACCCTTGCTTGGACTCGACGGGGAATCCGCCCGAGGACATGTGCAAACCGAGTTCCACGTCGAGCGCCAAATGCTAAACAGCGCCGTGAGCGTCCGACTCGAGCTGGATGCCTGTGTGGACAATTGCATATTTGCTACTGGGCCGGTCACAGTGAGTTGCTGCTTTGCTACCCCACCCTATGAGGCGGACGCGCGTCTGGAATCTAGCCCCAACACGCAAGTTGCAGAAACGCAGCCATGCCCTGTATGGAGACCCTGGTCGAGACTCTGAGCCATCGTCAAATCGGCGTCGTGGGCGAGGAGTTCTCGGTATCGAAGGACGGCATGGAGATGTTTGGCGTCCTCGATCTGGAAACCACCTTCGATGGATGCCGATTCGCGATCGGGATCAGAAACGCGAACAACAAGCGATTCCGGCTGTCCTGCACCGTCGGCCTGCGCGTGTTGGTCTGCCAGAACCTCGCGTTTCAGGGCGACTACAGCCCGGTCCTCGCTAAACACTCGAAGAAGTTCTCGCTCGAGGACAGTCTGTCGGTGGGCGTGGACCGGATGCAGCGCAACTTCGAGCCGATGCGGCGGCAGGTGGAGAGTTGGCGAGCTCAGCAGTTGTCAACTGTGACGGCGAAGCTGACGATCTACCGGGCGTTCATTGAGGGAGGTCTGGACGTTCCGAGACACCTGGCCCGGAGAGTGCACGATCTGTACTTCAACCCACAGCACCAGGAGTTCCAGCCCCGCACAATGTGGAACTTATCGAACGCATTTACGTCGGCATTCAAAGAACTTGACCCGATCCCTCAATTCCGGGCGACCGCAAAACTTGGAAGTTTTCTTGAGGCGGATCGGGGCCGCACGAAGCGGCGAATTGAAGCCCAGGCGACCCTGACAGCGGCCGACGGCGCTAAACACGCCCATGCCCGCGCAACCTTCTGGCGTGGCCGTAAACTACGGGGCGGATGCCGCCGCCCGCCCCGCCTCTCTAGCGCACCACCCGGGCGCCTTTGCCCTTCATGACCGACTCGACTTCCTTAAGCGTGGCCATGCTGGTGTCACCCGGCGTGGTCATGGCCATGGCGCCGTGCGCCGCGCCATACTCCACCGCCGGCTGCGGCGTCTTGCCGGCCAGGAAACCGTAGGCCAGGCCGGAAGCGAAGCTGTCGCCCCCGCCCACCCGGTCGTAGATCTCCAGGTTCTCCCGCAGAGGGGCTTCGTAGAATTCGCCCCCGGTCCACAGGATCGCGCCCCAGTCGTTGACCGAGGCCGTCTTGGCGTTGCGCAGCGTGGTCGCCACCGCCTGGAAGTTCGGGTACATCTTGACCACCTCGGCGATCATCTTCTTAAAGTTCGCCGGGTCGAGCTTGGAGACGTGCTCGTCCAGCCCGGGTACCTGGAAGCCCAACGCCGCGGTGAAATCCTCCTCGTTGCCGATCATCACGTCCACCAGCGAGGCGATCTTGCGGTTGACCTCCATCGCGCGGGCCGTGCCGCCCTGCGACTTCCACAACGACGGCCGGAAGTTCAGATCATAGGAAATCACCGTGCCCGCCGCGCGAGCCGCCTCCATGGCCTCGATCACGATCTCCGAAGTCGTCGCCGAAAGCGCCGCGAAGATGCCGCCGCAGTGGAACCAGCGCACACCCTCAACCTCGAAGAGTTGCTTCCAGTCCACATCGCCCGGCTTGAGCTGCGAGGCCGCCGAGTAGGCGCGGTCGGAGCAGCCCACCGCCGCCCGCACGCCGAAGCCCTTCTCGGTGAAGTTGAGGCCCACCCGCGCCGCGCGGCCGATGCCATCGAAGGGCACCCACTTGACGTGCGAGAGATCCACGCCACCCTGCAGCATCAGGTCTTCAAGCAGATAGCCGATCTCGTTGTCTACGATGGCGGTGACCACCGTGGTCTTCAGACCGAAGCAGCGGCGCAGTCCGCGCACCACGTTGTATTCACCACCGCCTTCCCACACTTGGAAGGTGCGGGTGGTCCGAATGCGCCCGTCGCCGGGGTCGAGCCGCAGCATGATCTCGCCCAGCGCGGCCGCATCCCACTTGCACTGCTCGCGAGGTTTGATATTCAGAGCCACGGCTACTTTCCTCCCCGGATCTTGCGGATCAGCTCGAGCGTGTCCTTCACTTTGGCGGTGATCCCCGCGTAGTCACCCGCCTTGAGCAGTTCCTTGGTGATCAGGTTCGAGCCCATCCCGACGCAGACCACCCCGGCCTCGAACCAAGCCTTCAGGGATGCTTCGGTGCTCTCGACTCCACCCGTTGGCATAATCGACACCCACGGGCAAGGCCCCTTGACTGCCTTCACGAATTTCGGACCGCCGACCTCGGCGCCTGGGAACACCTTCACGATCTCACAGCCCAGTTCTTCGGCCTGCGAGATTTCGCTGGCGCTGCCACAGCCGGGCGAGTACGGGATCTTCCGCCGGTTGCAGGCGCGCGCCACGTCGGGGTTCAGAATCGGGCCAACGACGAAGTTCGCGCCACAATTGATGTAGAGCGAGGCCGTACCGGGGTCCACCACCGAACCGACGCCGAGGATCATGTCGGGCAGTTCCTTGGCGCAGTACCTCTCCAGTTCCGTAAACACTTCCCAGGCGTGGTCGCCCCGGTTGGTAAACTCCAGAAACGGGCAGCCACCGGCGAAAACCGCGGCCGCGACTTTCTTGGCGACCTCGATATCGGCGTTATAGAAGACGGGCACCATGCCCGTCTCGGTCATCTTACTTAGGACTTTGAGTCTTGCGAATCGTGCCATGTGTTGCTTCCTTTCCTATTGAGTTGTCTCTATGACATCCTTGAGCGCTTTCCGGGACAGTACTCGCTGGGGGTCCACCAGCAACCACGCCAGCGACCCCACCACGCACAGGGCGGCCGCCACCAGGAAGGACGAAGGCCAGCCGAAGACGTTGGCGAGCACCGGGGTCAGGGAAGCCGTCACTGTGCCGCCGATCTGGTTGCCCGTGTTCATCACGCCGGAAACCGAACCTGCAGAGCGGCCCGCGATGTCGGCCGTTACGGACCAGAAGGAACTGGTCGAAAGATACAGTGCGCCGGCGCCCCCCGCCAGCACGATACTGGCCACACGGGCGTCCTGCGCCTGCATCGCGAACACGATGAAACCTGCCGCCACCGCCATGCAGACCACCGAGATGCCGCAACGGCCAACGCGTTTCCCGAAACGCCTGGTGAGGCGGTCGCTGATGTAGCCTCCCAGCGGCGAGAAGGTCGCCATGGCCAGGAATGGCAGCATCCCGAAGATCGCGCTCGCCTTCAGATCCAGTCCGCGAACCTTGTTCAGGTAGATGAAGAACCAGGTGAAGAAAATGTAGGAGACGTAACCGAAGGCAAAGTAGCTCACCGTGAGCGCCCACACGTCCCGGCTGCCCAGGATGACGCACCAGGGAAGGGCTGCTCCGCCGGCCAGCGGCGCCTGCGTCGGCATGCCGGAGCGTATGTGTTCGGCCTCGGCCGGCTTGACCCAAGGGTGTTCCTCGGGACGGTCCCGGGCGATCAGGTACCAGACCAGGCCGGCCGCGAGGCCGATCACCGCGCAAATCCAGAAAGACCAGCGCCACCCGTAGTGCAGAAGAATCAACGTGATCAGGGGCGGGGTTACTCCCGCGCCGGCGCCCACTCCGGCGAAGATCAGCCCGTTGGCCAGGCCCCGCTCCTGCGAGGGGATCCAGCCCGCCACCAGCCGGTTTGAGGCGGGGAATACCATGGCCTCGCCGACGCCCAGAAGGAATCGCGCCGCCAGCAGTACCGCCAACAGGCCCGGGATGCCCGCGGGCACAGTGGCGACGAGCGCCGTGAACACGGCCCACCAGACAGTTGCGATCGCCAGGATCTTGCGCGGCCCGAAACGGTCCGCCAGGCGGCCTCCGGGGGCTTGGAACAGGGCGTAGCCCAGCACGAAGCTGCTGAACACCCAGCCAAGCTGGATGTTGTCAAGGCCGAATTCCTTCTGGATGAAACTCCCGGCAATCGAGATGTTCACCCGATCCAGGTAGGCGATGGCGCTAATCGCGAACATCCAGCCGACCAGCACCCATCGGATGCGACCGCGCGGGGGGTTGTCGAGGTTCACCGAAACCGTCTTTCCCGGCTCTCGCCGCTTGAACAGAATCAGGCTATCAGACTGCTCCCCTTAGATGCAACTTGCACCTTCTGTGAGCCGCATGCTACTCTCAGGGAGCGCAGCAAGATCTCGCGAGAGGAGAAAAACATGGGGAAGACGCCAGTCACACCCGAAAATGTTGCTAAAGTAGCGAGCCGGTTCTTGCGGCTTTACACGGGAGCGATCTCTGACATCCTAGACAAGAACGGCTGCCGGAACCAAGTTCTGCCTTACTACATCACGCCGTTCACGACCGCGAACCGCGTAGCCGGCATAGCGTTCACCAGCCAGGGCTACCCTTGCGCGGACGTGGCCCACGATGACACGCAGACGCGCCTGAAAATCCTCGACAGCATCACGCCGGGTACGGTGTCGGTGTGGGCCACCGGCGGCAGCATGGACTGCGCGCACTGGGGCGAGATCATGTCCACTGCCGTCAAGCAGCGCGGATGCACCGGCGCCGTGGTCGACGGCGGAGTGCGCGACGTGGATTTTGTGAACGCCATGAACTATCCTGTGTTCGCGAAGTTCAAGTGTTCGGCCAGTTCCGTAGGACGCTGGGACATCATCGACTGCCAGATTTCGATCAAGATCGGCAACACCGTGATCCATCCGGGGGATTTCGTGTTCGGCGACACCGATGGCGTGGTTGTCATCCCGCAGGACATGACCATGGACGTTCTGGTGGCCGCCGAGGACATCTTCGCGCGCGAAAGCGGTATGCGCGAGGAGTTGCGCCGGGGCGTTTCCGTCACCGACGCCTACGCCAAGTACGGCTCGCTGTAGCCCGCCCGCTAGGTGCAATGTGCATCGTTTGCGCGCCGGATAGCATGGCAAGTGCAGCGGCTGCGCCTCCTGGCCACCGCCGAGGCCGGTAAGTTGTTGGATCGGCGAAGCGGGCCTCTCTGGCAAGTGCTGTGCAAGGTACTAGGCTGGAGGAAGTCATGAAAAAGACCTCGATTGGTGCTCTGATCCTTTTGGCAGGTTCCGCGATCATCTTGGCGGCACAGAACGCGGACACCGCGAATCCCCAGGTGATGGGCCGCGGCAGGGGCGGCGCGCCGTACGCCTGGAACGACAAGAACAAGGACGGGATCTGCGACCTCACGGGCCAACCGGTGGGCCAGGGACGTGGAGCGGCCATGGCGGGACAGCGGGTGGGCCGGGGCCGTGGCGGCGCTCCCTATGCCTGGAATGACAAAGACAAAGATGGCATCTGCGACATGACCGGGCAGCCAATAGGAGAAGGCCGTGCGGCTGCTGGAATGAGGGGCCGCGGAGCCGGGCGCGGCTTCGGCCGGGGATTCGCCGCCCGGCAGCAAGCCCCGGCAGCGGCGCCAGCAAAGTGACCCAAGCCGCCTGCCGGTCGGAACGCGCTATTGCGCCTACGGTGGTTCACGACCGTCCGCCCCGCTTCCCAGCGTTGCTGGCTAGGCGGACCTGCAAATCGTGAAGGACCGTCGCAAGTGCATCAAGGGGCACCGGTGAGGCCGAGGATCTCCCTCATTTTCCCCAGAAATTGCTCACGATCGGGTGGTTTGTCGAAGTAGCCCGCGGGGCGGCAGGAATCAGGTGTAGAGGTTGTCCTGCGAGCGCTCCTTGTCCCACTGCGGAGTTGGCTCGAAGTAGCCCGGCTCGAGCAAGTGTTGTTTGACGGCGTCCTCGTTGAGCGTGAAGCCGAGGCCGGGACCTTCCGGCACCCGGATGTAGCCCTTGTTGAGGATGGGCTTCTCGACGCCGTCCACCAGCGTGTCCCACCAGGGGACGTCCACGGAATGGTTCTCCATCACCAGGAAGCCTTCCGTGGCAGCGGCGCAATGTGCATTGGCCAGAGCACAGACCGGCGTCCCGGCCATGTGCATGGCCGTGGGGATTCCGTAGCGTTGGGCCATGTCGCCGATGCGCTTGGTCTCGAGAATTCCGCCCGAGGTGGACAGGTCGGGGTGGATGATATCGACGGCATGCTCCCGGCACAGCTCCTCGAAAGGCTCCACCAGGTACATGTCCTCACCGGTACAGATCGGCACATCCACAGAGTTCGTGATCTGCTTCAACAGGTCCGTGCGATACCACGGCACGGTGTCCTCCATCCAGGCGAGGTTGCACTTCTCGAAGGCCTTGCCCAGTTTGATGATGGAGTTGACTCCCATGCTGCCGAAGTGGTCCGTGGAGATGGGAATCTGCCAGCCGACGATCTCGCGCACCTTCATGATGTACTCCGCCATCAACTCGGCGCCCTTCTGGGTGATTTCGGTGCCCGTCAGGGTATGCTCGCGTCCGCGCTCGATGCCCGCCGGTGAAGTGAGGGCGCCGGGAACGTTGCGAATCCTGTTGATGCCGATGTCCATCTTCATCCAGGTGAAGCCCATGTCGATGCGCGCCTGCATGCGCTTGGCAAACTCCTCCGCGTTGTTGGCCCCGGTGGTGTCACAATAGCAGCGGACCCGGTCGCGGTACTTGCCGCCCAGCATCTGATAGACCGGGACGCGGTACACCTTGCCTGCGAGGTCCCAGCAGGCTTCTTCGATGGCGACGACTCCGCCGGCCATGCGCCCCGTGCCGCCGAATTGCCGGATCTTACGGAAGATCTGCTCGACGTTGCAGGGATTCATGTTGAGGATACGGCTCTTCAGAAACAGCGCGTAGGTCTTGCTGGCGCCGTCGCGGACTTCGCCGTAGCCTGAAATGCCCTGATTGGTGTCGATGCGGATGATCGGACAGGTGAACGGAGCCCTCGCCACGGTGGCGACCCGCAGGTCCGTGATTCTCAGTTGTGACGGATTGGAATTCCGGTTGACGTTCTGGACGGCGGCATCGAGCGTCTCATCAGCCCAGAAGCCCGTTCCGACAAGGGCGCCGACCGACCCCAGAAAGGAACGCCGGTTCGTGAGGTGCTCCAGAAGGTTCTTCATGACTTCTCCTCTCTTCCTGAGCCAGAAACCAGTGCCTTGCGGTGTGTTGCCACTCGCGTTACCGCGATGCACGGACCCTAGTATCACACATTTAGATGTAGACTGCATCTAGTACCGACTTGCCCGTGCGGCCCAGATAGTCAGCAGGACTGAGCACGTTCTTCGCGGGGACACGAACCCGGCCAGACAGGAATTCACATGAGGATGAATACTGCCCGGACGCCGCCACGGATCGGCAGGCCAGCGCGCTTGGATCGAGCCGCAATCCCCCGGCCCGAGGCTCGTTTGCCGCGCAGCCCTGCGCTACGGCGCGCCGTGGACGCGTGTCTGAATGGAGTAGAGCGAATCCGAGGCAGTGATGAAGAGAGTGCTCCGGTCCTTGCCGCCGAATGTGACATTGGCTGTCCAGCTTTTCGGAACCTCGATGTGGTCAATCTGTTCCCCGCGAACATTGAAGACCGTGACACCCTTGCCCACTAAATAGATGTTCTCCTCCTCGTCCATCGTCATTCCGTCGGAACCCATGTCGGCGAAGAGCTTCTTCTCGCCGAGCGTGCCGTCGGCGTTGATGGCGTAAACGTAGGTCCTTCTGCCTCGGATGTCGGCAATGTAAAGCCGCTTGCCGTCGGGCGTCCCGATGATCCCGTTCGGCTGTTGCAGATCGCTCACCACCCGGAACAGTTTCTTGCGGTCCGGGGAGAGGTAGTACACGTGCTGGCCGTCCTGCTCCATCGGGCCACGGGTCCAGTAGTCCCTCTTGTAGAACGGATCCGTGAAGTAGATCCCCCCTTTAAGGTCGATCCAGAGGTCATTCGGGCCGTTCAACTTCTTCCCCTCGAAGTCTTTTACCAGGACGGTAGCTCTTCCCGACGGATCGATCATCCAAAGCTCGTTGTTGAGATCCGCGCAGGCGTACAGGTTGCCTGATTTGTCAAAGTAGAGGCCGTTGGCCCGGCCTGGACTCTCGTGAAAGACGGACAGCTTCCCATCAATCGACCATTTGTAGATCTTGTTGTTGGGCTGATCGGTGAAGAAAACGTTCCCTTGGGTATCCGCGGCCGGACCTTCCGTGAAGCTAAACGTATCCCCAAGCAGAACCAACTTGGCCCCCGGCGCGACAACGCCGGCCTTTTCGGCGGCGGCCGCCGGAGATGGCTCCAGCGAGCCGAACAGCATGAGAGAACAGAGGGCAAGAGAGATTGGAGAATACATGGCCGACAGCCCAGATGATCTGTCCCCCCTGAACCCAGTCGCCAATAGTCGAGCTGCAACTCGCATTTTTACCTCCTCTTCATCCAGCAGAACTGACCCGATGCATCCAGGTGGAGGATTACGGCTGACTCCTCAATGCTTGTCCGGTATCCGGCTTCGGCAGAATCATGTTTTCTGAAGGCTTCGGGTCTGCTTAACAAACCGGGCCATTGACTTGGAGACGTGCCCGAGGACTTCCGCCCACTCCTCAAGATGTTTCTCCCCCTTTGCCGTGAGTTTGTAGACCCGGCGCGCCGGCCCGCCCTTGTCAGTCTCCCACTCGGAGACGACGTTGCCGTTCATTTCCAACTGCCTCAGGGTGCGGTATAGCGCTGCCCGCTCGATCGCAGCGTCGGTCAAAGCGTGTTGCTGCAGCTCCGAGGACAAGTCGTAGCCATAAGAGCGGCCCTTGGTTTTCAGAAGCAGCAACACCACTGGCTCGACGAAACGATACAGATTCCCCATCGCACAGGTACACGGGTGATTCCTTCCGTGCCGCGTACAGATCCTTCTCGGCAATCCTCACCTCCCTGGCCGCATGCTGGCGGGGCCACATCTTCTTGATCGTCAGGGTACCAACAAGATGAAATAAATGCAAGTTCCATCTAGCGAGCGATGGCGCTCCCTGTGTCGGTCGGCAAGCGCCCGCTACCCGTCCCACGCGTGAGAGCTTTGCCCGTCGATCTCGAAACGTGTTCAGCCAGAGTGTTTCCGAAATCGTTGAACGGCAATACGGAGCATAATACACTTAGAAGTACATTGCAGTGCGTGGCGTGTCTTTATCGCTGGCGTTTCTGCTGCTGATCACAACCCTTGCCGCGTGCTCGCACTCGGCTGACCCGCGTCACCAGAAGCACTGCAGTATCTGCGCGACCGCTAGGTTGCAAAGCGAAGTACCCGAAACCGCTCCGGTTCTGGCACCACTAGCCGCGTCTTTCGGCGAGGGAAGGGGACCACTTTCGGGGGCGCCGAGGTCAGCAGGATGTGCCTGTTGGGGCCAGCCGGAGCGGAGCCCTGCGGGCCCGCGAACCCGGCCCACCGACGATCCAGTTATACTGGATGCTACAGCACTACTCGGACAGTGGGAGGAGACTCATGGTCAGCCCCGTGAGGATAGGTGTCATCATCTGCAATCGTTACCATACCTGTGCGGGCGGAAAATGCTTCAGGTCTATGCGCAACCGCGAAGGCGCATTCCGTCTCTACGAAGGGCGGGACGTGCAAGTTGTGGGCTACACCACGTGCGATGGGTGTCCGGGGGGCAACGTTGAGTACGCTCCCGAAGAGATGAGAAAGAATTTTGCGGAAGTCATCCATCTGGCCACAGGACTGGTGGTGGGATATCCTCCGTGCCCGCACATCGATCACTTCTGCCAGTTGATTGAAAAGCACCACAGAATGAAGGCAGTCATCGGTACCCACCCGATTCCCCAGAAGTACTTCCTGACACACCAGGCGTTAGGAACCTGGGATTCACCGGAGTGGCAGGAGCGGATAAGACACGTGCTGGAGGACGAGACCGTCAGGTCGCGATACGACTGAGCCATCCAATGCCGATTTGCCTGCCAGCGGCGTTCCAGCGTCGCTGGGCGCATTTCGGCTGAGGTTGCCAGTCAGGGTTGAGATGGAGCGGGGTGATCCTTCGGCTCATGTTTCAAGAACCCGAAGAGAATGAGCACAAGAACATTCAAAGTGTCCGATGCGCATCGGCTCGACGACCCGGAGCGGTTGAAATGGCTGCCTCCGGACGAAGCGATACAGATGCTCTCGCTTGAGCCTGGGATGACCGTCGCCGATATCGGCGCCGGGACCGGCCACTTCTCACTGCCGTTTGCCCGAGCGATTGCACCCGAAGGACGAGTGCTCGCCGTGGATCTCCAGCCGGAGATGCTAGCGATCCTCCGAGGCAAGCTCCAATCGCCGGGCATGCCCGGCAACATCCAGTTGCTGAAGGGCACCGCGACCCAGACAGGCATTGCAGCTCGACGTTGCGATCTTGTGTTTCTAGCGAACATCTGGCACGAGTTGGACAACCACGCGGCCGTACTATGTGAAATGGTCCGGGTCTTGAAGCCAGGAGGACGCATCGCGATTCTGGACTGGCGGCACGACCTTGCAGGCCCTCCCGGGCCCCCTGCCGATCATCGAGTCGCACAGCACACGACGACCTCGGTTCTTGTGCATGCGGGCTGGCAAATCCGCCACTCCGGGGCGTTCGGGCAGTATAGCTATCTGGTTGTAGGGACACACCCATCTATCGCCACGTAGCTTCGGCGCATTTACATTTCAAGGCCCATGGCCACGGCTCCCGCAGCCAGACCAAGGAGGAAGTTCACTCCCTTGACGGCGAGAAAAGCTCGCCTCGAATGCGCCAGCATCGGTAGCATTCCGTGCCCGTCCTGGACAATTGAACTCGCCAGCAACACACCGAACGGGACGGCATGCTGAGCGTACAGGGTGACGAATATCAGGTGAGGGCCGGACTCCGGAATCAGACCGATCGCGCAAGCCATCAACAGGAGAAGCCAATTGCTTTCCTGCGCACCTCCGCCGATCTTCAGGAGCCGTTCGACAGGACCGCTCAGGGCCAGCGCGGCAAGCGTCCAAAGGAAGACCCGGGGCGCATGTTTGCGAGCGACGTGCCGCCAGAGGTGATCTTCCAAGAAATGGTCCGGCACCGTGACGACGACAAACAGCGATGCCCCGGCGGACACAAGGAGGCTGATTCGCACCCAATTCCAAGAGGAAGGTCCGATCTGACCGGCGGCGATTGAGGTGGCGAAGATCGCCAGCGCCGTCGCCAGAATGCCGCGCGCGGCGGTACAGTCTCTCCACTGTGCGAGAACTTCCGTGGGGGATAGCCACGCGGGCTTCTCTTCCGGATGAATGACCAGAGCCTGGCAGCGGGGCCAGGAACTGGGCCGCTTTCCCGCGATGAAGTCGAGCGTAACGCCAGCCAGGACCCCAAGAACAAACAGAATGGCCATGAGCGCGAGAGCCGTTTTCGGAATGAGCGCCAGCATCACAAACGCCTCATCCCCACTAGTCGCGATCATGGCCGCCACCACCGAACCGAAGGAGACGGCGCCATGGGAATAGAGCGTGACTACGGTGAACGCCCCAAGACAGCCCGGCGTTGCGCCAAGGACCGCCGCCAGCAGGTACTGGCCGATTCGACCGCGCGCCAGCCGCCGGCTCCACTCCCCACTGCTGAGCACGTTGAGATACTCGATCAGCAGCATCATCGCGGCAACAAAACCGGTGATCATCAGGCTGTCGAGTACAACTTGCGTCATGACGCTTCGCCATCAAACCGGTCGTCTGCTACGCGGTGCCTTGAATCAGAACCATCAAACCATCCCGCCTTGCTGTTCGGGTAGCAGTCGAATTCCGGGATGTAAGGCTTGATGTCCAGCAGCGGCGTGCCGTCGATGATATCCACGTCCTCCACATCCAAGATGCCGCCGCGAACTGCGAGGAGCCGAACAACCGACATTCCGATGGAAGACGGGCGGGCCGGCGCGCGTGTGGCGAAAACCCCGCGCTGTTGCCTGTCTAGAAAAGGTGTCACCAGGAGACTCGGCCCCCGCGCCTTGTGAAACCAATAGATGAGCCAGACGCGCTCAAAGCCCTCCAGATCTTTCAGGCCGGCTTGGAAGCGCGAGTCGATGTGGACTTTTCCGCGAGCTCCGCGTGCGCGTGAAGGCTGGATGGGAGTACCTGCGGGTTCGCGAAAGGGCGTTTCGATCACTCCGATCGGTTCGAGCTTCAATTGGCCGGACATCGTCAATCCATCGTCAATATACTTCCAGAGCCAACCTCTTGCACGCGCGAATGGAATCGCCCGCGAAGGTACGCATGGGCGCCCATGCCGGTGCAGTGGCATGGCGCGAGGACTTGGATATTTCGCCTTCCGATGGCGTTGCCGGCCTCTTCAAGTTGTTTGTATGATGCCCGCCCCAGATGCAAACCCCCGGCCAGTGCGAGAATCTCATCCCGTCCGGCCAGCTTGCTGACGTGATCCAGCGTGTTTATCACCCCGGAGTGAGCGCACCCGGCGATTACCACCAGCCCGCGCGTCGTCTCAACAACCAGCGCCTGGTCGTCAACCAGCGGGTCCGGTTCGCGGCAGTCCACATCGAGGAAGAAGTACCCTTCGGTCTGCTCAGCCGCGTGGACTCTCGGGATCTCTCCCGTGCACCAGACCCCTGGCGCCACTTCCGTGGCGGATCGGGTGCAGACGATTCGCTCTTGAACCCTGTTCAGTGCTTCGAGTGATGGTCCTGGAATGCCGATGGAACGATGCGGCGGGTGCTCGCGCTTCGCGTACTTCTGGTTCAACGCAGCCGGATGCACGAAGATGATGGAAGGACTGCCTTCCTGCAACGCTGCGGACAAACCGCCGGTGTGGTCGTAGTGGCCGTGGCTCAGAACAATGGCGTCGAGCGGGGCGAGGCAAACGCCAAGAGCCGCCAGGTTGTCGCGCAATACTCTCCCCTGGCCGGTGTCGAAGAGTATCCGCCGGTCGTCGGCTTCGATCAGCATCGAGAGGCCGTGCTCCGCGAGCAGGTCGGGAGAGCCGACGCTGTTGTCAGCCAGCACGGTAATCCGCAGCCGCTTGATCATCGCGGCGCCTCTCGGGACGTGGCGGCGGCCGCCTCCGGCACGTCACGCCACATGTCTTCCTGGCCTTGCAGCCGGTCGGCGAGCAGGAGATAGCTTTGGGCAGCGGGTGATTCCGGGAAAGTCTCCATAAGGCAGTTTCCCCTGTCGCCACAGCCCACGATTCGCGGATCGATTGGGATGCGGCCCAGAAACGGGACGTTCATCTCCTGGGCAAGTCTTTCGCCGCCCCCCGTTCCGAATAGGTCAGTGCGGATGCCGCACTGCGGGCAGACATACCCGCTCATGTTCTCGAGCACTCCCGCGACCGGCAGATCGGCCTTCTGACAGAAAGTGATGCACCGTCTCACATCCGCGATGGCGAGTTCTTGTGGCGTCGTAACCACCACGGCCGCGGCTGGGCACCCAATCAACTGGGCTACCGCGAGCGGCTCGTCACCGGTTCCGGGCGGGCAATCGACCACCAGGTAGTCCAATTCGCCCCATGCGACGTCGCAAAGGAATTGCCGGATGACTTTGAACTTCATCGGCCCGCGCCAGATCACGGCATCCGTCTTGCTTCCGAGGAGGAAGCCGATCGACATCATCGTCAGCCGGTCCCGCACTTCCACGGGCAGAATGGACTGCCCATCGGACATCAAAGATGCGCCTTGGCATCCAAGGATCGTGGGGATACTCGGGCCGTGGATGTCGACGTCCAGCAAACCAACCCTGTGCCCGCGTGAGGAGAGCGCCACCGCCAGGTTTGCCGCAGCCGTGCTTTTGCCAACCCCTCCCTTTCCAGACACGACAACCAGTCTGCGGCGAATCTGCGCCATGCGCTGCCGCAACCGGCGCTCCTCTTGCTCCTTCGACTCGGAGTCGATCGTAACCAGTGGATCGTGATGACTCATGTTCAGCCCCCTTCTCTCTTCTGAAGCGTCAATTCAGATGACCGAGACGCTTGAGCGTCGTGTAATAGCCCTCACCCTCCATTTGTCCCGAGTTGAATGTGGCGACCACTCTCCCACGGTCCAGGGCAACGGCATAAGGTGGGTCCGCAAAGGGCAAGGCCTTCCGCAGAGACGCGGCGTCCGGCGAGATTCCGGCGCGGAGGCCGGCGTCCTCCAGGAAGCTCGAAGCGAACCGCTGTTCCCTCGTGGGGAGAACCACGATTCGGGTCGCTCCCCAACTGCGCCTCGACATCTCGCGCGCCACGGCGAGGCAATGAGTACACTCTGGGTCGAAGAAATACAGGAGCACTCGCCCTTCACGCAGCTTGAGAGGCCTGCCATCCACGACTGCCGTTTCGGGGACATCGGCGCGGCTGCGGCGAATCGCAGAGACTGCGTAAGAGCCGCAGGCCACCAGGCACACACAACCAAGGATTAGCGCCGCGCGACGCCAACCCTGGGACTTGACTGACCACCATCCGGCCAACCCCGCGAGAGCGAGCATCGCTGCATCGCCGGCGAAAAAGGCCGGACCCACAACCCGCCGAATCCAGGGAAAACAGTTACAGTCCTCGCCGAGCAGCCGGTTGTAGAGGACGCCAATGTAGATCATGAACGTGACGAGCATGAGTCCCGCAATCCAAGCACCCCAGCGACGGTAGCGTGGGATCAGCAGCAGGACGCCCGCGAAGGTCTCAGCGACGGGCACGGTTAGCGCCGCAAGCATGCTCAACGAAACCGGCACAAGGGTCTGGATCATGCGTTCGGCCGTAGCGTCAAGGTCCGTCAGTTTCCAAATGCCTGACGCGAGAAAGAGAAGACTCAGGACCGTTGCGGACACGGCTCCGGCTATCGACTTCCTCCTGGTCAGCCTGCCAGAGGCCGGTCTGGCGGCAACGACTTCCGCCACTGTGTTCATCGCCAATCCCTTCTTGGTCTCACTGGCGTGTGCGCCAGTGGCCGTTCCATGCTCCGGCTGCTTGACTGTGCGCAGCCGGCGGTGTAGAATGGGTGTTAGTTACACCTATACAATATCACACAAACGAACCGCGAAAAGAATTCCGGTGGGATACCCCGTGCGCGCAGGCTGGAGGCTCGGGATCATCAAGCTCAGCTCCTGCACCGGCATGCCTTCGCCCCCGGGCAATCCGGCAACCGTCAGTGGAAAGGAAAAGACTGATCATGCGAATTGCAGTTCCCGTAGCAAACGGACGACTGGCCCAGCATTTCGGGCATTGCGAGAAATTCGCCCTCGTGGACGTTGACCCTGCCATGAAGGCAATCACGGCATCCACCGAAGTGGAGGCCCCGGAGCATCAGCCGGGGCTCCTGCCGTCATGGCTGAAGGAACGAGGCGTCAACCTGGTGATTGCCGGGGGGATGGGCTCGCGCGCGCACTCGCTGTTTCAAGCAGCTTCGATTGAGGTTGTCACTGGCGCGCCCGCGGACAGTGCGGCCGCCATCGTGCGGCAGTACCTGGAAGGGAACCTGGTGACCGGCGACAACGCCTGCGACCACTGACGGGACTCCTGCCAACTCCCGCTTCCTGAAGATCAGCCGCCCTCTCGGGCACGCCCACGGTGGTGGATGAGTGCTTGGGTGCCAATCTCGAGCCCGGTGTGCGCCGCCACGACGGGGCATTTGACCTTCAGCAGGAAGAAGATGTTTCTGGGCGCACCCGCAAGCGTCTCAAAGTTGCCCTGACCTTTGGCGATGATCGTGTCTGCACCTTCGAAGCATTTCCTGAACGCGGAACTGCAGTCTTCCAGGATGGTTCCGGGGGCGTCGGAACCGTTGTCGATGACCTCTGCGATTTGATACAGCCCTGCGATGCGCGCA
>Ga0315280_10005158_pt1 | contig 18810 bp, 16 predicted proteins | sample YL17G06_40_MG_FD_203697 | JGI IMG/M metagenome (GOLD analysis project Ga0315280, IMG submission 203697) | Sediment microbial communities from Yellowstone Lake, YNP, Wyoming, USA - YL17G06_40 | ecosystem: Environmental > Aquatic > Freshwater > Lake > Sediment | place: USA: Wyoming | collected... | reverse complement strand
GACGGACACCGGGATCGTTTCATCGATCGAGGGCGAGGAAGAAGACGATACCGACGACGCGGCCCGGCGTTCATATGATTTCGATGCCCTCCATCGGGTGCTTCTGATACAGCAAGCGCTCAAGCACACACCGGGACTGCGTCGGGCGGCGCGAGAGGTGGAGCAGCACCTCACGGCGCGGCGGCGGCGCGCTGAGGAACTCGCCAGTTCGATCGAGCAGAAGCGCGAGGACTTCCTCACCGAGCAGGCGGATATGCTCGAAAACCTGGCGAACAAGATGAGAGAGCAGATCCCGAAGATCCAAGACCGGACCCGGGTGCTCGAGCTGTACTCCGGTCTTGAGTGGCTATCGCGACTGGCCGATCGCGTGATGGCCGGGGAGCTTCTGCTCGAAGAGGATGCCAACGCCTGCCTGCGGCTCGCCTCACTCATTGAGCAAGCGGAAGCCAGGCTCGACGGCCTCAACTCGCCGGGGTCGTAGCTGCCCAACCCGGTCGCGGCGCATGGGGCAGGTCCGGATTGGCACATGCGGCTGGACCTACGAGCACTGGAAAGGCGTGTTCTACCCGCCCGGCGTCCCGCCGCGGCAGTGGCTGGCTACGCGGTCGAGGACGCGCGGGCCCTCCGCCGGATCGTGGGACAGCGATGCTCAGCGTAGGCATTGTCGGGCTGCCAAACGTCGGCAAGTCCACTGTCTTCAACGCGCTCTGTCGCGGCGGGGCGAAGGTGTCGAACTACGCGTTCTGCACCATCGAGCCGAACCGCGGCGTGGTCCCTGTGCCGGATCCGCGTCTCGACCGGGTCGCCCGGATCTTCGAGCAGGAGAAGGCCACCCCGGCGGCCATCGAGTTCGTCGATGTGGCAGGGTTGGTGAGGGGCGCGAGCCGCGGAGAGGGGCTTGGCAACCAGTTCCTTGCGGCCATCCGTGAGGTCGACGCCATCCTTCATGTCCTCCGGGCGTTCCCCGATCCGCGTGTGCTTCACGTTGAGGGTAACGTTGACCCCGTTCGCGACGCCGAGATTGTGGAGGTCGAGCTGATTCTTGCCGACCTGGCGAGCGCTCAGCGCCGGCGCGAGCGGCTCGCCTCGGCGCTCAAGGCCCGCTCCCCGGAGGCCGAGCACGAGGCGGCCGCCCTCGACATCCTGGAGGAGCACCTGAACGCCCAGAAGCCGGCGCGTACGCTGGCCGAGCGGGACGAGGCGCTGTCGCTGGCGCAGCTCTTCCTGCTGACGGCCAAGCCTGAGGTGTACCTGCTGAACACCGGTGAGGACCGGGAGGAGGCGGCGCGGACTGTGGGACAGATCAGGGGCCGCCTGCACGGGCACGTGGTCGCGGTCCCGGCCAGACTCGAAGCAGACCTGGGGGAGTTGGAGGAGGCGGATCGCGCCGCGTTCGCAGCCGACATGGCGCTTTCGGAGACCGGCCTGGAGCAGGTCATTCACGCCTGCTACCGCGCGCTGGACCTGGTGACATTCTTCACCGGCGTGGGCGCGGAGGCCCGCGCCTGGACGGTGCCGCGGGGCACACCGCTGGGCGTGGCCGCGGGGCGGATCCACACCGATATGCAGCGCGGTTTCATCCGCGCCGAGGTGATCGGCTTCGACGGCCTCGACAGAGCGGGGTCGTGGCAGCAGGCCCACAATGTGGGTGCGGTGCGCATTGAGGGTAAGGAGTACGAAGTGCAGGAAGGAGACGTCGTCCTCGTCCGCTTCCACGTGTAGTCCGGCTCGTGCGCGAACTCGACACCGCGGCCGGGCGCCGACTCGCCGACTCGCTGCGCCTTGACAATGGAAATCGGGCTGGTATAGAATACGCCTGGTGTCGGCAGCGGGGGTGCTTTCCCGCTGTCAGCCTGTTTCGGCGTCGAGGGCACGAAGGGCGGGCGAAGCGTGCGGCGGCGCGCCACGCGTCGCGTATGCGCGGCTGCATGAGGCACACTGAAACCAGTGAGACCGCAGCCGGCAGAACGGCATACGCGAGGCACGGGGCCGGACTACGGTCTCGAGGCGCCAGGCAGGAGCGACAGCCGCGGCGGGGGGGTCGCGGGCAGGTATCCGCATCCGGCGCCAGGAAGCGTTGCCTGGGCTGCGCCTTCGGCGCAGCGCGTGTCTGCACAATAAGCGGCCTTAGGCGGCGGCTTCGCCGCCCACGCAAGGACGAATGCATGCCGGAGTTACGACGCGACCCCATCACTGGCGAGTGGGTCGTCATAGCCAGCGAACGCGCCAAGCGGCCCAGTGATTTTGGTCGGCGCCCGAAGGATCAGGAGTTCGACGAGAACGCGACCTGCCCGTTCGACCCGGGCAACGAAGCGATGACTCCGCCGGAGATCATGGCATTCCGCCACCCCGGCAGTCAGCGGAACAGCCCCGGATGGTGGGTGCGAGTCGTCCCGAACAAGTTCCCCGCGCTCGCCGTCGAAGGCAGTCTGAACAAGACCGGCTTCGGGATGTATGACTGGATGAACGGGGTGGGCGCTCACGAGGTCATCATCGAGACCCCGGAGCACGACAAGCCGTTCGCCTTCCTCGACAATCGTCAAATAGAAGACGTTCTCTGGGCCTACCGCGCCCGCTACCTCGACCTGAAGAAGGACCCCCGCCTCAAGTTCATCCTCATCTTTCGCAACCAAGGCCGCGTCGCCGGTGCGTCCCTCGCTCACCCCCATTCCCAGCTCATCGCCACCCCGATGGTGCCCAGCGAGATTGCTCAGGAGATGGAGGGCGCCCGGCGCTACGAGAGCTACCGCGAGCGGTGTGTGTTCTGCGACGTGCTCCGGCAGGAGATGGACGAGGGCACGCGTTTGGTCGCCGAGAACGACCATTTCATCGCCTTCGAGCCCTTCGCCTCGAAGTACCCGTTCGAGACCTGGCTGCTTCCCAAGCGCCACCTGTCGTCCTTCGCCGCCATCTCGGCGGACGAGCAGTCCGCTTTCGCGGCGATGCTGGGGGAGGCACTGCGGCGCATCCATCTCTCCCTCGACGATCCGCCGTACAACTATACGATCCACACCGCCCCGTGCGACCGGGACGACCGCGACGACTACCACTGGCACCTGGAGATATTCCCGCGGCTGACGATTGCCGCCGGGTTCGAGATGGGTACTGGCATCTATATCAACGTCACGCCCCCGGAAGTGGCCGCCCGCTACCTGCGAGAGGTGGAGCTGTCCGTCGCGCCCGAGGAGCCCCGGACGATAGGCGTGCACGCGGACTCGGAATCGAAGTAGCCGCACCAGTCGCGCGATGCTCGGTTTGACCGCTATACCATGAGGTTATGGGTTTGACGGAACAGAACAGCACGGTGCGTCCAGACGAAGACATACGGGTGGAGTTGGGCCGCCTGCGCGATCAGATCTCCCAGCTCCAGGAGGCCAAGCGCCAGCTTGAGGCACAACTGAAGGATACGTCGGGGTCGGCGTCCGCGCCGATCACCACCTCGGCGGAGCTCGAGGCGACGCTGCGCTGGTTCCTGCGACGTGTGGGCATGATCCTCCAGGCCGAGAAGGCCGTCCTCATGCTGTACGACCAGGAGACCGGCGATCTTGTCGCCCAGTGGCCGGCTCTGGGCCTGAGCCGGGACGAGGTGGACATCTTCCGCGTGCGCGCCACCCAGGGAGTGTCCGGCCAGGTCTTCCGCGAGGGGCGCCCCATCATCACCGATGATGCCATGAGCGACCCGCGCACGGTGAAAGAGAACGTGGCGCTGCTGAACATGAGGAACGCCCTCACGGTGCCGCTGCTGGTCGAGCGCAAGGACGGGGAGGGCCAGATCGTCGAGAAGACCAACATCGGCGTCTTCCACACCTTCAACAAGCGCGGCGGCCGGCGGTTCACCGAAGAGGATGTCACCCTGCTCACCGCGCTCGCGCGAAGCGCGGCGTCGGTGATCTCGAGCGCCCGGCTCTACATCGCGGTTTCGGATGAGAAGCGCGAACTCGAACGCACCCTTCAGGGTATGCTCGCGGGCGTCCTGGTGGTGGACGGCGATGGGCGGGTGCGTCTCATGAATTCCGCCGCCCGGCGCATCTTCGGCGTGCCGGCGGTGGACGGCACCGGCAAGCCGCTTTCTCAGGTGATCCAGAATGAGGAAATCCACGACCTCGTCCGGTCCTGCCTCAGCGGCAGGTCGGAGGCGAACTCCGAGCTCTCCATCTATCTCCCCGAGGAGCGCATCTACCAGGTTCAGACTGCCCTGCTGCGCTCCGAAGCGAACGACGTCTCGGGAGTTGTCGCCACTTTCAACGACATCACCGAGCTGCGCAGCGTGGAGCGCATGAAAAGCGAGTTTGTCTCCACCGTATCGCACGAGCTTCGCACTCCGCTGACCTCGATCAAAGGCTTCATCCGGACGCTTCTGGATGATACCGAGGGCTACTACGATCGAGAGATGCAGACGGAGTTCTACCGCATCATCGACACCGAATGCGACCGGCTGGTGCGGCTTATCAGCGACCTGCTCAACCTCTCCCGCATCGAGTCCGGTCGCTCGCTGGAGTTGGTCCTCGTCGAGGTAGACCTGGCTCGCCTCATTAACCGCACCGTGGAATCGCAGCGGTCTTACACCGGCAATCACGAGTTCGACGTCATCTTGGCGGAGGATCTGCCGCGTATCATCGCCGACCGCGACAAGGTGGAGCAGATACTGACGAACCTCCTGTCCAACGCCATCAAGTACAGCCCTGACGGCGGCAAGATCACGATCCACGCGCGGACGGTGGGCGACAACGTCGCGGTGAGCATAACCGATCAGGGCCTGGGCATCCCGCCCGAGCACCTGGGCAGGTTGTTCACTCGCTTTCATCGGGTTGACTCGCGCGATACCCGGAAGCAATACGGCACCGGGATCGGGCTGTACCTGGTGAAGCATCTGGTGGAGGCGCACAAGGGCGAGATCAATGTGGAGAGCACCCTGGGTGTCGGCTCGACGTTCACGTTCGTGCTCCCCGTTCACCTCTCGCTGGAGCAGGAAACGAAGGAGTCGGAGTCGGCGTCGCCCTCGTCGTGATGCATTCGGGTCGCGAAGTTGGATCAGCCCCTGGCGAGCGAGGTCCCGGTATCGGGGCCTCTGTTTTGGCCCAGCGCCACCGGCGCGTGGGTTGGGGCGCCAGGCTCGTGTCGACGGTAGGTGGGCGCCGGTGCGGCTGTCGGCCCGGTTTCTGTAGTCACATTGGTTCCGGCCCTTGCGCTCTACCAGGGGACGGGTTATGTTGGTGGTGGAGGGCTGAATGGCGAACGAGCGGCCGTCCTGGGATCGGTACTTCATGGATATGGCGTGGGTCATATCACGGCGTTCCACGTGCCTCAGGAGGCAGATGGGAGCGCTGCTGGTGCGCGACAAGCGGATCCTCGCCACCGGGTACAATGGCGCGCCGACAGGGCTGCCTCATTGTGAGGAGGTCGGATGCCGCAGGGAACAGCTTGGGATACCGTCGGGTCAGCGCCCCGAGCTGTGCCGGGGGCTGCACGCCGAGCAGAATGCGATCGTACAGGCCGCGCTGCATGGGGTAAGCGTCAGGGGCGCCGTGCTCTACTGCACGAACCAGCCCTGCGTCATTTGCGCGAAGATGCTGATCAACGCGGCCGTGAAGCGGATCGTCTACGAGGTAGAGTACCCGGACGAGCTCGCCGTCGAGATGCTCACCGAGGCAGGCGTTGAGCTCGACCGTCTCGAGCCGGAGGCAGCCAAAGAGCCGGCATGACGCTGACCAGTTATGGCGCCACCCTCGTCGCGTACTCGGTTGCAGCGGTTGTGACCTGCGCACTGACACCGCTGGCCAGGCAATTCGCCGTGCGCAGCGGCGCCATCGATCGCCCCAACGAGCGCAAGAAGCACAAGAAGCCCATCCCAACATCGGGCGGCGTTGCCATCGCTGGGGGGCTCCTCGCCGCCGCCTGGGCCTCGGGCATCCTGAGCGTGACCCGAGCGGCCGACGAGGCCGCCCGGTCGCTGGGGGGTCGCTCGACCCAGATGGGGACGGTTCACCTCGCCGCGATCCTGGTGGGCGCCCTGTTCATGGCATTGGTCGGATTCGTCGATGACCGGAAGGATCTGCCGGCGAAGCTCAAGCTCGTGCTTCAGGTGCTCTCGACCGCGCCGCTGCTCATTGCGGGGCTCACCATCAGCACTGTATCGAATCCGTTCCACCAAGGCATGATCTTTCTGCCCCCGTGGCTGGCGGCCATCGTGACCGTTGCCTGGGTGGTGGCCGTCACCAATGCCATCAACCTGATAGATGGATTGGACGGCCTGGCCGCGGGCGTATCCGCGATCTCCTGCATCGCGCTCGCGGTGGTCGCGCTCCTGTGGGGGCAGGTGGCGGTCGCTTTGCTGTGCGCCGCCGTCGCCGGCGCCGCGATCGGCTTCCTGCCGTGGAACTGGCACCCGGCCAGCATCCTGATGGGGGATACGGGCGCGTACTTCCTCGGCTTCATGATCGCATCGGTCACCCTCAGCGGGGCGTTCAAGATGGCGGCCGCAATCGCCATCTTCGTGCCCATTCTCGTGCTTGCGGTGCCGCTCCTGGACACCGTGCTCTCGCCGGTCCGGCGCTTCCTCAGCGGCCGGCCCGCATTCAAGGCCGACCGGGACCATCTCCACCACCGCCTGATGGCGCTGGGCCTGGCCGAGACCAGGGTGGTGGGCCTTACCTATGCCGTCACCGCCGTCTGCGGCGCTATCGCCATCTGGATCTCCCGCCACTGAACCGCCATGAACGCGAAACGAGGCCCGATCAAGACGATGATCGTGATGGGGACCCGCCCCGAGGTGACCAAGCTCGGGCCGGTCGCGCTCGAGCTGCAGCGCTACCCGGAGCAGTTCCATGTGATCCTGGTCGGGACCGGGCAGCACCGCGACCTGCTCCCCCAACACCTTGGTCTGTTCGGGCTGACGCTGAACCACGACCTGGAGGTGATGCGGCCGGGGCAATCGCTTTCGGGGATCGCGGCGCGGACCATCGAGCGAATGGACGCGCTGCTGCAGGAAAGCCTGCCCGATGTGGTGGTGGTAGAGGGCGACACGAATGCCGTCTTCGCCGCCGGGCTCGCGGCCTTCTACCGCCGCATCCCTGTCGCCCATGTCGAAGCAGGGCTTCGCTCCGGTGACATCTACAACCCATTTCCCGAGGAGATGAACCGCCGCCTCACTGGCGCGCTCGCCAGCCTCCACCTCGCGCCGACGCGTGAGGCAAAGGGAAACCTGCGCAAGGAGAACGTGCCTGCGGACCTGGTCTTCGTCACCGGCAACACCGCGATAGACGCTCTTGTGTTCGCCGCTCGCCGGCGCGTCACAGAGCCCGCCGTCCCTGGCGAGTGGCTGCGCGGGCGCCGCCTGGTCCTGGTCACTGCTCATCGGCGGGAGAGCTGGGGCGGGGGGATCGAGCAGATCTGCCTCGCCCTCGCCGACCTGGCCGAGAAGCTCGCGGACATCGTGATCGTCTACGCCGTGCACCCGAATCCAGCGGTGCGCGGCGTGGCAGAGCAGGTGCTGTCCGGAAGAGAGCGCATCCACCTCATCCCTCCCCCGAACTACGAGCAGTTCGTGGACGTGATGAAGCGCGCGTACCTGATCCTCACGGACTCCGGCGGCATCCAGGAGGAGGCTCCGTCGCTGGGGAAGCCGGTGCTGGTGATGCGGCGAACGACGGAACGCATCGAGGGCGTCAAGGCCGGCAATGCTGAGCTGGTGGGCGCCGACCGGGGCACGATCGTTTCACGCGCAGCGCGCCTGCTGACGAACGAACGCGCATACGCGGCCATGGCTCGCGTTCGCAACCCCTATGGCGACGGCCGCGCCTCCGCCCGGATCCGCCGCGCTCTGGCCTACCACCTCGGGCTCACACGGCGCCGGCCGTCGGACTTCTCGGTGCGGCCCGCGGGGAGCGAAAATGGCTGAGAGCGAGCGCCCACGGGAGAACTGGGTTCGCATCTGCGGCCTGATCGTCTTCCTTGTGGTCGCGGGCGTGGTGGTCTGGCGGGTGCGGGGTGTGATCGTCACCATCCTGTTCGCGCTCGTCGGCGCCTACGTCCTGCGGCCCCTCGTGGATCGGTTTGGCAGCGTCCGCCTTCGCACCAGTCGCCGCACCTACGTGATGCCGCGGGGATGGGCGACCCCGCTGGCCTTCGTCGTCGTCGGGGTGCTGCTGTATGCCTTCTGGATCTTCACCGCCTACTCCATCGGAAACGAGCTTTCCGATCTCCAGCAGCGCTGGCAAGGCTATCGCGCCGCTCTGTCCCTCTTCGCCTCCAGCGTGGACCAGGCCTATCGCGAGCGACTCCCGGAATCACTTCGGCCCACGGTCGACTCCTGGATCAGGGGGGTCAGCGACCTGGTGACAGCCGCGGCTACACGGGGCCTGGGCAAGACCTTTCACAGCATAGGCTTCCTCGTAGAGCTGCTCCTGGTGCCGATCCTGATCTTCTACTTCCTCGCCGACGGCCCCAATATCAGGCAGCAGGTGCTGTTCTTCGTGCCCCGCCGCGCGCTGGCGCGAACCGAGCAAGGCCTGGACCAGGCGAACGACATCTTCCAGCGGTACATCAAGGGCCAGGTGATCCTGTGCCTCATCGCGTTCGTGGTGGTGACGGCGGGCCTGTGGGCCATCGGGGTTGACTTCTACCTGCTGCTGGGCGTGGTCGCCGGCCTCACCCGCGCGGTCCCCATCATCGGGCCCATCGTGGGCGCGATCCCTATCCTGATCGTCGTGCTGACGACCAAGTCCACGGCGCTGGCGCTCTGGGTGCTGCTCGCCTTCAGCCTCATGCATCTCCTGGAGAGCAAGCTCCTGATGCCGGCGATCCTCGGGCTGCAGCTCGACCTGCACCCGGTGCTGATTATCGTCGCCTTGCTGATTGGCGCTCAGATGGGCGGGGTGCTGGGCGTATTCCTGGCTGCGCCCGTGCTTGCGGCCATCAAGACGCTGATCGCGCAGCAGCGAAGGAGCGCCGCTGTCCCCGTCCCTGAGGCGGCGGATTAGCGGAGGAGGGCGGGTTCGCCTCGGGCGAGGCTGCGGGGTGTGACCGTTTTCCCTGGGCGCTTCGGGCCTCTGTGGCCCAGCAGGAAGGCATATTCCTGTGCCGACTCGGGCGCGGCAGGGGGCGGCGGCGAAGCCGCCGCCAGCATCCGGTGAGCGAGGTGCAAGCGGCGCGAAAGCGCCGCCGCGAATGTCGCTCCTACGGACCTAGACATTGCGGTCACACCGGCGCTGCCGGTAGTGGGTCAGTCTGAGATTGTCGCCTTGGAGTGAAGGGCTACGCCTCTGGATGTCGTATGGCCTGAGAGTGCCCGTTGGGTGGATTCTCCGTTGATGTGGTACTCTGTATGTGGGGGGAATGTATGTATTTTAGCTTTGGGACGCGAAAGATAGTAGAGGCAGCGGCTACGCTTTTGCGGGCAGAAGCTTGCAGGCGCATGAGTTACCTGCGGCTGCTGAAACTTTTGTACATCGCTGACCGCGAAAGCCTGAGGGAGTCTGGACGGCCCATCGTTGGTACACGGCCCGTCGCGATGGACTTTGGCCCTGTGCTAAGTGAGGTGCTCGACCTTGTCAACGGCCAGCACGCGGACGAGGCGGTGTGGTCGGAGTTCATCCGTAAGGATGGCTACGCGGTCGCGCTGGAGAAGGACCCAGGGGTTCTCTCTCTATCTCGGCATGAGATCGAGAGGCTGACCAAGACGTCAGAGGAATACCGGAACACCGACGACTGGGAGATTGTTAAGCAGACACATGCGTTCGAGGAATGGAAGAACAACATTACGCTAGGCACATCAACACCAATCCCCTTAGAGGACATGATAAAGGCTGTCGGACGAGCCAATGAGTTGGAGGATATCCTTCAGGAAGCCGAACAGACGACTGTACTCCGCAGGCTTCTTAGTTCTGTGGCCTAGATGCGCGCTGGCGATACCTTCAGGTTCGCTGATAGGGCGCTTGAGAAGCACCTATGGATTGTCATTTCGGACCCTGTGCTGGACGTTGCCGACCGCGTTGTCATTGTGAGGCTCACCACCTACAGGGAAGGCAGGGAGTGCACCTGCATCCTGCAACCTGGGGACCACCCGTTCATCACTCACGCAACAGTAGTGGACTATGGTTGGGCGCTAGACATTTCAAACGCTGGCCTTGAAAGTTTCGTCGGTGATGGCAAAGCATTCCTTCAGGACCCAGTAAGGCCAGAGGTGCTTGGCAGAATCAGACAGGGCGCTGCCAAGTCCGAGTTCATCTCCGAGGGGTGCCAGGAGATACTGATTAAGCAGGGATTGATCGAGCCGTAGGACCTGCGATGGGCTGAAAGTCTATCTCAACGCCGTAGAGGATGCTTTCGGCGCGGACATAGACTATGCCATGCTGGTGAAACTGTACGGCAGCGACCCGAGCGCAGAGAAGCGGTACAGCCCGCCGGTGTGCATTGGTACGGACAGAACGAGGGTCATGGGGCAGCCGGACCCCCGGCATGTCTCCACCAACTATGTAGAGCGCCAGAATCTCACCATGCGAATGCAGATGCGGCGTTTTACGCGGCTGACCAACGCTTTCTCGAAGAAGCTGGAGATCCACGCCTGCGCCGTCTCCCTGCACTTCATGTACTACAACTTCGTCAGAGTCCATCAGACGCTCAAGACAAGCCCGGCGGTCGCGGCGGGTGTTGCCGATCACGTCTGGTCCGTCGAAGAAATTGTCAAACTGCTCGATTCAAACTGACCCACTACCGCGCTGGCGCGCCGGTTGTGCTTCCCCGCGCGGGCTGCTATACTGACGCGGGCGAAGCGCGGGGTCGCACGTCTCAGTCGGAGAGGACCCCGCGGCCTCGAAAGAGCGGAGCAAGCCGGGGGTACGTTCACCCCCGGTTCCGTCTGTGAGGCGGGCCCTCGTGCAGGAGCAGATGTGATGCGAGTAGTCATCTTGGGCTGTGGGCGTGTTGGGTCCACCCTGGCCGCGATGCTGACCAAAGAGGGCCATTCCGTCTCCGTGATAGACCGGAATCAGGCGGCCTTCGACAAGGCGGTGCAGAGGCTGGGGCCGGACTTCACCCGCGAGACCGTGAGGGGCGTGGGCATTGACGAAGCCACGCTTCAGGAGGCAGGCATCCAGGAAGCGGACGTGTTCGTGGCCGTCACCAGCGGCGACAACACCAACATTGTCGCCGCGCAGATCGCCCAGCACAGATTCCACGTGCCGAAGGTGCTCGCCCGCGTGTACGACCCGATCAGGGCGCAGGCGTACCGGGAAGTCGGCATTGAGACGGTGTGCACGACGACCGTCGGCGCCGGCATGTTCCACGACATGCTCCTCGGTCGCTCGCTGCGCACCCTGCGAGAGTACATTGACGACGTAACCCCCCAGGTCGGCCCCCAATAGAGGTGGAGGGCTGCGAACCCCGAAATGCGGGCAGGGATGCTCCCGGGGCCGCCGCGGCAGTCGGTCTCGGCAGCCCGCGGAAGTTGGAGTAGGTGCGATGTACGTCATAGTAGTCGGTGCAGGGAAAGTTGGCTATCACCTCACGCGCACGCTGCTGAGCGAGGGCCATGAGGTCACGTTGATCGAGAAGGATTCCGTTCACGCCGCCGAGCTCGCCTCGGATTTCGGGGAGGCGATCGTGCCAGGCGACGGCTGCGAGGTGCGGGTGATGCAGGATGTCGGCATGAATCGGGCCGACATCGTGGTGGCCGTGACCGGCCACGACGAGGACAACCTGGTGGTGTGCCAGATGGCGCAGCGCCAATTCAGCGTCCCGAGGCAGATCGCGCGGGTGAACAACCCGAAGAACGAGCCCATCTTCCATCTCCTCGGCGTGACGGAGACCGTCGCCAGCACCCGCATCATCTACAGCCTGATCGAGCAGGAGGTGGAGAGCGGGGAATCGCTGCTGCTGACCGCTCTGAAGCGGGGGAAGATCGTGATCACGGCTGTGGACGTGACCGCCGAGTCACCGGGCGCGAAGCGCATGGTCAAGGATATCCACCTCGCGGGCGACTGCGTGCTGGCGGCGATCATCCGCGATGACCACATCCTGCTGCCCAGCGGCACGACGCAGCTCGAACCGGGCGACACCGTGATCGCGGTGTTGAGCCCGGACGACCAGCAGGTCTTGCGCGAGGCCCTGCTCGGGCACAGCCCGCAGGCCGCTCGCGCTCAGAGATAACCTACCGCGCCGCGCCCGAACTGGCGGCGCCGGCCATCCTATGAAGGAGGGAAGGATGAAGCTCGGTGTGCTGACCGGTGGCGGGGATTGCCCCGGTCTGAATCCAGCCATACGCGCGATCGTCATGCGCGCGCTCGATTACGGCGATGATGTCATCGGACTTCGCCAGGGCTGGAAAGGATTGCTGGACGCTGACACCACCCCGCTCACGATCGAGATGGTCGAGCCCATCATCAACCAGGGAGGCACCATTCTCGAGTCCTCACGCACCAATCCCGCGGACGATGAAGGCCGCGTCAAGCAGTGCCTGAAGAACGCCGAGGATCTGAGGCTGGACGCCTTGATCGCGCTCGGCGGTGAAGATACCCTCGGCGCCGCCCACAAGCTGGCCGAACGAGGCCTCCCCTGCGTGGGCGTGCCGAAGACGATGGACAACGATCTCAGCGCCACCGACTACACGTTCGGTTTCGACAGCGCGGTGGCGGTGGCGACCGATGCCGCGGACCGGCTGAAGGATACCGCCCGCTCGCACCGCCGCGTGATGGTGCTCGAGGTCATGGGGCGTCATGCAGGCTGGGTTGCGCTCCACACGGGCGTCGCCGCGGGAGCGGACTGGATCCTGATCCCGGAGGCGCCGTTCGAGTTGAGCGAGATAGTGGACCACCTCAAGAAGCTGCAGAAGAGAGGCAAGCACTGGGGCCTGGTGGTGGCCTCGGAAGGGGTGAAGCTCCCCAAGCCTGCGGCCGCCGCCGCGCCCGCGACGAAGCACGATCGGGACGACTTCCAGCACGACTTGCTCAAGGGCGTTGGGCAGTACCTGGCGGCCCAGATCAAGGATCATGCCGACATAGACACCCGCCAGGTCGTGCTCGGCCACGTCGTCCGAGGCGGTCCGCCTACGCCGTTTGATCGGTGGCTGGCGACTCGCACGGGCATCAAGGCAGTCGAACTGGTGCACGAGGGGCGGTTCGACCACATGGCCGCTCTTCAGGGGAACCAGATCGTCGGGGTGCCGTTGAAGGCAGCGGTGGGGGAGCTGAAGACCGTTCCCCTTGCTCTCTACGAAGAGGCGAAGACGCTCTTCAGCCGATGACAATCAGGATACGGAGCCTAGTCGGGGCGGCCGGACCCACCAGACCGGCCGCTCTCACGCGGCAGGATGGGTACCCTAGCAAAGAGAGTATTCTTATCGGTTACTTCCCGTTCCCGTATTCAGCCTTCGGGATGCTGGCGCGGGCGCGGTGATGTGACGTGCGCGACGCGGCACCAAATCGTTTCAGGAGAGGAGTTGAGAATGCCGTTGGTCACCTCGAAAGAGTTGCTCCGCGAGGCGCAGGGGGGCGGATATGCGATTGGCGCCTTCAACGCCAATAACATGGAGTGCGTGCGCGCGGTCGTCGAGGCCGCGGAAGAGGAGCGCGCTCCGGTCATCCTCCAGGTGAGCCAGGGCGCCATCAAGTATGCCGGCCTGCAGATGGCCACCGCCATGGTCAAGACCGCCGCCGAGGAGGCCAGCGTTCCTGTCGTGCTCCACCTCGACCACGGCACCAGCTTCGCGCAGAACGTGCAGTGCCTGCATGTGGGGTTCACCTCGCTCATGTACGACGGCTCGGCGCAGCCGATGGAGGAGAACATCGCCACCTCCGCGCGCATCTGCGAGGTCGCCCATTACTGTGGTCTGCCGGTCGAGGCCGAGCTGGGGAAGATCCCGCTGATCGAGGACTTCGTGAGCGCGGAGGAGGCGAACGCGCTGCGCGGCCGCTCCCCGGCCGAGCAAGTTGAGGCGCTCCGGGGCAAGGCCGGGGCGAAGGTCGAGTCCCTGATGGCCGACCCCGGGCAGGCGAAGATGTTCGCGGAGAAGACCGGCATTGACTCTCTCGCCGCGGCGGTTGGCTCCATTCACGGTATGTGGGGTGACATCTGGCCCCTGCGCCGGGACCGGATCGAGGCCTTGCGGGAGGCGAGCGATCTGCCCCTGGTCTGCCACGGCAGCAGCGGTGTGATCCGCACTCGCGCAGACGCCGAGAGGAAGGGCATTGCGCTGCGCCCGAATGAGTGTACGCTGGAGGAGGCGGTCAAGATCGGCATCTGCAAGGTCAACGTCGCGACCGCCGTCAGCATGGCGTTCCTCAGGGGCGCGAAGGACGCGTTCGCGAAGAGGCCGATGGAGAAGGACCTGCGCAAGATCCTGCTCCCCGGGCTCCAGGCCGCGAAGGAGCTGGTTCGCAGCTACATCCGCCTCTTCGGCTCTGCCGGAAAGGCCGGCGGCGCCTCCGCCGTCGAGGCCAGTTCCGTGCAGCATGCCGAGTAACGATATCAGAGCTTACGTGTGTCCGGAGGTAGACTAGGTTGAGACTCAAGTTCATCTGGTGCTGGCTGGCTGCGCTGGTCGCGCTGCCCAGCTTTGCGTTTGCGTCAGAGCAGGAAGTTGTTCTGCCGCCGTTCACGGCGGCCGACTGGACGTTGATCTACATCGTGCTGGCGTCTTCGTTTGTCGCCTTGATCTACGGCGGCTACCTGGCCCGTAAGACCACCAGGCACGATCCGGGATCGCAGGCGATGCAGGATGTCAGCGCGGCCATCCAGCAGGGCGCGATGGCCTACCTGAGGCAGCAGGTGCGGACCATGGTCTGGTTCGTGATCATCATCGCCATCGGCCTGTTCTTCCTCTACCGGGGCACCATCGGCGCGACGCTTGCGGGCGGCATCTCGCTGGCGTTCCTGATGGGGGTTGCCGCCTCCTACGGCGCGGGGTTCGTGGGCATGGGGCTGGCCGTGCGCGCCAACACCCGCGTCGCCAACGCCGCGCTCACCAGCTTCAAGAGGGCGCTCGAGATCGCGTTCCAGGCGGGCACCGTCTCGGGCATGTTCACCACGGGCCTGGGGCTGCTGGGCGCCACCCTCATCATGATCATGTTCAAAGAGAACACGATGAAGGTGCTGATCGGGTTCGGCTTCGGCGGCTGTCTCGCTGCCCTCTTCATGAGGATCGGCGGGGGCATCTTCACCAAGGCCGCTGACGTCGGGGCCGATCTGGTCGGGAAGCTCGAGGCCGGCATCCCGGAGGACGACCCGCGCAATGCCGCCACCATCGCCGACAACGTTGGCGACAACGTCGGTGATTGCGCCGGAATGGCGGCGGACGTGTTCGAGTCCTACGAGGTGACGCTGGTCGCCGCCATCATCCTGGGCGTGTTCGCCGCGAACACACCGGCTGGTCAGCTGTTGGGCGTCAAGCTCGTCATCTACCCGCTGCTTGTCCGTGCCATCGGCGTTTTCGCCTCGATCATCGGCACCTGGTTCGTGCGAGGGCGCGACGACGAGTCCATGGACCCGATGCAGCCCATCAACGTCGGCTTCTGGACCTCGGCGCTTCTCGCTTCCGTCGGCTTCGGCATCGTCGCGATGGTGTACCTGAAGGATTGGCGCTACTTCGCCGCCACCTTCATGGGCATCGTCTTGGTGCTGATCATCGGGCGCCTGACCGAGTACTTCACGTCCACCGAGAAGCCCCCGGTCACCGAGATCGCCCTGGCTACCCGCACCGGGACTGCTACCATGATCCTGACTGGATTGGCAGAGGGCATGGAGTCCAGCGTGTGGGCGATCGTCGCCATCGCTGCCACCATCTTCGGCTCGTTCGCCATCTTCGGCGGCAACGCGGTGTTCGCGTTCTACGGCATCTCGCTCGCCGGCCTCGGGCTGCTTACGACCACCGCCTATCTGCTCGCGATGGACACCTTCGGGCCGATCACGGACAACGCCAACGGCGTGTTCGAGATGTCGGGCGCGCTGAAGGGCGAGGGGGGCGAGCGGAACGAGGGTGCGCATCGCATCGTCTCCCGCCTGGACGCGGTGGGCAACACCACCAAGGCGCTCACCAAGGGATTCGCAATCGCCACCGCGGTGATCGCCGCCACCTCGCTGTTCGGCTCGTTCGTGGCCGATGCCGGCCTCGAGAAGGTCGGTATTCAGCTGAATACGCCGGTGGTGTTTGTCGGCCTGCTGATCGGCGGCGCCGTTCCGTTCCTCTTCTCCTCCTTCGCCATCCGCGCGGTGAGCCGCGCCGCGGGGCTGCTGGTGGACGAGGTGCGGCGCCAGTTCCGCGAGATCCCGGGCATCATGGAAGGCATCTCGAAGCCCGATTACGGGCGCTGCGTCGCCATCAGCACCGCGGCGGCACAGAAAGAGCTGATCGGCCCTGGGCTGCTGGCGATCACCACCCCGCTGCTGGTCGGCTTCGGGCTCGGTTTCACCAGCCGCGCCGACGGCGCCGCCGCGCTGGGCGGCTTCCTCGCCGGCGCCATCCTCACCGGGCAGTTGATGGCGGTCTTCCAGGCCAACACCGGCGGCGCCTGGGACAACGCCAAGAAGAAGATCGAGGACGGCATGCTCGGCGGCAAGGGAACCGAGTTCCACAAGTCGGCGGTCATTGGCGACACTGTCGGCGATCCGCTGAAGGACACCGCTGGGCCTGCGCTGAACCCGCTCATCAAAGTCATGAACCTGGTGGCGATCCTCGCCATCCCGGTCGTCGCTCTCGGCGAGATCTCGGCCGTGACTCGGGCCGCCATCGTGATTGTCTGTCTCGCCTGCTTGACCGCGGCTGTCATCTTCAGCAAGCGCAAGGGCGAGTATCTACTTGGGTCATCGGCTGCCGAGACGGGCGCGGCCGGGGCGGCGTCGAGCGGGAAGTAGCCGAGAGGCGCAGGAGAAGCGCGCGCCGGGTTCGCCGGCGGCGCTCGCGCGGCGCCACCGGGAAGGGTGGTGCCATGCCGGAGGAAGCGAAGCGTGTGCAGGCTTTCATCCTCCTGGAGGCCAAGCCGGGAAAGGCCCTGGGGGTAAGCAGGCAGATCGCCAAGATTCCCGGCGTGCGTGCGAGCTACGCCGTCACCGGCCCGTTCGACGTGATCGTGCACGCGGAAGCTGCCGACTTCAAGAGCATCGCTCATCTCGTGGTCGCGAAGATTCAGGCGCTGACGAGCGTGGCGAGAACGCTGACCTGCATCGTCGTCGCGGGGGGCGGAGACGGCGGCGAAGGATAGGCTAGTCCAGGTTGTGAGGTGCGGGGCCTGCCGCGAGCGGGCCCCGCTTCCTTTCCAGGAGTCGCATGCCGGGGACGTCGCCGAAGGCCGACCTGATTGGGATGTTGCTCGATGAGCTGGGCCTGTTCCTGGCCGCGCTGGGACAGCCGGCCTATCGCGCGCGGCAGGTCCTCTCGTGGCTGCATCGAGGGGCTGACTTTCCGGAGATGACCGACTTGCCGAAGGCGCTGCGCGAGAAGCTGGCCGCCCTCGCCGCGGCTGGAACGCTGCGAATCGAGCAGGCGCAGACCGCTTCGGACGGAGCCACCAAGTTCGCCTTTCGCACCTGGGATGACGAGATCGTTGAAGCGGTGCTGATCCCGCACCGTGACCGCACCACGGTGTGCGTCTCCAGCCAGATCGGCTGCGCCTTCGGGTGCCGGTTCTGCGCCACCGGACAGCAAGGGTTGAGGCGCGACCTGACCGCGGGAGAGGTCGTGAGCCAGGTCGTGCGGGTGCAGCGGGAGGCGCGGCCCGCTCGCATCGGCAACGTCGTCTTCATGGGCATGGGCGAGCCGCTCGCCAACTACGATGCTGTGGTCAAGGCCATCCGCCTGCTCATCGCCCCGGGTGGGCTCAACATCAGCGCTCGCCACATCGCGGTCTCGACCTGCGGCCTGCCCGACCGGATCCGCCGCCTTGCCCGCGAGGGAGTGCCCGTCGCGCTCGCGGTCTCTCTGCACGCCGGCGGCGATGATGTGCGAAGCCGGCTAGTGCCGATCAACCGGAAGCACCCCATCGCTGAGGTGGTGTCGGCCGCCAGGGAGTATGCGGAGCGAACGGGGCGCAAGGTGACGTTTGGGTACGTCATTGTCCCGGGCGTGAACGATACGCCCGAGCAGGCCGCCAAGCTGGCGACGCTCGTCCGGGGTCTGCCGGCGATGGTGAACGTCATCCCGCGCAATCCGGAGGGAGGCTCGGCGCCGGACCAGGCCGCCGCATCTCGTTTCGGGGGCAGGCTGGAGAGGCTCGGCGTGCCGGTCGCCGTTCGCAGATCGCGAGGCGCCGAGGTGCTGGGCGCGTGCGGCCAGCTGCGCGGCCGCCTGTTGGGCCAAAAGGACGCTGGGCGGGTATGGACCCGCCCAGCGACAGATCGTGCGCCGTGACTATCGTGTCGCGTGCCGTGGCTATCGTGCGGACGCGATCAGGCCGCCGAGGACGGCGAGCGCCAGGAAAGCGCCAGCGGTTCGCTGCCGCTTCTCACGTGCGATCTCTGCGCACACCGCCGAGAGCGGGCCGTTCTGGGTGACTCGCGCGTCGGCGCCCCTGGTGACGTTCCCCGCAGGGACGCTCTTGTCCACGCGGACGATCGAGTCCACATCCTTGCACGCGATGACGGTGCCCTCTCCCACTTTTTCGCCGTTGACGAGGAAGGCGATCCGCGCCTGCGGCCGCAGGCCCTGGTCTCGACCGATGGTGATCCAGGCTTCGAGTTCCTTGTCGCCGTAGTGGTAAACTGTTGCCTTCGCCTTGACGATCAGCCCCAGTTCATCCATCACCCCGTCGGAGGCACTGCTGACAGCTTCGGCCTCTGAAGCCCCCATTCCCTCGGCTTGCGCCATGTACCGGATGCCCCCGCTGG
>Ga0315280_10005157_pt1 | contig 18812 bp, 13 predicted proteins | sample YL17G06_40_MG_FD_203697 | JGI IMG/M metagenome (GOLD analysis project Ga0315280, IMG submission 203697) | Sediment microbial communities from Yellowstone Lake, YNP, Wyoming, USA - YL17G06_40 | ecosystem: Environmental > Aquatic > Freshwater > Lake > Sediment | place: USA: Wyoming | collected... | reverse complement strand
TCCGCGATTTCGCCCGCATGAAGACGAATGCTTGGATGAGGGATCTGTTTCTGATATTGGCTCTGGTTGTTCTGGCGGTTATTGCCGATGCACCCTACTGGGTCATGAACATTGTAACGCCTTACGACTACCTAATCGCGGTCATTGTCTTCGTAAGTTTCCTCGTCATCGCAGCTTCTTTCCAGTTCGGAGTGATCCGCCGGACAATAGGTATGACGCGCCGGAAGCGATGGATGGTCTACATCATGGCCTTGTTCCTATTGGGCATACTTGTCGTGAACTTGGGTTTCGTCGTAGGATATTCCCTGAACTGGAACAACAACTGGAGCAACTATGAATGGAAGCCCATGACGATGAAGGAAATCGAGGTCACGCGATGGTCGGCAGGCCTCCAGAACGTCGTAACAGAGCCTCTCTCAACCCTTCCCACGGGAAACACTAGCATGATCGTCTCGGTGGTACGACAGTGGGACCACGACGCATCCTACACGAAGATGAAGAATCAGATAGGCGTCAACTGGATGCAGCTCAGCGCGTCGCAGATAATCTACCTTAACGGCCACGAGTACTGGGCTGCCCCCACAACAATCAACTATCCAACCGATGACTGGATCAGCCATCACCTGATATACACTCATGCCGCCAGAATCATCGTAATCGACAGCCACACAGGCGAGTATGTTCCCGTCCAGAAAGCGTTCGGAGTCAATACGGAGCCTTCGATCTACTATGGCGAGCAACTTACCGATGATGTCTATGTTCATATCAGAGGGTTCGATGAGATCGGAAACGCCTCCTACACCGGAGAGCCTGACTATACGCTGTCAGGCTGGCAACGGATGCTGTGGTTCCTCGTGAAGGAAAGTCAGGTTGGCTTCGCCTTCAGCCCTCCCGAAGACAGTATCATGATGCTGCACAATCGCGACGTCTACCAGAGAGTCCAAGACATACTCATTGGTGGACTGACTACGGACCGCGCAAGCTACCTCGTCACAGACGGCAGCCGCATCTATTACTGCGTGCAAGTCTACACGAACTACCCGATCCATTCTGGATTCTCCGGAAGCAACTACCTCCGATTCTTCGGCGTAGTCCTCGTCGACATCCAAGACGGCAGCATGTACCCATACGTCATCGCGAAACCAGACGGTTTTCTCGTGGATTTCTACAGGCAATACTACTCTTCGTGGAAAGCGCCGCCGGACTGGCTCGTCAGTCAACTGCGTTATCCTGAAGATCTGCTTGGGACGCACGACAACCCCGGACAATTGGATGTAGCTTTCAAGTTCCACGTGAGCGACCCATTCATCTGGCGGTCCGGATCTGATTTCTACGAACGGCCAGAAGCCACAGAAGTCCTATACATCCTTGAGACTTTCGGAAACCGCGCAGACTTCGTAGGGTTACAGCTGGTAGAGTACCAAGCGTCCCCAGGCAGGAACCTTGCGGGGATGTTCATAGCCTACGGAAGCGACCAACTGGGGAAGCTGAATCTCTACAGAATATCCAATTCGACGACACAACTGATCGGGCCGTCTGCCGCCCTACAAGCCGTTGAGACAGACGATTACGTGCGCCAACAGCTAACGCTGTTACCGAACTATAGGCTAGGTAACATCCTACTGTATCTGATCGGTGACCACCTCTACTACTTCATCCCAGTGTACATCAACACACAAGTTGAGAACGCCGTCATCACGAAGATGGCGTTCGTGACGATCATCGACGCAACGACCGGCGCCAAGGTGGCGGTTGGGGCGGACTCGGCGCAAGCATACTACGCGATCTCCGGCGGGACTCCCGCCATATTGGGGTCTGCGGAACGTGTGAAGAAGCTCAACTCATTATTCACAGACAGCGGTTACTCTCTTGTCAGCCCGACGAAGATCAGCGCGAACGTGGAAATTCGAGTTGCCAACATGACTTACACCGATGAGTCACAATGGACCTCAGTCAACGCCACAGTCAAGGATTTCATCGCCAACTACTGTCAGAAATACAATGTGGCGGAAGTCTACTACTGGACCGCACAAGACGGCGGCCTAAACTTCGGCGTGCTCGCCTCTACAGACGGAGTTGTGAAACTCTACTACATCACCGTGCTGATCAGGTAGGTGCAGTCATTGGAGTCGACACGAGAAGAGTTCGACATGTGGCTGAGCAGCAAATACTCGAACCCCTTCTGGATCGGACACCACAGATTCGAGAAGAGCGTAACCGGTGAAATACGAGTTGACAACGGCGTATTCAACAGGGAAGAGGCGATCATACTCTACCGAATGCTGAAATCACGTGACCCGTTCACTCGACTCAACGCGAACTTCGTAATCTGGGAGAGAAACCGGAGCCTACTCGTTCTCCTGCTGATCGTGACGCTCATAATGCTCGCACTCGTAGTAATCAGGATCCGCAGGTAGCCTATCTAATCTGCTAACGCGCGTGCCCTTGGCTATGGAACCGATTCCCTACCAAGCGCTGTTGGTTCTTCGAGAGTCAACGTTCATCGATTTCGCCAAGATCGATGAGCATGTGTAGCTCGGAACTGATCAGACGAAGAAAAAGGGACGAGTGTAGTCCGTTCTGCAGCCGGACTACTTTCGGTTTGGATGGAGCATAGCGAAGGCGACGATTGTAGGTACCGCAATGACGCAGATGAGGACTACCGCTGAGCTAGCTATTGCGAGGATGAGGAAGGATCCTGCAACCTCGCCGATTGCCAGCATTGTCAGCGCGATCGCAAGCGATGCCAGCGACACCTTCGCCAGGAACCTCGCACTAATCCTTCTCTTCCTCAGGAGCGCTTGCATTCCTATCAATGCGGGGGCTGTAAAGTACGTGAGGCCTATTAGTGAGCTCGCAACGAGCCCTGCCATCACAACTGCAAATTCCGGTGTCCCGCTGAAGAGCGAGTAGGCGAATGCGCTGAGGCCGAGGATGCCAAGAAGCGGGTATAGAAGCACTCTGATCGGGGCTCGAATTGGGTCATTGTTCGCGATGAATTGCGCAACTGACGGACTGAACGAGTAGTACCACGCGTTGAAGACCTGCATAAACGCAGACCCAGCCGTCGTCGAGAGCACCAGCCTGTCTCTGAAGTTGCGGAGGAACTGCACAGCTGGTGAAGCTTCGGACCCGAAGGTAGCGGTCGCGATGACACACTTCGGCGGCGTCCAAGGCCCAGTCGTTGTAGCAGTAGTACTGAAAGTTGTTGAAGATATCGAGGTCGTTATGGATGATGTGGTGCGTGTAGTGGTTGTGAGTGCAGTTGTAAGGGTCGTTGTAGTGGGGAGCGTGACAGTAGTTGTAGGCGTGGTAGTTGTCGTCACGCCAACAGTGAAAATAGCCGTCGCCGAATCACTTGGACCAGCATTGGTTTGGGCCCATACCGTGTAGCCTCCAGTTGCACCTGACGCCACCGTGAAGCTTGCGTTAAGTGTACCCGCTGTGATCAAACATGCTTGAGACGTGAAAAGGTTTGATGGAACAGAGCTCAGCATACAACTCGTGCCCCAGAAGTTCGAGCCCGAAGCAGTAACCGCAGTTCCCACAACACCTGACGTTGGGGCCAAAGTCAAGCTGGGGGTTCGACGGTTGAACACAGCACTCCCTACATCACCGCTACTGCCTGTGACAAAGACCAAGTATGAACCAGTCGCTCCTGAGGCGACCGTGAACGAACCTGACATCACCCCACCGGCCACTGCGCATGTCGGGTTCGCGATTAGACCACTTGGACCCGAAGATATGGTGCAGCTTGTGTCTGCCACAGAGAAGCCTGAGCCTAATACGATCACGACCGTTCCAGGAGCCCCAGAAGCCGGATTCAGAGTGACAGCTGGAGTAACGATGAAGCTGGTCCCCACGCGGTCACCAGTCGGGTAGCCCGTGATGTTCAGAGCGTGCAAGCCTAAGGTCGCAGTGGATAGCACTTGGAACTTCCCGGTTATGGTCCCACCCGAGATTGTACAGGCGGCAGACGTGACAACGGGACTACTAGCTGTGCCGTTGCGTATCGTGCAGATAGTATCGCTAAGACTGAAGCCCGTTCCGGTCACGTTGACCCAAGCGCTGACAGGCCCATGATCAGGCGAAAGAAGAACGGTACGTGGAGTTATGGTGAGTATTGCCTGCGCATACTTGGTGAAGTTGCCTGTGATCGTATAGCTGCCTAATGTTGGGTTCGATGCAACTATGAATGAGCTACCGCTACTCAGAGTGAAATTAGAAGAGACCAAACCCCCATGTGAATAGCCAGCGGTAGTGTTGACTCCCCCTATGGGCACTGAATAGAAATTGATGAATTTGTCGGCGGCTGCAAGATTGCTGCCTGTGACAGTCACATTGTCCGCGACACGCGCTGTGCTCGGGGTCAGTGTGATCTTCGGGTTCACTGTGAGGAGAGCAGAACCCCAGTCGCCCGTATTTCCCGTCACCGTGATGTTGTAAACGCCTGCTGGAGTATCCAAAGTCTTGATGACGAAACTGCCCGTGACAGTTCCTGATGATACGGAGCATGAGTAACTCAGTACTGCATTGACACTCCCAGAAGGATTGGTAGTGGAGATCGTGCAAGCCGTATCTCCCAGACTGAACTTGACACCGTTCACTTGAATCGAGTCTCCACCGGATCCGCTGGTCGGATTGAGAGTTATCGTCGGTCCCGTCGTGGCAAGAAATCCTGCCGACGCATGATCTCCATTGCTTCCAGTGATCGTGACGACGTAAGCTTCCCCTGACGTGGAATAGGAGACATAGAGCTTCGTGAAGCTCGACATCCCGCCGTCAGGCTTGATAAGGCATACGTATGAGGATATCAGAGGCGGAGTAGTCGGGCTAGGGCCTACAGCGCTTATCGTACACAATCCGGAACTGCCTGCACTGAACTTTGTTGAGTTCGTAACAGACACCGTTGTACCTGGCGGGCCAGTGTTCGGAGTCAGAGCTATCGCGGGGTAACTCGCGTTGAGTTTGAAATACGTGTACGCGTAATCGTTCGTCGGGAAGCCCATCACTCTAAGTGTATAGTTTTTGTCCGCAGTTGCCGTGTCGGCAACAGTGAACGTGACTGTCGGCTGGTTCCAAGTACCAACAGTCGCCAGCGTGCAGGTAGTAGATGTGCTGCTGAAAAGCTGCCCATAAGTCAGATTCATGTAGGAAAGCACACACGACGTGTCAGAACTGCTGAAGCCGACGCCTGTGACCGTGACCGTCATTCCTGGTGTGCCATACTTAGGCGTAGCCTGGATCGCAGTGCCTGCACTCACAATACCAAGTGACCCTGCACCGTAGTTGATAGTCGGATCTCCAGTATTGCCAGTTGCGTTGATCGATTGTGTTGTTGCGGCACCGCCAATCAGCGTGAACTGCCCGTTGGTCAATTCCCCTGCACTGATTGAGCACGCCGGTGCGGTGGCAATCGATAGGAAAGACGTTGGCTCCGAGGTAAAAGTACAGGTTGATGATGTGGCGTTGAAGCCCCAGCCGTGCACATACACGGTCTCGGTAGACAAGACAACTAGGGACGAGTACCAGGGAGTTGAACCCGTGTGCGAGAAACCAATCTTGGGCGTCACCTTGAAAAACGCTAAACCAGCTGCAACTACCTGACGGGTGGAATTGTTCGCTGTGACTTGGAGATTGATTGTGTAGTTCAGGCCCGGCAGCTGAAACGAAGTACTGATTTCCGTCGTATCACGGACCTTGAACGATCCGATTACATCCGCTCCAATCACGTTGCAGGACGTCCAAACAGTTTTCCCCGCCACCGCAGTGCCCGTGAGGGGAGAGAAGAAATTTGGGTGACTCGCCGTCAGGTTACATGTGAACGAGTAGCCCCCCGACGGTGTCGGAATGAGGACCCCGTGAAACGTCACCCACGTTCCCGGTGGGCCCGCGTTAGGCAACAGAGATGAAGATGAGAATGTGAAGGAAGTTAGTACATAGCCTGCAGCGCGAGCAGGTGTCGGCACTGCGACTGAGTATATGGAAATGAACAGAGCCGACGTTAACAGCACTAGCAGAAGGGTAGAACTAACAGTACGAGTAGGCAACTTGAGGCACATCGCAATAGTTTCACGCTCGGGACCTATTTAATCATGCATATTCAGGCGAAATCGAGCCTAAGCACAAAACACTAAATCATTAGGCGCTAGGATCGCTGATGTTGCATTGAAACACCCTAGAGTTGTCATTTTTGTGTCAATCACCCAACTTGGATTTCAAAATGGGCTGCAACAATTGACGACGCTGCACGCCATTGGCCCTTGGCCTGTGCTTCTTCCGACCTAGGGACAGATGTGTGAGGGCTCACGCTGAGCCCGTTCACGTCCGAGAGAAAGAGATCGCATCGCGGAACGTGGAGGCGACTATGGGTTCTCTTGTTGTTGACTCTCTCCGCGACTGAAGTCGGGAGCTTGCACTCGCCCAGTTATGGTCATCGTTAGGCATCTCCCGCTTGGTATGGACGGAGCCCCCCATCAGGATAGAGGGCTACAGGGTGCGTACGCTTGTTTCTATCAGAAGCAGAGTTGCACGCAGAGTCCATGCTAGGGAAGACAGGAAGATGTACCCTAGCAGAGAAAATGAGAACACGAAGCTCAGAAAGGACTCGCGCCTCGATCCAGTGGCGGAAACATTCGCTCTACGCACGATGCTCCGAGCCCCCAAAGCGGCGCCGAGGTAGGTAGGAAGCAGGTATAGGCCTCTCCAAGTCCAACTGATGCTTGGTGCAAGCAAGGTGAAGAGTACGGGAACGATCATCATGCTTCCTAGAATCCTCCTAGATGACTTTGGTAGAAGGGATGTGTCCGCGATGCCAATTATCGAGAACAGAACCAGAACAGTAGCGTCTAACCTGTTTCTCGCGTAGTCAATTGTGCTATCAAGAAACCCAATGAGGTTTGTTACATTAGCGATGTTAGCTGCGGACAGTGACTCGGACACAGCTGCACCGAGCTCTAGGCGTACCGTCGCTATCTGTGTTGAGGCTAGGACCAGAAACAATGCATCTAGAAGAACAACAGCTACCAGTGGAACCGCGTCCTTCAATTCAAACGGCCTGTAACCGGCGGCTAGCAAGATACCTAGAGCTTGAATAGCGATCATCGCCATGACTGCACCCCAAGCCACAGGGTGAGCGATTAGGACCAGAAGCGAGAACGCAGACGCAAGAACTACTGCGGGAACTGACCGAACCATCTGAGCCCTCAACAGAAGGGCAAAGAACAAGTTCACCAGTGCCAACGCGAACCAGTTTGCAAATATGGCTGCGCCAAGACCGATTGCTGTTGCACTTGACACAACTGAGAGTAGCGCCGCGAAGGAAGCGAACAACGTGTCTTTGGTGCCCTGTCTAACCAACACATAACTGCTCAATGAGAGCAGGACCGAGAGAACCAACGGGACGTACATCACGACGGAAAGAGCACTTGCCCCGGTCGCCCATCTCAAGCCAAGAAGAAATACCGTGAGCAGCGGGTGTTTACTGGCACTTACAACTTCCAGCGGTTGCCGCGTATCCCTCAGGATTCCCAAGTAGTACCATGTGTCGCTCCCGAGCAAGCCATCCACGTGCCCGAACACATAGGGATAGAGAGTCACGAACGCCCCAACAGGTACAGATCCAATGACCAGGAGAGCAGCAATGATGGGGACCAGACGATTGTGTGATACGCTTCCTTTCTCACGCTGTTGATCAATGTTCCCTCGTTTCAGGGATTTCGCGAGCAGTTTGACAGGGTCGGTCCGAGTGTCCGACAGGACTGCCAGGACCGCGACAAAGACAAGGATGATGATCAGTGAAGGCAATATTGGGCGAAGGAGAAAGAAGAACTCTAGGTCGAGTATCATGGCCCGCAGCCACGGATTGAGCAGAATTTCGCCGCTAAGTGCTGCGGCGGTGCTCAGAGACCGGAGCGCCTCTTCGCCTCCCCTCGCCATCGTGAGAATTGAGAATAGGGAGACTCCTGCAAGGCAGGTCAGGGTCACGCTTGCCACAATTCGGAAGGCGTCTCTGCTGGAAATTCGCAGTAACCGGAAGGACCTTCTCACAAGCCCATAAGCGACAATGAAACCTGAAATCGTCAGTCCGGCGACCGCAGCGTCGCGAGACCATGTGGCAATCACTGTCGAGGCTAGCGGCAGCAACAGGTTCGATAATGTAAGAAGCGGGTCACGTAACATGCCTCGGTCTCTTCTGATTGAAGCGTAATACGGGACTGTTGAGAACGCGAACGCGACAGCCCAGAGCATCAGATCTGCAGGTGTCGAGAAGATGTACGCGTTGAGCCTGAGGTATTGATAGTTGGAGCTCCACGCTACACCTACCATCGGCATTGAGACTACAAGGCCTAGGAAGACACAGACTCCCGCGGCCACGAGACTGACGTACCGCCCGGTATCGCGAAGAAGCGAACGACTCCGCCCGACTTTCTTCGTCACTGACATCTCTGGTCAGGGACGAGCTACTCTGGCCTAATAGGAATGTCTCTGCTTGCTTGACTCAAACCCATAGTCGTCAAGAGGTGAAACAACAGAATAGTCGCACAAGATGGAAAGCGAGACCAACGACCACTTGCCTCCCATCCACCGAACTCAGCATCAAGGCAGAGGGCGATGAACCGGCTGGAGTTTCAGCAAAGAGAAAGAGCAGATGTCAACTCGTCTCATAGAACGCATGATCGCTTGAAAAGTCTCTCATTGTGAGCGTGTCGCTCTATTTGAAGCTGCAACGAACAATCCACGCGAAACTGGTTCTGGACAGGCAAGGCAAACGTGAAGCCATCGCGCGCGAGTACATTGCTTGGCAACGTCAACTCCAAGGGGCCAACGCGCAACTCTATTCAGCAACGAAGCAGCAAGCGGAACGATTCAAGCGGCGAGTCAAGAAACAGAACCACCGTGGTCTCAAGGCAAGAGAGTATCCATTGATCCTTCGACATGACTGTGTGAAACTCCAGGAACAGGAGAACTCGGTTTTCCACTGGTGGATTCGCATTCCAGTCTACCCGAAGGGCGTCTGGGCGCCGATTCAGCTACCATACGCGCAGGAACCGCTTCTGAAGCATGAGCTGCGAGAATGCAAGCTGCTCCGCGGGGAAGACGATGAATGGTACGTGAACATAACCGTTCAGAAACAGGCACGCTTGAAACGCAAGTATGCCACCGTTCTACCGATAGACATGGGCATCCGCAAACTTGCCACAACCATCGAGGACGGCAAGCCGAACTTCTATGGCAAACAGGTGCGGACAATACGAGGACATCACTATCGTCTCCGACGCTCCGTCGGGAAACCAAGCATCATCAGGAAGTGGAAGCATGCGGAGCAAGTCTCCGTGAAGCATGAGGTTCACGTGATAACGCGGCGCATCGTTGAGCAGGCGAAGCGTGCCAACGCCCTCATCGTGATTGGAAATTTGAAAGGTATACGAGAGCAGGATCGTGGAAGAAGCTTCAACCGTCGCCTATCAAGCCAGCCGTTCTACCTGTTCAAGCAATTGTTAACCTACAAGGCAAATTGGGAAGGCATACGTGTCCTAACAGTTTCAGAAGCCTACACGAGTCAGATTTGCCACCGTTGCGGTGTGAGAGGACAGCGTGTCGCTGGAAGATTCTCATGCCCTAACTGTGGTCTGGTGTGTGATGCTGACGTGAACGGTGCCTGGAACATAGGGAAACGGGCTCATGGACTGCTTGTTCATGAGACAGGGGCCGTATTGGCAGTCCCCAGAACTCTAGCCGTGTGTAAGCCATAAAGACGCCTCGAATGACCAGAGAATCTCCCGACCTCAGTCGCGGAGAGTGTCAATTCCAATACGTGTAATACAGGCGCGTAGCAATGCAGAGGCTCAACGAGAGAGAAGCCGTAGTGCCTGTTCGCTTCTCAGCAAATGAGATTGAGGCATTGGATGCAGCGGTGACGAAACTGGGCGCAAGATCCCGCAGCGCACTCATCAGGAATGCAACTCAAAAGTACATTCAAGACATGGGCGGCCTCAAAGTGATCGAAATACGCAGTAACCTCACAGTCAAAGAGGCCACAAGAGAAATCCTCACCTACCTACGGAAGCATAAACAGGCCGAAACATTCGACATCGCAAACGACCTCAGACTTGACTTGAATCTTACCGTCAGGGCACTAAGACAACTCTGGGAAGAAGGCAAAGTCGCATGATCGGCAAGGAAGTCGGAGACAAACTCGTTGCAGAACAGATCATCTGCGAATGCCGCAGACTAAAAGGCCCCGTATTGATACACAAAGGCAGCCACAGAGCCCAACGATACGTCCTCTACGGATTACCAGCAGACGCCATCATAACAAAAACATGGAGACTGCTCGAATGAACACCTGCATCAAACGTCTCATCCCGCTCGATTGGCTGTGCTTCTCGTCGGCTCCATCCCCTTGATTCTCTCCGCGAACTGAAGTCGGGAGCTTGCGCTCGCCCCATTATGGTCAACGACGGCTAGAGTCTTCGTCTGCGTCGGAGGATCGTCAGTGCAATTAGGCCTCCCGCCAGTCCCAAAAGGATGGATTCTATTGGGAAACCTGGAATCGGTGATGGTGGTATCGATGTGGTCGTCGTTGTTGAGCTTGTGGTGCTTGAGCTGCTGGTCGTGGACGTGGTTGATGATGTGGTTTGAGTCAAGGTTGTGGTTTGAATCACCGTTGTCATTGATGTGGTCGTGCTGGGGACGACCTGTGGACCGTAGTGGAGGATTAGGCCTTGATTGCCGGCGATCCATCCGTCCAGTGGAGTGACCATGAATACGGAGTTGAGGGAGACCGCCATGGTCGGCGGAATTGGTAGCGTGGATACCACGTTCCAAGTCAAACCGTCCCAGTGAACGATCAAGCTGAGATGAGCTGAGGTGGAGTTCTGTCCGACCGCCCACCCATCGTTAGCACTCGTCATGTAGACCGATGTCAGATTTCCAGGCGGGGCTGGGACACGAGTCCACTGGGTGCCATCCCAATGTATGATCGAGGCTTGACTGCCTGTTCCTTGGTTACCAACCGCCCAACCGTTGTTTGCATTCAAGAAATGAACAGACCTTAAGCCTGCGATGCCCGGAGGCGCCGTCACAGTACTCCAAGCCAAGCCGCTCCAGCGAATGATAAGTGGGCCTGTTGCATTGTAGCCAACTGCCCACCCGTCAGTAGAACCAAGCATGTGGACTGACTGTAGACAGGATGCAGCTGGAGTTCCGCTGGGCACTGATGTCCAGAGTGTTCCATCCCATTTGAGCGTAGCAGACTTTTCGCCGCTAGGGTAGGTACCACTGCCGGTTCCGACGGCCCAACCCTCAGTTGCGCTGAGCATGAAAACGTCGGTGAGGTTCTGCCCTAGCGCGACGCCGGGCGGCGTGATGGCAGTCCATATGACTCCGTTCCATCTGAGAATCGTCGGTGGGGTTCCGCTGTTTGTGGCGTTCCCGACGGCCCACGCGTCCGTGCTCGTTCTCATGAACAGCCCGTTCAGGCTTACGCCAGACGGTAGAGTCTCGTAATGATTCCAAGATTGTCCGTTCCATCGGAAGATCATTCCTTTCCTTCCTACCGCCCATCCGTCGTTAGAAGAGGCCAAGTACAAGGCATTGATGCCGATGAATGTTGGACTCGTCTGCGCGAACCATGTTGAACCGTCCCAACGTATGATCGTTTCAGCAGCTCCCACTGAGACGCCGATCGTCCCGCCGACGAGTGAGAGTATGGTTATATTGTTCAGATCGACGGTCACGTAGCTTCGAACTGTTGACCATGTAGTGCCGTCCCATCGAAGGAGTAGGCCCTCGCCGGTTGAGGCGATGGTGTTGCCTGCTATCCATCCGTCGGCTGCTGTGACCATGTGGATCGAGTGGTAGTCGATGTTGACTGTGGGGGCGACCATCGGCCCGGTCCACGAGGCGCCGTTCCAATGAATTATCGTGCTGGATGCGCCAACAGCCCAAGCGTCCCCTGCATTCACGATCGACACGGAGAACAGATCGGAAGTGGTTGGTGACGGCGCCACCAAAGTCCAGCCTGCTCCGTCCCATCTAAGAATGGTCCCCCCTCTTCCGACAGCCCATCCGTCTGTCGATGAGGAAAGGGCTACGCCATACAGGCGCAGTGCGCCAGCTGGCGCGACGACTGTCGACCAGGCACCCGTCGGCCATGCTCCAGACCATCTCAGGATGCTGGCTGTGGTGGTGCTGTTGCCGACTGCCCATCCGTCGAGTCCGCCGGGCAAGATGAAGACCGAGAACAGGTCAATTGTTGCCGCTAGGGGAACTGGGACTGTTGCCCAAGACGTGCCGTCCCAATGAATGATTGTAGACTCCTTACCGACGGCCCATACGTCGTTTGCACTTACAATCGAAACCGATGTAAGCGTGTGGGCAGCGGCGGGTACGAGAGTTTGCCTCCATTGGGTACCGTCCCAGAAAAGCGCAAATCCGCTTCCGGGACAATCGCTAGTCCCGGTGTAAATGTTGCAGGTTCCACCTACAGCCCAGCCGTAGGATGATGTGAGCATCTTGACACCGTAAAGGAAGGGCGCAGGCGCGATCCGATCCGTAGTACCATCACGCGTTGGGTTCAGGGATGTCCACTGTGAGAGTTGCGCAGATGCCGGCAGGAAGGACAGAGTTAACAATAACCCGATTACGCCTACTGTGAAGGCTGTGAATCTGATTCTTCGTCCTAACATTTCATCATCAACCTACTATCATTCACCATTTTTCCCAGTTTCATGATCATGATTTTCTTTATTCGCCAGACTTTAGGAACCGTTCCAAGGCTTCGCGGACAGCCTGCGAGCGCGAGCGGACTTTGCCTTTGTCAATTAGGTCGTCCAGCTTGTCCAGGATCGTCAAGGGTAGGCTGACGGTTACGTTGGCGACCCGTTGACTTGGCCTTCCTGGCCTACGTGGCAACATGGACACTTCGCATCATCTTCGCCCGCGTCAAGTCAGCAGGGACAGGCCTGCCGCGCGAACTATCGAGGAGGAAAGTATCGACAATTAGCATTAATTGATTCCATACACCGACATGTCAACGATGTTTGGGTTCCACACGTGAATTGTTCAAGGCAATGGTGCTCCATACGAAACGAGCTTATTCGAGCAGGGCTCTTGTGTGTCTGATCACCAGCTGCCTCATCAAGCCTACTTTTCAATAGTTCCAGCGCCCGACTTCCAAGGGTGAATAGCATGAAGTCACTAAAACAACGCGTCTGACCCCGTCAACTTGGCACAAGGCCATGCATATTCTCGGGCAAGAGCTCCTATGAAATCTGTGCGAAGATGAACTCTCGCTTCTTCAAATTCGGCAAAGGCTTATCCTTCCTGAACGTACAAGGTACAACCGGGGCCTTGTGGTTTGAAGACGGGATCTCTGATCCTCGTTTTCATGATAGTTCTCGCTGTTCTGGGAGCAGGATTGTCGTACCTAGGGTACAATGAGAGTCTAGGGACTTTGACCGTAACGACTAGCCAGCCCGTCACCGCCACATCGACTATGACAGTTGCAAGTACAAGTGAAGAGTCGACCGTCATGACGACCAGTGGCACGAGCTGGATACTGCAAGACGAACTCATCGACATTCCCGCGGGCACGACTCAAGTGTACTGTGGATATTGGAGTGCCCGTCACGCATACCTTGAGGCTGGGCATGTGCATGTCTCATATCACACTGAGAGCACGTATCACCCTGTAGATTTCTGGATGCTGACCGAGGACCAGTGGACAAGATGGTCCAACAGCCGCTACTGTGATGAGCTCCTCGCTTTCAAGGGCATCGTTACCAAGATCAGTCGAAGTGGATACGAATTCACGACAGGAATTGGTTCTGCAGGAACATACTACTTCGTATTCATGAATGAGAACACGTATCCTATCACCGTGACGTTGAGTGTTGACGCGGGACTGCAGACGAGCGAGGTTACGCTTACGAAGGCGACGACTTACTTTTCGACTCAGGAAATCCCGTACGTTACTGAGAAGGTGACTTCCAGCGTAGTCCCTGCGGGATTTGGTTTGTTGTTCTACGCCGGCATCGGTCTGATTGCTGTTGCAGTAGTTGCTCTAGCCATCAGCAGAATGAAGAGTGCTGCACCTAGAACGGCTCCACCGTCCACTTCAGCTACTGTTGTTGCTCAGGCAGGCCCTGTCGTCTCGCCAGCTGCTGCAACAAGTGCCGGAAAGTTCTGCACGAACTGCGGGGCTCCCCTGTCAGCACGGGCGAGCTTCTGCAACAAGTGCGGCTCGAAACAGTAGCTGGGGTATTGTAGAAGCACCATCTGTCTGGGATAGGTGAGGTCGCTACCTTTCGAACGCATCCATCGCAGTATCACGGACCGAAGATTCCTCCATTCGCTCGGTTCGGGCAACACGGTTACGCTACGATGTCGTGATGGGAGCTTTCTCCTAACAAATGGTGGATTATTGCTCGCCGGTGCTTGCGAATGTGGACTCCCCTAGTTTATTACCTCAAGTCTCCGAACGAGTCCACGATGTTTCAATGAATTATCGTCGTCTAGGTAGTGCTGGTGTGATTAGCTCTCACTCATGAATGGGTGTGGGCTTCTCGGCTCGCAGGCTACTATTTCTCTTGCCTGTTCATTCCGAGCATAGGCCAAATCATCTGTGGCCCTTCGGGTCGTGGCCGTTGGCATGAAACGCGACCCGATGTTGATTGCGGCGTTATAGTCGGCGTTGTAGACGAGTTCGCAACTCCAACAGTGAAAGACGCTCTGGCTGATGCGTTCGGTGTGGCGTGACCCGCAACGGTGACAGGTCCGACTCGACCAGAACTCCTCTGGCGCCTCCGAGGGTATGCCCTGTTTCACGCACTCCTCTTGGATGTAGCATATCATTTTCCCGTATGTCCAATGGGCGAGACGCTTCCGCTGTTGTCGTTGCCCGTTTCCCCTTGGATTCTTGTACTTGATGCCTTTCGGGTATCCGACCACGACAAAGCAGTTCTGTGAGGTTGTGGCGACCTGTTTCGCGGCTAGGCGGTCGTATTGTTCGCTCACGCGGAGGCGCTTGTGTCGGATACGTTTCAGCGGCTCCCACTTCCGTGCCTGCTGGAGTTTCTCTATCCGCTTCTCCAATCGGTTCAGACGCTTCCGCTTCAACCCATCTTGAAGGATTGAGAAGTCACTGGACCTTAGAGGCTGATTCGGCCTTAACATCACGGATGCAACCGACCGCTTCACTCCAAGGTCGATACCACGAACCGCATGGACGGGTTGATCTGGAACATGGAACTCCACCTTCACATGGACGTAATACTTTCCATGCCGCTTGACAAGCTGAAAACTCTTCATAGTGCCCTGCTCTAGCATGTCAAGATGGCGCTTGGCGGGATTCAGCGGAATCGTAAGCTTCACTCCTCGGCGGAGCGTTGAGACACGTGCCACATAGGAGCATAGTTTCATGTGCTTCGATTGTTCAATCGCGCCGAAGCGGCTGTCAAACCATATCGGAACCTTGCCATGCATCCCGTTCGTGAACGGTTCTTGTGGTTCCCTCCGCAGAAGCTTCCGAAGCCACCACTTGTCGCTTTCTCTCCGAGCAATTGCAACATTTCTACGCCAAGCCTTATGCGCTTCACGGTAACTCCACCACATCCATGCAGCCGTATCGAAGCAGCATTGAGTCATCGTGCCAAGCTTCGCATCCCGCTTCACCTGCCCGTAGAACAATCGTCTGTCCATGTAGGAGCCTTTCAGCTCGTGTTCCTTGAACAGCTTGGACCAAAGCCAGACAGCGTGTGTTGTCCGTGCCGTCAAAGAATCTAGGATCGAAAGCTTACGCTTGGTGATGGCATGGTGAACAGGTACGCGAACGGTCTTGACGACCTGCAACTTCACAACCCTTCTCGCCGTGACTGCTTAAAGCGAAAAGAGGTGCGTGAAACTATCATGCGGAATCGGTCAGCCTGAAGGCTGACACGCAATTAATCCCACCCCTGAAGGGTGTGGGGTTGCTTGCTCGATTCCTCGCTCAAGATTAGCGAACTGTCCCTGGGCTCATGGGTCACTTATGGCGGGCAGGTGGGCGAGGATGTTGCCCAGAAGTGTATGTCCGCCGCATACGACGCCGGGGTCAACTTCTTCGACAACGCGGAAGCCTACGCCCGGGGAAACGCTGAAGTCGTAATGGGTAACGTGATCAAGAAGATGGGCTGGCGACGTGAGAGCCTCATAATCTCCAGCAAGGTCTTCTGGGGCGGCGAAGGACCAAACGACCTAGGCCTCTCACGCAAACACATCTACGAGGCCTGCCGAAACTCCCTACGGCGCCTGCAGCTGGACTACCTGGACCTCTTCTACTGCCACAGGCCCGATCCGAACACACCCATCGAGGAAACCGTCCGAGCGATGGACGACCTGATCCATCAGGGCAAGATACTGTACTGGGGAACATCAGAATGGGGCGCAGCGGACATAATGCGTGCACACGCGCTCGCCCGAGAACTCGGCCTCACTCCGCCTCAGATGGAGCAACCACAGTACAACATGTTCCATCGCGACAGGGTCGAGAAGGAGTACCTGCCGCTCTACCGAGAGATCGGCCTTGGAACCACGATCTGGAGCCCACTAGCCTCAGGCGTGCTAACCGGCAAATACAACAAGGGCATACAAGCAAACACCCGAGCCACACTCAAAGGCTACGAATGGCTGCGAGAATCCCTGATCACACCCGAACGAATCGAGAAAGTGAAACAGCTCCAGCCTCTGGCTGAGGATTTGGGTTGCTCGATGGCTCAGCTTGGGTTGGCGTGGTGCCTGAAGAATCCGAACGTGAGCACAGTCATCACAGGCGCAAGCCGACCGGAACAAGTCACCGAGAACATGAAAGCCGTGGAGGTTGCGCCTAAGCTTACCGCAGAAGTAGTAGAGCGAATCGAGAAAGTTCTGCAGAACAAACCTGAGCAGGATGAGGACTAGCCGACACAACGGTCCAAGCATCAAGGTGCATAATGCGTTAGAACCCACGTAGAATGGAGCGAATCAGGACGGATTACCGCGAATTTGGAAGAAACAAAGTCAAACTTTCCGCCATCGGCATGGGTACCTACTACGACGTTCCCTGGATCATGTCCTCGCGGCTACTCAGCCGCCGGGAGGGCAAAGAAGAGAAAATCGCTGCTTTAAAGCGCAGCATCGATTTAGGCATCAACCTCATCGACACAGCCGAAATGTACGACACCGAACCGCTCGTCGCGGAAGCGATCCACGACCACAAGAGAGACACACTCTTTATCGCCACCAAAGTCTGGAGCACACACCTCAAGTACAATCAGGTCCTGAAAGCCGCCCAACGAAGCCTCACGAAACTCCAATGCGACTACATTGACTTGTACCAGATACACTGGCCGAACCCGATGGTGCCGATCAAAGAGACGATGAGGGCGATGGAGAAACTCGTCGACGACGGCAAGGTGAGATATATCGGCGTCAGCAACTTCTCGCTCTCACAACTGAAAGGGGCAGAGGAAGCGCTCTCGAAACATGAGCTTGCTTCAAACCAAGTGCAATACGGCCTGAAGGCTAGGAAGATAGAAGACGACCTCCTGCCGTACTGTGAGAAAAACAACATCGCCATACTGGCGTACAGGCCGGTTGCTCACGGAGCGTTAGCCAACCCGTCCGGCAAGCTGAAGACGGTCGTGGATGAGATCTCGCGGAAGCATCACGGGAAGACGCCTGCTCAAATAGCGCTCAATTGGCTGGTGAACAAGAGCAAGATCGTCTTTCCGATACCAAGAGCCTCGAGGCCCGAAAGGATCATCGAGAACATAGGAGCCACAGGTTGGAACCTAGACCCAGACGACTTGACCAAGCTCAACAACTAGTATGAACAAACTGTGAGCGCGCCTTTGCCGCGCACACAAGATGACGGTTCAAATCCCGATGCCCGCACCACCTGACCCGATGACAACTCAAATCCTGACGGACGGACGCAAAGGAGCCCACACGCAGACGCCTCTCCTACAAGAGCTTCTTGCATTGTGTCGATATCAACACTGCCTCGTTGCTGTTCATGCAACGTATTCCGCTTTCAACTGTTCTATCGTTTTAGCAAGTTGCTCGTAGGGTCCTTTCGCAAGTCCCCATATGGCGCCTATAGCTCCCGTAGCAGCCATCAGGTTCATTGAAGAAACGAGAACAAAGGCGCAGGCACGTTCTCCGGTTTGTGTGCGATAACGCAGTCTGAAATATGGTGTGCCCCATATCCGGTCTGCTTTCGCTTCAGTTATCATGTTGATGGGAACTTCGAAACTTCCCTCGTTTCTCAAGCCTTCTTCGAGTCGGTCACCATAATCCTCAGCCTTGGCGGTTAGGTACTTTCCACCGAGATACCTAATGTAGACCACCCTTCGATTGGTCAGAATCATTTGACCCTTCAATGCCTGTCCCATCCCCGGCTTCTCTTTGGCGTAGAATCCTACAGAGACTTTTGCTACAACACTCTCAGACAAATTCTCTCACATCATCTACTCCTCAGATCCGGTATAAATGTACCCAAGTCAGCTCCGCCACTCAGCCATAGTTGAGGTCGCGCCTATTCGATACTCTTCCGCGATAGGACTGTTGCGCATGAAACTCGGATTTGGGCACTTCAAATTCCCCGACGATCCGTCGAGGAATATCTTCCACTTGGCAGAACCCAGCGTGTGTGGGTCTCATGGTGCGCACACACACTTTTGCGCGCTGCTCGCTTCGCTCGCAGAAACCCTTGATGATCTAAACTGATGAGCGATTCAGCGTCGCAGAAGCTATTACGCGCAGGTATTTCTAGGGCGTTATTAGGTGGA
>Ga0315280_10005156_pt1 | contig 18819 bp, 18 predicted proteins | sample YL17G06_40_MG_FD_203697 | JGI IMG/M metagenome (GOLD analysis project Ga0315280, IMG submission 203697) | Sediment microbial communities from Yellowstone Lake, YNP, Wyoming, USA - YL17G06_40 | ecosystem: Environmental > Aquatic > Freshwater > Lake > Sediment | place: USA: Wyoming | collected... | reverse complement strand
CCCGCCACCCGCCACCCGCCACCCGTCACTCGCCACCCGTCGCCCCGTCACCCGCGGCGCCGCGTGGGCGGCGCTGGTTCTCTGCGTCGCCGCGGCGGGATGCGCCCCGACCAAGATGGCCAGCCTGCGCCCGGTCCCCAAGAACGCCCTGATCGAAAGCCTCAAGCTGACCGCCGGCAGCGGCCTCCAGCCGAGCGAGCGGACCCGGCAGTTCCTCCGCGTCTACGATCTTTCGGAGAGCCTCAACGGCGATCCCCAGACGCTGCTCCAAAAGGTCCAGGCGGTGGTCGAGCGCGAGCCCTGCGCGGACAACGTCTACGCGATCGCGGAGCTGAGCTACTTGCAGGGCAAACGGGTCCAGACGAGCGACCCGCAGTTGGCCTTGAATTTCTTCGGGGCCTCGGTGCTCCACGCCCACGACTATCTGTTCGGCGAGCGCTACCGCGCCGAGCGCAATCCCTTCGATCCCCATTTCCGCGGCGCGTGCGACCTGTACAACGGGGCGCTGGAAGAGGCGCTGCGCCTGCTGTGCAAGCAGAAGGCCCTCGTCCCCGGAAACACCTACACCATCCGCACCGCCGGGGGAGACTGGGACGTGGCCTGCGTGATCCGCGGCGGAAACTGGCGCCAGGAGGATTTCGATCACTTCGAGTTCGTCTCCGACTACGAAATCAAGGGCCTGAACAATCACTACTTGACCTACGGGCTGGGAGTCCCGCTGATGGCCGTGCGCAAGAGCTACGCCGGCGAGCCGCCCCACGCCAGATACTATCCTCCCGACCTGAGCTTCCCGGTCACGGCCTTCCTGCGGCCCGACCCGGGCATGGAGGCTGCGCTGGCTGCGGAGGCCGCGGGCCGCAATCTTCCGACGGCCGTCTCGGGCCGGCGCCGGGCCGTTTTGGAGCTCTACGATCCGCTGGCCGTCACGGACGTCGCCGTCGGCGGCGCCCACGTCTCCTTGGAAAGCGATCTGAGCACGCCGCTGGCGTACTTCCTCTCGCAGATCAACATGGACACCCTGGCCTACGTCGGCCTCCTGCGGCCCGACCTCCTCCTGACCAAGCTGCCCAACAGGCCCCGGCCGATCATGGGCCTCTACATGGTCCAGCCCTACGAGCCCGGCAAGATCCCGGTGATCCTGGTCCACGGGCTGTGGTCCAGCCCGATGACCTGGATGCAGATGTTCAACGACCTGCGGAGCTCGCCAGAGATCCGCGAGAACTATCAGATCTGGTTCTACCTCTACCCCACCGCGCAGCCGTTCTGGATCACGGCGGCGCAGATGCGGGCCGACCTGGCCGAGATGCGGCAGGTGCTCGACCCCGAGCACCGCGAGCCGGCCTTGGACCAGATGGTGCTGGTCGGGCACAGCATGGGCGGGCTGATTTCCCGCATGCAGACCCTCAACAGCCGCAACGACTTCTGGAACGCCGTGAGCCAGCAGCCGCTCGATCAGCTCAAGGCCGCACCGGAGGTCCGCCAGCGCATGCAGGACGCCTTCTTCTTCCAGCCCAACCCATCGGTGCGCCGCGTCATCACCATCGGCACGCCGCACCACGGGAGCTACTTCTCCAACAACACCACGCAATGGCTGGCCGCCAAGCTGATCCGCCTGCCGCAGATGCTGCTGCAAAGCCAGCAGGCGCTGTTCCGCGACAACGGCGGCTTCTTCCCCGACTGGTCTTTGGGGAGGATCGAAACGAGCATCGATTCGCTGGCCCCCGACTCGCCCGTCTTCCCGGTCATGCTGGCCAGCCAGCGGGCGCCGTGGGTGACGTACCACAACATCCTCGGCGTGGCCCCGTACCACGGTCTCTTGGGCAAGCTGACGGCCAACAGCGACGGGGTGGTCGCGGTCGATAGCGCGCGGATCGACGACGCCGCAAGCGAGCTGGTGGTCCCGGCCGACCACAGCGGAGTCCACTCCCATCCGCTGGCCGTGCTGGAAGTGCGGCGGATCCTCTTAGAGCACCTGGCCGAGCTGCGAGCGCCCCCGGCCGCACCCCAGTCGCCTGTCGCACAGTCACCCTCGGCCTCTCCCTCTGTGGCACGGTCGCCGTCTGTGGCACAGTCGCCCTCCGTGGCACGGTCGCCCTCGACTGTGCTCGGGGCTCGGTGAGCAACTGGGGGCTCGGGCCATGCGCGGTTTGCCCCATACCCATCGAGTTTCCGCCTCGAAGGCCTTGCAGATGCGCTCTGGAGGAGGCCGGTCCTTTCATGAAGCCCGAAGGGCTTCGATGGGACAACTCAGGACGGCGCCCTCGTTGTTCTACACAAGTCACGACCTCGGCCGGCTACAGCGACTGCGAAGCGGTTAGATACGATAGCCCAGGGCAAGCGCAGCGCCGCCCTGGGTTGGCGGTTTGGATAGACAAGGTGAACCCTGTAAGGGTTCCATCGGCGGCTACGCGACCCTTTCAGGGTCGAAACGGGGTTTCTCCCACCGAAACCCAGGGTGGCGCTCCGCGGCTTCGCCGCTCCGCTTGCCCTGGGCTGTTGAATTCGAGCCTTTCAGGCTCACAGGGATGCCGGGCCGTTGGTCAACGCGTAACTGGGTGCGTAACCGGCAAAGCGCAGCGTGCGCAACGCCCTGGCGCAGATCGAGTCCGGCCAGCGATGGCTTCCCGGCACCGAGGAGGCGATCTACCGGAAACTCACTAATGACAAACTGCACTCCGACCGCAAATCCTCCCCGACCCGAAATGCCCCAAGGACGATCTGACCCCAAAGGCCGCACTCAGTCGCGCCAGTAATACTCATATCCGATCCGAGCAATTGGCTTAACCGGACGGATTGGCTGGATCGGGCGAATCTTGCGAACCCTGGGGACTCTCGGAATCTTTGGGATCTTGGAGGTTCAGGTCGGCTTCTTTCGCAGGTGCCATGCCATAGAGAATTCTCCTGGCAATAACAAGGGGGATCGTTCGCGCCAACAATTAGAGGATGAACGCCGAATACGACCGTCCGCTCTTCCATAGCCTCGCGGCACCAGGCTTAGCCCGGAAAGGAATCTTGACTGTTCGCTCGAATTCGGGCCGGGAATACAGCCTGACCCATTGCATGACTGGCACAGCCCCCTCCTCATAATCATGGCATCGGAACACGAACCTGCGCCGCTGTGATTCTGGCAGAATCCTTTCCGGCTAAGGGCCGCGGCGGCGAGGTTATCTGTGCCTACCGAGGATGCCGGCACTTTCGACAAGGGCTCACACGATGGCCAAGAATGCGGTCGTCGTCACGGAAGACGATTTGGAGCAGCAGTTCAAGGATGACAAGAAGTTCGCGGTCCAGTTGCTCGATTCGGAGTACCGCGAGCACATCTGGCGGTACATCAAGTCGGTCTGCCGATACTTCACCGACGACGAGATTCACGACGTTTACCAGAAAGCCCTTTACGAGTTCATCCGTTGCGTCAAGAAGCCTAACTTCGACCCGTGCAAACCCTTGCGGCTTATCCAGCGCATTGCGAAGTTCCGGGCTATTGACCTCGCTCGCAGCAAGAAGGCTAGCCGCATTCGGAACTCGGGGAATCTGATTGAGGTGCTAGCCGAAGACTTGAAGGATACAAGGGTCAGCCTGCAGTGGCGGCTGATTCTGCGGGAAGAGTGGCCGAGGTTTCGGCAGGCACTCGACAAAGCGATTGATGAGCTTCCGCCGAAACAACAGACCGCAGCCCTCGCATTCCTTGAAGTCTATGAAGTGGTCCGAGAGAAGAGTTGCTACCGTGCCCTCGCTGAACGCATCCGCGAAATGACAGGCGAAGACTGCACCACTGTGCAAGCAAGCGACAACTGGCGTGTCGCCAGGAAGGCCATCGCGGAGAAGCTGAGCCGCCAAAAACTCAATTTGCTGATCGAGGAGTGAGCCATGAGCGACCGTAACGAACGGGAAGAACGTGCGTTCGACGCGGTCATCGTATCCCATCTATTGCGCGACCGTGAACTCACAGACCTCAACGACCTTCCCGAACTGACCGAATCCCAGCGTGCTGCAATGAATGCCGTTCCTGCTGACTTGGTGGACGGACTGTGGGATGCCGACGACGAGCAACTGGCAGATGAACTTGCAGACGACCAGCTATGCGAGCCTCTGATCGAAGAGGAGGAGTTCGCGGCGATGAACCGAGCCGAACAGATGGACGACGACACAAAGAAGAAGTTGGACCTAGCTCGCCAGGAGGTTCTCGACGCGATGCGGAGCCACAAGAAGGGCGCGGAGGATGCCAACCGCTAGCGATCAACTTGCCACCGAGGTACTCACCTCGCTCAATATGTGGCGTCTACCAGTCGATCCGTTTGAGATTGCCCGCCACGAAGGGATTGTGATTCGAGGGGGAGATTTTGGCGGCACGTTCGACGCAAGGATCGAGTTCTACCGCAAACTCAAGCAGTTTTGCATCTTCTACGCGGAGACAGGCGGCTCGCGCACGACAGGGCGAGTTCGTTTCAGCATTGCGCATGAACTCGCCCATTTTTACCTACCCACCCACCGGGAGCGTCTGCTCAAGGGAATCATGCACAACTCGGTGATCGACTTCGGGTCGCGCTCCCCCACGGAACTTGAAGCCGACGAGTTCGCCGCCGACCTTCTGATGCCGATGAAACTTTTTCGGGCCCAATTGAACTTGTTTCGTAACGGGTTCTGTGACCTGGATGACTTGACCAGACTTGCGGCCCGTCTCGGCACGTCAATTACGAGCACGGCGAGGCGATACTGCGAATCGGATCGTGAGCCTTGCACGATCTTCTTCTCCGAAGGGGGCATTGTGCGCTGGGGGCATTCATCAGAGGACATGAAGCAAACAGGCATGTTCTTCTACCCGTACGACACCGCCCCACCGAAAGGCAGCAAAACGGCTGAATTCTGGTCCGTGATGAAGGACGGCAGACAGCCTCAGAAGATGTCGGGGCGTGTACCGCCCGAGGCGTGGTTTCAATGGCCACGGGCGTCCCACCTTTGGGAAGAGGTAATGTCGCTCGGCAACACTGGTCGCGTTATCACGCAACTTACACCGGACGACTGAGAAGATGTCAGTTTCTTTTCCGGCGCACTGACCTTTCCGCGAGGGTGTTGGTAGAGGGAGCAACGTTGCTCTAAATCGCGGTCGCCCTTCGCAAAGGGTTGTCTTACAGTCATTGGAGGATACTGTGATGAAGACGTTCGTGCTGGCTTTCGTTGTGATCGTGCCGGCCTTGGCCCTTGTTGCCTTCGCGGCAGAACAGGGCAAGAAGGCCGACGGCAGGAAGGCCGAGCGGGTGGTCCTCGTTCCGCAGGATACCACCGCGTTCAAGGTGGAGGCGCGTCAGAGGGTTCGGCTGACGGGTGAGGGCATCGCGGGATCGAAGATTGTGGCGGACGTGGACGGCCCCGCAAGAATCGTGGCCGAGAACTCCGTCGTGACCGTGAAAGGAGGCCACATTTTAATCGGCGTGGCAAGGGTGGAATTCGAGATCCGGCCGACCGGAAGAGGGGCGGTCAAGGTGAAGATCACGTCCACCCCACCTCAACCCAACGCTGAACCAACCGTGACGAACTACGAGTTCGAAGTCAAGTGAAACTCGATTACTTTCGCCACTGCTGCCCCCGACAACGGCGCTGTCGGGGGCAGCCTCACCGCCGCCGCTTTCGCGGGCCAGGGCTGCGCCGCTGCGCCCGCCGGTATTGTCGCCCCAGCTTCATGGCCTTCTCATACACGGGATCGTCTTGAAACGTCCCCGCGATCCGCTCCCACCACGGCTTCGAAGCGTCCGCCCTCTCGACCTGGCTCTTCAGCCTGGCCAATTCCTCTTCGATCGCCGCCACTCGTTTCTCGAGCCGTGCAGGTCCCATAACTCACTCGCCGACATGGCAACTCGTGGGCTCCGTGGAAAGCCGAACGTCTTCCATCGTAGCCCGCGCGGACGCGGCGTCAAGCCTGTACGGTGGGACTGCGCTGCGCTTGTCCCACCCTACGGTTTCCGTGACGCCGAATGCCGGTCACGGAGTGCCCGGCCTACTCTTTCGCCGGCAACATCGGGAAGAAGCGGCGAAGCTCCTCGGCGTTGGGGCGCCGTCCGTATTCGCAGATCTCAAAGGCCTCGGCGTAGCGGACCTTCTTACCTTGCTCCTCGCCGTAAAGCTCGATCAGCTTGTCGCGATAGCGGTTGGCCACGGCCGCGCACCGGGCGCGGAAGCCGTCGGCGCCGCGCTTGCGGAATGCCTCCCGTTGGGCCGCGTCCTTGGGATACGTGCCGGTGGCGCCCCCTTCGACAAACTGTGATTCCATCGTCATCAGCGCCTTCACTTTCTGCTCGACCACGTCGTCAATGGCCACCACCACGTCGGGCCGGAACGGGTTGGGCCGCTCGAACGAGTCCGCCGAATAGAGAAAGACCGGGTTGGATCGGAGGTACGGCGTGTCCGGGCAGAAGAACGGCACCGTGACCATGTAGCCCGAGTCCTGCATCAGCACGCCCACGTAGCGGTGATCCGGATGATAGTCGTTGGGCCGGTGGCCGATGACGATGTCGGCCTTCCACTCGCGGATCACTCGCGTGAAGGTGCGGCGGTTCTCGAGCGTCGGCTCCAGCTCGCCGTCGTGGATGTCCAGCACGCGGCTGGTGGCGCCGAGCATGGTGTCGGCGGTCTGGGCTTCGGCCTTGCGCCGCGCGGCCAGCGGCGGACCCGCGACCCGCGAGTGCCCGATGTCGCCGTTGGTCGCAGAGACCAGCTCGACGTGGTGTCCTAGCTTGGACCACAGGAGGCTCGATCCGCCCGCGCGAATCTCCGCGTCGTCGGGGTGGGCCCCGAAGACGACGATCCGAAGCTTGCCGTCGTTGGGCCGGGTGGCCGCCTTGGGCACCGCCGGCTCCGCGGCGAGCGCCGATCCCAAGCCGCCGGCCAGCACAAAGCCCGCCGCCAATCCCAACCAGAACCATTGCCTGCGAGTCATGGTCGTTCCTCCTTCGCTAGGAAAACCGGAGCTTGTGAAAAAATGGGGACCGGCGCCTGGCTGGATGGCGTTGTCCGGCGATTTTCGTACGTCGGCTCGGAGCCGGTCCCCATTTTTCACAAGCTCGCCGTGGCCGGCAGGGGGCATCCCCCTAGGAGACCCCGGCCACATTGCGGCCCATTGTACGCCAACGGCGGTCGTCTAGGGAGCCGCGGAGAGGCACGAGACTCTTGCAGACTTCCGAAGTCTTCGAGACTTCGGAAGTCTTTCTGGCTCTAGGGCGGAGCTTGTGGGGCTCATCGGGCCCGTGGAGGCATCCTCGGACGCACCGGCCTCATCGTCCTGCGCGTCACCGGGGGCGCCCGAGGGGCCGCGTTCTCGCGGCGACGGCCTGCCAAGCAGCTCACTTCGCAGTACGGCAACCTCGTCCGGGGCCTCCACGCCGATCTTCACAACCCGACCTTGGATGCGGAGCACGGTCACCGTGATGTTCCGGCCGATGACGATCTTCTCATCGGCTTTCCTGCTGAGAACGAGCATGGCACAACTCCTTTTTGCCAGGGGAACGAAGGCGGCCTGCGCAGGGGCCGCACGGAGAAGAGTAGGACGTTCCCGTCGAGCTTCCTGCTGGTGCAACGCTCGTGCCCAAAGATGGTCGGAAAGAAGGAATCGTTGAAAGTTGCGCGGCGGAAAGGACTTACCGCGACGGTCACTCTCCGGGGTGGCGCGGGCGTGGTGTACGAATTTACAAGATGGCTGCAAAACCGACCAGGAGATGGCGACGTAGGACGGGTTGGCAACCTGTCCTACAGGAGACGGATGGAAACTCGCCCCACAAATGACGGGTTGGAAACCCGTCCTACAGAAGCTGCGCGAAGGCCTGCTTGGCATGCTCAAGCAGCGACGCGTAATCGACGGTCTCGATCTCCTCGCCCAGGAGTTCCACGTCGAAGAACCCATCGTATCCGGAAGCCACCAACGCCTGGACGATTTCCCGAAGCGGGATTACTCCTTCTCCCAAGAGGCATCGGCTTTGCTCGCCTGTGGGGGGCCGCCGCCCGTCGCCCAACTGGACGAGCACTACCCAATCGACGAACTCGCCGATCCGTCCCGCCAAGTTGGGCGTGTGGCCCAGGTGATAGGTGTCCAGGACGAGCCTGACTTGCGGGTTGGCGATCGCTTCGAGGAAGGCCAGCGAATCGTCCAGCGAGGTCAGAAACGTGAATTCGGCAGCACAGCCGGGGTGCATCGGCTCGACGGCAAGAAAGACCTTCAACTCCGCGGCCAATGGGGCCAGCTCTGCCAGGGCGTCCTTGAACAGGCGCCGGGCGTGATTGTAGGTGTGGCCGGCCCGGGCCCCGCTGTAGACGACCAGCGTCTCCGTCCCCAGGGCCGCAGCGGTCCGAACGGCCTCGGCGGCATCCTCGACGCTGGCCCGGAACGACCGCCCGTCGCTCCCGGTGAACCCGCCGGCCCAGAACAAATGCGACGCCCTAAGCCCGCTCTCCGCTAGGAGTTCGGTCCCCTTGGCCTCCCCGAAGTCGGAGAGCTTCTGGCGCCACACGCCGATGCCGGGGATCCCGGCGGCAGCGTAGTTGGTCACGTCCTCCTCGAACGACCAACGGAAGGTGGTCGTTTCACTGATCGACAACAGGGCCATCCGTCCGTGCTCCTAGGCAACACCCCCCGCGTGAACAGCCACGTGGCTTCTCCGTCTGGGCGTTCTGGGGGGTAGTATGGACTATTCCCCTCCTTGTGTAAAGCGGGTTTGGATGTCTGCCCTCCTTGTCATCCGCTTCGCACCAGCAGGACCCAGTCTCCCCCGTCAGGCGTCGTGACCGAATTCACTCCCCCCTTCAGCGCCACGCCGGTCTGCCATTGGCCCATGCGCGGATCGTACCAGCGCGCAGCCCATGTCCCGGCTCCTCCTTCCTTCAACCGGATCTCGGTCTCTCCGCCGCGAGGGAAGTAGAAGACGTACACGTCCGGCGGCTTGGCGAGGCAGAAGCCGGACCTGGTCAGCTCGTCGCGCGGCGATAGATCGTTGAAGGGGAGCGGCTCGAAGAAGCCGCGAACGTGCTTGAGCTGCCCGGGCGCCTTGCCCGGCCCGGGCTCGCCCATGTAGAAGTAGCTCACCCCGTCGCTCCAATCGCCGTAGGTGGCGTATCCGCCCGCCACGGCGATCGACCAGTGGCAGCGCCGCACCCAATCGGCGTTCTGCCCATGGCCGGGCTTATCGAAGCTCCCTTCGTAGCCGTACTCCTCATTGACATAGGGCTTCGGCGTGTCGAGGAACTTGAGGGCCCAGTCGTGAACCGTCTTCTCGTCGCCGTACTGCTGCGTGATGATAAAGTCGGCCCAAGGGGATTTCGCGTACCAGAAGTCGGCGTAGGCGTGGGCAGAGGTCAGCCGGCCGAAGGGATCGTTCCGCTTGACGAAGGTCCCCATCGTGTCGCCCCATGCCTTGTTGCGATACTCGTTGTGCTCGTTGCCGAGGTCCCACCAGACGTTGTCGAAGGCCGCCAGCCGGGCCACGGCGTAGCGATAGAGCCGATACTCGTGTTCGCTCAGCCGCCCGTACTCTTTGGGCAGGTCTTGCTTCTCGATGGTGAAGATGCACGTAGCGACGATCCCGCGGTCGCGCATCCGCCGCACCGCATGATCGACCCGCTGCCAATAGGCCACGTTGAGCCGCGTGAAATCGTAGGCGTGCGGCTTGCCCAGCCACGCCGGGAGCGGATTGACCCGGCCCGGCTTGGAGCCGTAGTTGGGGGCCTTCCACGGGTCGGGCACGCCGTGCTCGACGTCCTTGCTCGTGCGCTGGTCGAAGTCGCGGGGATAGCCGGTCAAGAGGAATCGCACCTTGTTGAAGCCGTGCTCGGCGCAGTAGTCGATCGTGGCGTCGATTGCGGCCAGCGAGTTCGACGGATCCAACAAATGATAGGCCGTGTAGCCCAAGTGGTAGAACGGCTTCTTGGACCCCGCGTAGATGAAGTGCTTGGGGTGCTTCGGATCCACGATCACCGGCCCGGGGCGGTCCGAAGGCGTGCAGATCAACTCGCCGCGGAACTCCTTTTTCAGCCCTCCGCCGCGCAGCGTCAGCTCGTAGCGATACGTCGCCCCCGCCCGCTCCGGGCAGAACCGCAGGCGGAAGATGCTCCCGTCCTGCGAGTCGGCGAACCCCGGCACTTTCATCGTCGCGCCGCCCGGCAGTGTGAACGCGCCGGAAAGCTCGGCGTCGGTGAGGGGATTCTTCACCGGAGCCCCCGTCACCTTCACCACGAACTCCGCCACGTCGAACCTCGGCACGGACCGCGGGGGGGCGATCAGTTCCACCGTCGATGACCGGTCCGCGGGTGCCGCGCTACAGATGGCCACCGCGCAGAATGCAAGCCCATTCATCAGTGGTCGCTCCTTTCCGTCAAAACAGTGCTGTGGCTGGGCCAAGGCGGAGCGTGCCCCAGCAGCGTAAGGCCCCCTAGCCCCTAAGCATCGCCCTCGCCGCGTTCCGGCCGCAGATGCCCATGATGCCGCCGCCGGGGTGCGTCGCGGCGCCGCAGAGGTAGAGGCCGCGGACGGGCGTGCGGTAGTCGAGCCGCATCGGGCCGAGCTGGTCGAGGGTCATCGACCCCTGCATGATGTTCCCGCCGGTCAGTCCGTAAGTCCGCTCCATGTCCGCGGGGGTGGCGACGTGGCGGTGGAGGATCAGGCTCTTGATGTTCGGGGCGTACTGGGCAAGGATATCGATGCAGCGGTCGGCAAAGGCCTCGCGCCGCTGGTCGTCCCAGTCCCCGTCGGCGAGCTTGTAGGGAGCGTATTGGACGAAGATCGAGGCCACGTGCTTGCCCGGCGGGGCGAGCGTGTCGTCAACCATCGACGCCATGGTCATCTCCAGCACCGGGCTTTGGCTGGGGCGCCCGTACTTGGCGTCGTCGAACGCCCGCTCGATGTACTCCAAGTCCGGGCAGAGGTGCGTGGTGCCGCGCAGGGCGATCTCCCGCGGGGTCGTGCCGGTGTTGAAGTCGGGCAGTCCGTCCAGGGCGAGATTCACCTTCGCGCTGGCCGAGGAGTAGTCGAGCCGTCGGACCTGCTCGGCGAACTCGTCGGGCAGGTACACGGCCCCGAGGAGCTTCAAGAAGGTCTGGTTGCCGTCGATGCACGAGGCGACCGTCTTGGCGGCGATCTCGGTCCCGTCGGCCAGGGTCACGCCGGCGACTTCGCTTCCCAGCATGTTGATGCGGACCACCTCGGCGTTGCGGCGGATCTCGACGTTGGCCGCGAGGCAGACCTTCTCCAGGGCGTCGGCCAGCCCGCCGACCCCGCCGCGGATGTAGGCCCAGACGCCGCGCTTGCCGCCCGTCTCGCCCATCACGTGGTGTAGCAGCACGTACGCGCTGCCGGGCGTGCTGGGGGCAGCCATGGCCCCGATGATCGCGTCGGTGGCGATGGTGGCCCGGAGCGGCTCGGACTCGAAGAAGCGGTTGAGGATCCGCGTGGCCGGGGCGGTGAAGAGCTCGAACGCCGTGCGCCACTGGCTGCCCAACTGTTTGAACGCCTTGCGGTAGAGCCACCACTTGCCGAGGTCCCGGATCGGCCGCGGCGGCATCCCCGGGGCGGGCGAGAGCATGATCGGCTCGAGCGCGGCGGCGATTTGCGTGAGCATGGAGTCGTACTTGGGGTAGTTCTCCGCGTCGCGGGCCGAGAACTTGCCGATCTCGCGGAGGTTCGCCGCGTCGTCGTGGCCCAGAAGCAGCGAGCGGCCGTCCAAGAGCGGCGTAAACGACGACGGGTTCCGCGGCAGGATCGCCAGCCCGTGCTCCTTGAGCCCCAGCTCGCTGATAATCGCCGGCGGGAAGAGGCTGATCACATAGGCCGCCGGGTTCAGTTTGAAGCCGGGATAGAGTTCCTCGGTGGACGTGCAACCGCCGAGGATGTGGCGGCGTTCCAGCACGCAGACCTTCTTTCCCGCCCGGCCCAAGTAGGCCGCGGCCACCAGCCCATTGTGCCCCGCTCCGATGATCACGCAATCGTACTGCGTCATGGATGGCGGCCTTCCACGTGAGCGAAAAGATCCTTCATCGGCAGCTCGAAACCGGGCAGCACCTCGCCGCCGGGCAGGATGCCGTTCTCATCCACACGCTCGCAATGGTCGGGCGCGGTGTAGACTCGAGCCGAGCGGGTCTTGGGATCGATGTACCACACGAGCCGCACTCCGGCGGCAAAGTAGTCCCGCAACTTCCGCTCCATTTCCCCTTCGGTGTTGCCTTCCGAAAGCACTTCAACGGCCAGGTCGGGCGCCACGGCCGGGATGGGCTCAGGCGGCAACTGGCGGTTGGGAAACCTCTCCCAGCTGATGAAACACACGTCGGGGATGCGGACCTGGTCGGGCAGGATCTTCAGGGTGCCGTCTGCCCCGAGGACAATGCCGAGGTTCTTATCCCGAAGGTGGAGTTCCAGAAAGAAACTGACTGCCACCGCCACCCGCGATTCGTAGTAGCCCATGGTCTTCTCCACCAGAACCCCATCCACCAGCTCACAGATCCGCCCAAAGCGCCGCTCCGCTTCGAGGACATCCTTCTCCGTGGCCGTTCCCGGGAAGGGATACATGCGGATGCGGTTAGGAGGGATCGCGCCGAGGTGCTCTAGCATGTCGGCGAGCGTCCAATCGGCGAAGGTGGGACTCGGGACACCTGCAACGATGGTGGCCATGGGCCTGTCCTCGCAAAGCGTTTTGAACAGACTTGCGAAGTAGACTTCCGAAGTCTCCGAGACTTCGGAAGTCTTCACTCCTCCTATTATACCGCGCCATTGCGGAACCCAGACAGCCCCAGTCGGCAAGCACTCACTGGCCGGTCATCTCCCGGAGCAGCTCGAAGAACCCCTGCTTCCGCGGCGTATTGATCTTCCACTGGACGGGCGGGCATTGGTAGCCGTCGGCGTAGTTGCTCTTGCCCGGGTCGAAGTAGCCCCAGCCGGCATACTCGCTCACCGCGGCAACCATGTTGTTGAGCGGCTTATCGAAATCGAAGTGGTCGTCCTCGTTGAACAGGATCGGCTTGGGGCTGTAGCCCGGCACCCGGCGGCAGCGGCGGACCATCTCGGCGATCCGCTTCGGGTCGCCCACGCCGTTGCCGTGCATGAGAATGAAATCGGCGCTGCGGACCACGTTCTCTCTCGCGACCGTCCCGCCGCCGTAACTGGTGCTCACCAAGAGCCGCGGGCGATCGGCCGGTGGGACGACTTTCAAAGTCGTCCTACCTTGCGGCTTGTGCTTCTTGATCCGCTCGATCAGCTCGTGGACCCGCTCGGGGCGCAGGATGGCGTGGTCGTAGCTCACGTTGCACTCGTTGTTGACCTCGATCATTACGTTGCGGTAGCCGTGGTCGTAGACCCAATCGACTGCCGCATCGAGGGCCCGCTTCACCGCCTCCTCGTCCCGCAGCCGCTCGTCCTGGCCGAAGTAGAAGACGCCGAGGATCGCGACCATGCCCAGCTCATCCGCACGGTCGAGGGTCCTTTCGAGCCGCCGCATGTACTCCGGCCGCAGCGTGCCCTCCGGAGTGATGCCCGAGTTGTGCCACGGCTGCGTCCCGGAATACCCCTGCGGGCTGCCGCCTTGGAGGTTGATGGTGAAACAGAGCAGGCCATGCCGGCGCCACTCGGGCATGGCGGCCACGAACTCCCGCGTGTTTCGCTCCGGGTCCCACTTGCCCGTGTCCGGATAAGCCCATTTGCCGACCGTTTCCGGGTTCATGTCATCAAAGATCCCCTGGACGAGCCGGGCGTTCATGAGGAGCCCTTCGATCTTCATCTCCTTCCACGTGCGGCCCTGGTAAGTCGGCCGGCCGTTGATCCAGAACGCATCGCCGCGGATCAAGACCTCGGTCTTGCGTGCCGGCGGTGGTGCGGAGAACGCTTCGACGGCGTTCGCGGATAGGAGAAACGCAATGAGGCAATCCAAGTGGATGATGCGGCGGTTCACGCGCTTCATGGTTTGTGCTCCCGAGGTACGTGGTTTTCTCGCAGTTCTGCGGTTCCGAAGCCACCAGTATAGTCGAGCGCTGTCCCAAACCAACGGGGTGTGCAGCCGACGTTTCGGCAGGAGAGCGGCGTTTTTGGAGTGCGGCGATTCATTGCCGCTTTGGCTTGGGGGCAATCCGAAAGGAAGGCCGCTTGCGCGGCACGAAGGACCCCATTCGAGTTCGGCAGAAAGCGGCGCGACCATGCTGCGCATGGTGCCCGCGCCGCACTCCAAACGGCCCAGCTGCCCCGGCAGAGGGGCAGGGAACTTCTCTCCCCTTCAGTTCGTCTCTATCCTTAGGGAAGAAGGCGTCCATTCCCACGTGTCTTGAGGAGGCAGAGATCATGAACGAGACTACCAAGAGAAGCGTGTTTCGGCGGGGCTGGCCTGGTACCCTCTGCTGGGGCATGACCGCATGTCTCGGAGGACTATGGATTGCGGCCGGAGCCACGGCCTGGGCCCAGCGGCCTTCGACCGATCGGCACGTGCCGGAACTGGGCCGCTACCTCGATCGCGTCCAGATCGCCGAGCCGGTGGTCTTCCGCGGCTTGGCGGTCTATCCGGTGCTCCTGTCGAGCGGCCCGGACCTGCGCGGGGCATGGCTCACTATGGACCAGGCCATCTCCCGCGGCGTGCTGGTCGTCAGCGAAAAGGGGGGCGGCGGGAGCGTGCCCGTGGTGATCGTTGAGAACCGCAGCCACAGCGAGCACGTCTTCATGATGGGCGGCGAGGTCATCTCCGGCGGCAAGCAGACCCGCACCGTGCGCAACGACCTCATCCTCGCCCCTGGACAGCGCATCGATCTGGACGTGTTCTGCGTCGAGGCCCACCGCTGGTCGGGGGAGAAAAGCTTTGGGTCGGCCAAGCTCCTCGTCCCGCAGTCGATCCAGCACGAACTCCGCCGCGGCACAAGCCAGGCCGGCGTCTGGGCCGAGGTCGCCCGCAACAATGCCGCGCTAAAAGCCGAAAACGCCACCGGCAGCCTGGAAACCGCGATCAACTCCCGGCCCGTCCAAGACGGGCTCGCCGAGGTCCGCGGCGGCATCGTCCCCAAGATCCCCGAAGGCACGGTGGGATTCATCTTCGTCCACGGGCAGCGGGCGCTGGGAGCTGAGTTTTTCGGCAACGAAGAGATGGCTCGGTCATTGCTCCCGAAACTGCTCGATTCCTACGCCGTGGACTACGTGCTCCTGAAGCGCGAGGAGGCGGGATTGCGTCCTGTGCCGAGGCCCGACAACCGCGTGGCCATCGAGTTCTACGAGCGGGTCTGCCGCGCGGGGAGCGATCGGACCGGGACGCCGGGCTCGGGCGCCGGCATCCGCACCCGCACCGCTGGGCTCTTGGGAGACGGCGCGAGCCTCAGCAGCAGCCTGGTCCATTACGGCGTGCAGACGGAAGTGCGGATCATCCCCATGCCCGGGCCACGCCCCGGCCCGCGCCCGCTGGGCGGAATCCGGCAGCGTAGCTCGCGCGAGTGATCGGGAGGGAGTGTCACCACGGAGGCACGGAGGGAACGGAGAAGAGAGACCGGGAATCCCCGAAAGGCTCATTGACTTTAGTATCACTGGACGATACTATTGAGTGAATGAGCAAGAAGCATCACCGCACCCTCGCGGCCATCTTCGCAGAGCCGGTCCCGGCCAACATGCACTGGTCGGACATCGAGGCGATGCTTGAGGCGTGCGGCGCCGAAATCTCGGAAGGGAGAGGATCGCGAGTCCGAATTGCGCTGAACGGGATTCGGGCGGTGTTCCACCGGCCGCACCCTCAGAAAGAAACCGACAAAGGAGCCTTGCGTTCGATGCGCCGGTTCCTGACTGAAGCCGGAGTGACGCCATGATGGAATACCAGGGATATGTTGGGCGGGTCGAGTACGACGACGAGGCCGGGATTTTCCACGGCGAGGTCATCAACACCCGGGATGTCATCACGTTCCAAGGCGTCACCGTCGCCAAGCTGAAGAAGGCGTTCCGCGATTCCATCGAGGACTACGTTGCTTTCTGCTCGAAGCGCGGCGAGGAGCCCGAAAAACCGTTCTCCGGCCAGTTCGTAACCCGCGTCAGCCCTGACCTTCACCGTCGCGTCAACATCGCCGCCACGCTCTCGGGCAAGAGTCTAAACGCCTGGGTGACCGAGCAGCTTGAAAAAGGCGCGCAGCAGGCCGGCGCGAAGGCGAATGTCGGAAGCGGATAATTGGGGACAGCGGTAGGGCCGGCTGTGCCGGCCACCCGAATGCGGCCGGCACAGCCGGACTATCGACGGCTTGACGTGAGCGGCGCGGCGGGCATAGGATTGTCGGTGCGGCAATCAGCACTGCGTGGAGGTCACGACATGAGCGCGAAAGGGCGAAATCCAGACATCATCTTGCGGGACGGCAAGCCGGCGGCCGTCATCCTCGACATCGTGCAGTATGAAGAGATGCTCCAGCGCCTGGAAGACGTGGAAGACCTGAAGACGCTTCGTGCAATGCGCCGCAGACCGCTGAAGTTCCGAAAGCTTGAGGATTTCTTGCGGGAGAACGCTCCTGGTGTATGACGTGTTCTTGGAGGCGCACGCCGAGCGCGACTTGAAACGCCTTTCCGCGAGGGAGTTCCGCCGGATAACGGCCGCGATCCGATCGCTGGGGCAGAATCCCCGCCCGGCGGGATGCCGGAAGATCGTGGGAAGCGAGAGTGACTGGCGAATCCGCGTCGGCGAGTATCGCATCATCTACGAGATCGACGATGCAGCGACGGCAGTGCGGGTCATGCGCGTCCGGCACCGTCGCGACGCTTATCGGTAACGCACCGCCGCCGACAACGGAGAAAGCCACGATGAGCACTCAGAAGTTTCCTCCTGGTTGGGACGAACAGCGCGCTGGCGAAGTGCTGGCGCACTACGAAAACCAGACCGAGGACGAGCAGTTCGCCGAGATTGAGGCCGCCAGGGAAGCGAAGGGGACCGTCATGATCGCCGTGCCGACCGAACTGGCTCCCGAGGTCCGAGCACTGATCGCCCGAAAGCAGAACGCCTAAGGCGGAAACCGGGCGCTCCGTTCCACGCGGCATGCGAGACAAGTATCGCGAAAGGCACCGCTGAATCATGCGGCTACTGCCTGTTGTGAGAAAACGAAGATGGGTCTGGCTCGTGACCCTTACACTGGGCATCACCGCGGTAGCGTCCGTTGTTTTCGCGCTTTCTCGATACCCACGTCGAGTGCTTTTGTCGGACGTTCGCCAGTCCAAGAAGATCATCGTCGAGTGGGGTTTGCCTGACGGGAACGGCACATCGCGCTGCGTCGCGTTCGAGCTGGATGAGCCGGGCCGCGCTCAATTCGCTCGGGAGCTGACCGAGAATCTTGGGTTGGATTACTTTCGGACGCAGGCCACTGCTACCCCCACGATTGGCCTTTACCTTGTCAACGACAAGGACGAGTTCCTGGCATACTACGGGATCCGATGTGCCCGTGGCGGGGGCAGGTGTCCGGCCATGGAGTCGCTACGAAGCTCGGCATCGAAGGGTCGGCGGCTTTCCGAGATTGAGGCCGACGACATGTTCAACGACGACGGCCTACGCTCAAAATGGCCGCACATTCTTCCCTGGCCAGAATGTCGGTTCGATTACGTCTTGCCTGTCACGCCATCGTCCCAGAACCCATTGTGGGAAGAATGGCGGCGTGGGCCCGCTCCGGACCCAAGATTGTGGCACACGCTTAAAGGACACACCAGGCATGTCTTGTCCGTGGCGTGTAGCCCCGACAGCAAAACGTTAGCCACAGGGAGTTGGGACACGGCGATCAGGCTATGGGATGTGGCGACCGGCAAGAATACCGCGACGTTGAGCGGGCACACGAAGGAAGTCAGGCTGCTCGCGTTTAGCCAGGGCGGAAAGACATTAACCTCCGCGGGGGGCAGAGACCTGACGGTGAAGTTGTGGGCCGTGGCGACTGGCAAGAACACCGCTACTTTCGGCGGGCATAGCGAGCTTATGTCCGTTGCGGTCAGCCCAGACGGGAAGACTCTTGCTTCGGGGAGTCTTGACAGCACGATCAAGCTGTGGGACGTACCCACTGGCAAAAACGTCACAACACTGAATGGGCATAGCAAGTGTGTCGACTCGCTAGCGTTTAGCCCAAACGGCAAGATTCTGGCTTCGGGAAGTGCCGACAACACCGTCAAACTGTGGGACGTGGCGGGCGGCAAGAACACCGTTACCCTGGAGGGACACCGCTCGTATGTCAGCTCCGTGGCATTTAGCCCAGACGGTAAGGTTCTGGCTTCGGGGAGTCCGGATAGCACCATCAAACTGTGGGACGTGGCGAGCGGCACAAACACCGCAACCCTCAAGTTCCCCGCCCCTTCTGCCTACGGGCCCGTGCTGGTCGCGTTCAGCCCGGACGGCAAGACGCTGGCCTCGGGATCGGACCGCGACGACAACACAGCAATGGTGTGGAATATGAAGGTCATCCATGAGACGAGGCGTTGATGCGCCGGTTGCGAGTCCGGGATACGCCAGGATAAACGACGGCGGTCTGGCAAGGGGCGGGTGGCACACTCGGGGCCGCCTGTGCTACGATAGTGTTCATGGCCAAACGCCCCAAACAGCGATCGCTCTTCGACCACGGATCGAAACCGGAATCTCGTGAGGAGGCCCCGGCGAAAGAAGAGCCCGCGCCGCTGGTCCTGCTTTCGTCCCAGGACGAGCCGCCGCCGGAAAGCCTCCAGGGGCAGACGGTCTACGTCATCGACGCCCACTCGCTGATCCACCAACTCTTCCACGCCATGCCGGAAATGACCAGCCCGCAGGGAGAGCCGGTCGGCGCGGTCTTCGGCTTCGCCCGCGATCTGTTTTCCCTGGTGGAGACGAAGAAGCCGGACTATTTGTTCTG
>Ga0315280_10005155_pt1 | contig 18823 bp, 17 predicted proteins | sample YL17G06_40_MG_FD_203697 | JGI IMG/M metagenome (GOLD analysis project Ga0315280, IMG submission 203697) | Sediment microbial communities from Yellowstone Lake, YNP, Wyoming, USA - YL17G06_40 | ecosystem: Environmental > Aquatic > Freshwater > Lake > Sediment | place: USA: Wyoming | collected... | reverse complement strand
AAGGGCGCTTCCCCACTGTCCGGCTCCGGTCTCGGTGGTAATACGCTTGATGCCCTCTTTCTTATTGTAGTAGGCCTGAGCCACAGCCGTATTGGGCTTGTGACTTCCAGGCGGACTAGTGCCCTCGTACTTGTAAAAAATCTTCGCCGGCGTATCCAGAGCCTTCTCCAATCTGTACGCGCGAAATAGATTTGTAGGCCTCCACAACCGATAGATATCACGAACCTCATCGGGGATGTCTATCCAGCGCTGCGTGCTCACCTCTTGCTTGATTAGTTCCATAGCAAATAGAGGCGCCAGGTCCTGTGGTCCTATGGGCTTACCGGTGCCAGGGTGCAAAACGGGCGGCAGAGGCTTCGGCAAATCCGCCTGGATGTTGTACCACTGAGTGGGTATCCTGCTCTCATCTAAAGTAAATTTTGTTCGCTCAGCCATTGCGATCTCCTTAAGTCAACCTAATTACCTCTTGGCACCCCCTCATCGACGCACAGACTGTGTTTATCTAATCCAATAACACAGACCTGTCAAGCAAATTTGGCCAGAATTTTGGCTTAAAAAACTATTGCTGCATAGCCGACACTATCAAGGCTGGCCGTTCCCATTTCGCGAAGCATGACGTCATTACTGTTCGTATGCGCAAGCAAAAGTCCCTCAGTTTTGCCCATTTGTTTGGCTGCCGCGATCGCTGCCGCTGCTGCGCCAGGTCCACAGGCGTTGCAATTCTCCGCAGCGCTAGCGAGCAGCTCTCGCACCCGGAGCTTCAAAGCTAAATCAATAAACTGCTGATCGTTGACCGTGCTTGCCCAGGCCAGAGCCTCGCTGCCTGTCCCCATCGGCACAAAACCGTAACGCGGGCCGTAATGAGTCAGATCGGTCGAGCCGATGCAGACAATTTTTTTGTTCTGCTGCCGGCTGATGATGTCACCAACCTTTGTGCCCAGTGACACTGCCTGCTCTATCGGCGGGACAATAATGGGCAGTATTTTTGCTCCGGCAAAAAGATATTGTACAAATGGGACCTGCACCTCGATACTGTGCTCTGAACAGTGAGCGCGGATGTCACTTACCGCCGGGCCGCTTTTTAGTAGCGCACCCGCCAGCTCCTCATCAACGGCAATTTCGCCCAGCGGCGTCATCCAACTGCCTTTGTCATAAACAGCCGGCGATTCTCCGAAATAGCCGTGGGCGGCGCCGAATATCACAAATGTATCCACTTTTTTATGCCGGCTTTTTATCGCCGAGAAAACCATTGCCGCCAGGTCGCCGCTGAACGTCCAGCCGGCGTGTGGAACAATGCCGGCTACTATCGTTTCAGGCAGCGATTCGCTTGTCGCTCTTGCCTGCAGGCACTGCTCGATCTGGTCTATGCAGCTACTGCGCTCCAGCGGATAAAATTGACCGGCAACGACAGGTTTCCGCGCTTGCATTTCCGCCACCTACCACTTGCATTTTGGTAGTTTCTGCACTACCATTAAGACCCCACGTCAAACGTGAGGCTAAATATTTAGCCCCGCAATTTATTGCGGGGTTTCTCACTGCGAATTATTGTACCTTGGTAGGAAGAAAAAACAAATGGCATCTAAAAAAACTCGAAACTCAAAACTAAAAACCCAAAACTGCCCGGTGGCGGTGGTAGTCGGCTCAGATAGCGATATGGACGTGATGCAAACCTGCATTGACACGCTTAGAGTTTTTGGCATAAAGCCAGTTGTACGGATAATTTCGGCGCACCGGACGCCGCAAATCGCCGCCGAATTCGCAGAAACTGCCGCCGAAAAGGGGACAAAAGTTATTATCGCCGCCGCAGGTATGGCTGCCCACCTGGCGGGTGCCCTGGCGGCACGCACCACGCTGCCCGTTATTGGAGTGCCTTTAATTTCCGCCGGCGGATTAGAAGGTATTGATGCGCTGCTATCCACGATAGAGATGCCGCCCGGCGTGCCGGTCGCAACGATGGCTATCGGAAAAGCGGGCGCCAAAAACGCCGCCCTTTTCGCAGTGCAAACCCTGGCACTTACAGATAAGAACCTCGCCAAAAAACTCGCGCAGTTCAAGAAAACTCAACAACAGAAGGTGATCGAAAAGGATTCTGCTTTGCAGTAAGAATCAGTCGCGAAATCTCCTGAAAACCCTTGCAAAATCAGGCGGTCTTGCATTAGAATTAGCAAGATGGGAAACCTCTACCGGAGGACATTCAAATGAAAAGAGCAAATCTGATCAGGTTCAGAGTAGTATCTCTACTACTTATTTTATGGCCAATCAAGGCCCTGGCCGAAACCCAAACAAGTGATCCGCTGCCCGCAAGGTATGATCTGCGGGAACTGGGTTACGTCACACCCGTAAAGTCTCAGAGTGGCGGCACATGTTGGTGTCATGGCACAATGGCCGCTATCGAGAGCAACCTGCTCATCTCGGGCTACTGGCACTCTCTTGGCCGGACTAATTGGCCCAACCTGGCTGAGTACCACCTGGACTGGTGGAATGGTTTCAACCAGTACAACAACGACGATATGGTGGCGACAGGCGGCACCGGTCTTGTCGTTCACGAGGGTGGTGACTACCTTGTGGCGTCGGCGTACATCACTCGAGGCGATGGCGCCGTCAACTGTGCCAGAGCGAACTCTGACGGCGAGGTTGATTCTCCCTGGTATGGCTCTGCGCCGGGAGAATATGAAAAGGACTATGAGGTTTTCTACGTGCGCGATATTGAGTGGTATACGGTCGGCCCCAACCTCGAAGACATCGACATAATTAAGAAAGCCGTCGTGACCCATGGTGCTGTGGCGACATGCATGGCCTATTCCGGCGGTTTCCTGGTCGGCGGTAAACATTACCAGCCTCCGTCCGATGGGATGCTGCCCAATCACTCGGTTACGATCGTGGGCTGGGACGACAACATGGTAACACAGGCTCCTATGCCAGGTGCATGGCTCATCAAAAACAGTTGGGGACACTCTTGGAACAGTACCGGTTACTTCTGGATATCGTATTACGACAAACACTGTGGCCACGACCCGGAGATGGGGGCCGTCTCCTTCCACGGTGCACAGTTGAATCCTTACGACCACATCTACTACCACGACTATCACGGCTGGCGTGACACGAAAACCGACTGCAACGAGGCTTTCAATGTCTTTGTTCCCCGCCGTGCAGAGAGGATTCTTGCAGTCAGCTTCTACACCGCCACGGATAACGTCACCTACAACGCCAGGATATATGACCGATTTGAAGACGGCCAATTGCTGGATGAGATGGCTGCCCAATCCGGCACCATTGCGCAGAAGGGATTCCACACCGTTGATCTTAACACGCCGGTTGTTGTCACCAGGAACAACGATTTCTACGTCTATGTCGAGCTCTCGTCTGGCGGTCACGCTTATGACCGCACGTCCGAGGTCAAAGTACTGTTAGACAATCCGAATGTAGGCCCTACATACACTGAAGGTCCTCCGCCGCCCGATATTCGTATCTGGAGCTTCAGTTTCGACACGCTCGGCAAGATGCAGTTTGAAGCAGGTCAGGCCGCACTTGTGCCCTCGACATCTGAGCCGGGCCAGAGTTACTATCGCAGTGGTTCAGGATGGCTCGACCTGTATGAATTCGACAACACCGCCAATTTCTGCATCAAGGCCCTGGCTGTTTCCATCGATGCCGATCTGAATCAAGATGCCGTCACCGATGTTGCCGACTTCGCAGTATTGGCATCCGGTTGGAAGACCGAGCCGGGCGATAAGCTTTGGAACCCGAGCTGCGACCTAAACCGCGACAATGCCGTCGATGCACAGGATATTGCCATCTTCGCTACACAATGGCTCCAGGATACATTCGTTTTTGCTCATTGGAAGCTGGACGAGACCGAAGGCACCATTGCGCATGATAGTGTTGGCGACAAAGATGGTACTATCCACGGTGAGGCTCAGTGGCAGCCCATTGCTGGTAAGGTAAACGGATCGCTTGAATTGGACGGGACCGATGACTATGTCAGCACGCCCTTTATCCTGAACCCAAACAAGGGGCCGTTGAGCGTCTTTGCCTGGGTCAAGGGCGGTGCTCCGGGGCAGGTGATAGTATCACAGGTAGGCGGGATGAACTGGCTTATGGCGGACGCCACAGAAGGTAAACTAATGACGGAGCTAACAATTGCTGGCAGGGGCGGCCGGCCATCGCTCTCGCAGACCATTGTTACCGACGGCAACTGGCACCGCTTAGGCCTCACTTGGGATGGCAAGAACAGGGTCCTTTATGTTGATGATGTAGAGGTCGCCAGAGATACTCAGAGTGCCGTGGCGGGTTCAGATGCCGGTCTGTATTTTGGCGCCGGCAAGGGCCTTGAGGCTGCCAGTTTCTGGTCCGGCCTGATAGATGACGTCAAGATATACGACCCGGCAGTAACACAGGGAAAGTAAAAACTTAAAGCTAAAAACAAAAAACTTTTGGACTCGACAGCTTTACGCTTTTAGTTTTACGTTTTCAGTTTCCGTTGCTGGTCAGCCAACTGCCGGTGAGAATTTCAAGGTCGGTGGCATTAACTGTGCCCGACTGATTGAAATCGGCGGTATCACTGCCGTCGCCGGAGGAGTCGGACTTGCCAGCCTTCCACCGAGCGGCGAAAAGTGCGAAGTCAACCATATCCACACCGCCTGGGCAAAATTCGTCGCCCGGCCTTATCTGCCAGGCTAACTTCGGATAATCCATACCCTCGCAAATTGCCCACGTGGTCCGAGAATCCCAGCCGGCAGCATCGAAAGTCGCCCAGGTCTGCATCTCTGCCGTTGTCCTTCCCGTTCCGCAGGCACTCGTTGCCTGGCCTGAAGTCTCTATGTCCCAGAAACAGGCGGCACATTCTCCGCCGCATATTCCGACCAGGCCCTGGCAATCCTTACCGGTCAGTCTGCCAGTTGAAAAGCAATTATTCAGAATCCCGTCCGGACTGCGGCCAACCAGTCCTGCGATGAAGTCACCGCTTTCGCAGGGATCGCCGCCTGAGACACCGGCAGTCGAATAGCAGTTCGTTATCCACCCATAATTTGTGCCGACCAAGCCACCGACTTGTGTATCGCCGTTAACGTTTCCGCTCGCATAGCAGGATTCAATCACGCCACCGTTGAAGCCGGTCAATCCTCCTACGCAGGCATATCCGGTCGCCGTGACGTTGTTTAGCCCGACATTTCTGATTTCGCTAGTCTTACCCGTGCAGCCGAACAAGCCAACGCAAAGAAGAAAAGTCCTGTTCACACACAGGTCTATTATCACGTGCCCTCTGCCATCGAAAACGCCTTCGAAGGGAGCAGTATAACGTCCAAGCGGCGTAAAACCATAGCTGCTGTTCCAGTTGTTCGTGTCGGATGCATCTATATCATTTGCCAGTTCGTAGCACGCGGTGAGGTCTCTATCTATTTGCTGGAGCTCGTAGACGTTTCTAATTATGTAAGGGTCGTTCTTTGTGCCGCTGCCGCTGCCGGTAAATCTGCGCACGGTAGAGCCGCGGACGGTAAAAGCCTGTGCGTCGGCCCAACTGCCTTCGCCTGCGGAGTTCTTCGCCTGAGCGCTAAAATAGTAGGTGCCCAACCCTAAGTCAGCCAGGTCCGTGTAAAAGCCCTGCCCGATAGTTTTACTGTCACCGTCATCGCTCCAGCCGGTGCAGCAATAGTAGCCCCAGGTCCAGTAGCTAAATCTGTACTGGCAAGGCTGACCTCCGTCGTCCTTTATTAAGCCCCGCAAGGTGGCATTATTACCTTGCACGTTAGCGGCGGCAAGAGTCGCTACGGTTGGAGGCACTATCGGCCGGGTAATGATAAGTTCGAAGCTATTCAAGCTGCCGGTATCCATGTAATAGGCGTCGAAAATTTGTAGCCGCCATGGGCCGAAGCAATCCTCGCCGTCAAAAGCCGCCAGACGATATGGCTCTCTGGGCCTAAACCTTCCGGTAAAGGGCGGCTGACTCTGATTGATCGGAATTTCGGCTTCGTCATCAAATACAGTCTGCGTATAATTTTCGCCCTCAAAATACTCGCTGAAAGGATTGTAAGTATTCAGGCAAATTCTTCGCCCGGCGGGGCTTTGCAGGAAAATCCGCAGATCGAACGCCTTTGTATGCGTTAAGCTGATGCGGACATCGACGTCACAGATGGTAAGGTGGTCGGGGACCTCTACAACTGCGTCGTGCATCCAGCCTCGGGTATCCTCGGTGTCGGCGGGAATCGGCAAATCGCATTGACCGCCGTAGGTATGGACAGAAACTCCATAGCAACTAAGAGGAAATGCCAGCAGGACCCCCAAGAGCGAAACAATCCTTTGTCGGGCAGCGAGAGCTTCCATTCTCCGCTACTTTGAAAAACCACGTATTCGAATACCTGCTAGTTGACAGACCTGAATCGACGCCACTTATACCTTATCTGACCTTGCCGAGCAAGCATCATTACAAAAAAATAGGAGCCTTAAGGCTAGTGCGCTGTCACCGATGGTTCGCCGACCCCCGCTTTCGCGGGGACATCTCCCACTCAATATGGAACCCAGTTAGTTGGGTCTCCGGATTCCTTTTGTTCAGGAATGACGCCAACGCATCGAAGTTTGATAGAGCACTATATGCCTCCTTAATCCAGGAGGTTTACCCTAAGGCCCCCGGGACTAGACCATGAAAAGCTTTTCCTGGCCTATCATCCTGGATATGCCCATCAAAAAGCATATTTCGGCCCAGTCCGCGGCGATACTGGCCCACCGCCCAACTATACCGTTGGCATTAGGGCCCGCCGCCAACCTGATCAACCTGCCCGAGGCCAAGATACTGAACGTTGGTGTTGGCCCCATGCGGAGAAAGAATCAACTGAACCTGGACACCTACGAATCCCTGAATTCCCAGAGCCGCCCCGATGCCGCCGTCCCTCACGACACCTTGAGCAAAGTCTCCATTAAGAACCTGGTCTTGAAACCCAGCGCCTGCACCAGGAACCTGTAGTTGTCCTCCAGCCACATTCGCAGCTTGCCCGACGCCAAACAGGCCGTCCATGCCTATCGCGTAGGCGCCCTGGATCAGCACACCACCTTCGAACTGCAGGGCTGTCGCAAAATGATAAGGGTCGGTGGACCGCTGGTTCTGGCCTACGACGGCCAGATTCGTGTTCTGGGCCGCACCAATCGGCCCGCCGCTCAGCAGAACACCGTTATCCGCACCAAGCAGAAAACCCTGCGCTTGGCCTAAAGCTCCAAAGGATGCACAGACAGGCAGGAAGATCAATATCAGAAAAACACCCAATCCTTTACGCATTTTTTTAGTCCTTTCTTGACGAGTTTTGCGTACATTGCATACCGTAAGAGGGAGCCCTTAAAGGCGTTACTGCTTTTCTGGAGCGACCGTGCCAATTCAGGGCTCCCTCTTGACTAAATGACCATGAGCAAAGCTCCTCGTCCCTTCAACCAATTGGGCCTTCACTACTACAGATCAAGCTGTGTCTGAGTTGTCCCAACAGTCAGAGTGCTGGTAGCCTGCCCGCTAGTGCTGGGGCCGCCACTGACGCTTGAAAGCTGCCCCGCAAGCACTACGCTCGACTCGGCCATCGTGCCTGCGCTATTAGCCGCTGTTTGGTTCATGACGCTGGCCAGGGTGTGGCTGCCGGTTGCAACGCCGCTGCCATCTATCTTTGTAACCATCTGGCCTAGACCGATGGAAAGACCTTGCATTTCCATCTTGGAGGCGCAGCCGTCACCAATAAGCTGTATCTGCTCGCCGCCGACGATGGCTTCTTGCATGACGTCCCAGGCGCCGCCGCACTGGCCTATAACCGTACCAGACTGAAGGAAGGCGACCGTTGCACCCTGGGTGGCCGAACTACAAAGCTTGCAGTCGGTCTGATTGTTCAGGATTAAGGTCTCGTTCGTGCTGGTGGCCTCACCGCCGGCGCCCACCAGACCCACCAAGTTGATCGATCCGATGCTGAAATCCTGATACTGTAGTTTGAAGTCCGGCGGACAGGTCGGAATGACCGCGAACGCAGCGTTGCACACTAAGGCTAACACTGCAACCGAAACTGATACTTTGCTAAACATGTTTAGAACTCCTTCTCCTTAGTTTTGAATTTACACATCTACTTTTTGATCGCTAATCACGCATTAGCAATCACGACACAACAAAAACCTTCTGGTCCCCGTTTGCCTCCTTTCCCCCTCCACCAAAATAGTCCCTTGTGTTAGTTTATGGAGACTCCGAGTCTCCAACGAGGAAGATTAGTGTATTGTTAGGTTCTGCACTTGCTGTCCTTGTTGAAACCCAGCCATTTCAAAAAGCTCTCGACTGACCTTGACTCCCGGCGTCGCATCTTTTGCCGTAGGATCAGCCACGTGCTCGGCGGCGGTTTGTGTGGCGGTAGCGGCAGCGGGAGCCCGTGCCGCCGGCCTTGCCGCAGCGGAAGAAACGTTCTGGACAGCCTGCCCGTTTTGCTGGACGGCCTGAGGCCTTACCCGAATCTTGTCGTAGAGACACTTGGGAATGCTTCTTCTATAGAGAGCCTCCGGCCAATACCTGTAGCCTTCGGCGCTAACCATGGCTTTGCCTTTGCCTTCGGTAATTCCGCTGGAGTAGCCGCCAAACAAGGAAAGCGAATAATTAACCTGACTATAGCCGGCAGCTCCTGTAGGGAACGAAATATTCGAACCGACGGTAATGCCTTTCATGCCGCCTGAGACAAGCAGTATGTCAACATCCCAGGGCAAAGATTCCGCCACCGCAGCATCATAAGCATGGTCCCAGTTGCGCTCTACGATACCTTCTATGCCCACTTTGCCCACGTAGACGTAACCCGCTTCCCTGAGAAGGTTTCTATCCACATTAGAGTCAACAAAAACCAGCAGCGGCTTGTCTTTGGGCCTGCGGTTACGCAATAGAGAGTTCGATATCTCAAAACCCCTGCCGTGATGGAAATTATCAGGACCGCCAAACAGAGCCCCGACTCCGTTGAGCATACCTAGTAAAACGTTAAATGGTCCATCGTGAGGCAATGATTCAAGAACCCTCTTGAGCTCCCTCATGTCACCGGGGTCTGCAGGATCAAATGCTCGCTCATAGGCCTGGCCGTCGCCGTTAGGACCGGTGGGGAAGTACGCCTTGACGGTCCCCCATCCACCGTGGTTCCAGTACGGCAAATAAGGCGGATAGGCACTCAGCGGCGCCGTCCGGTTCTTGATATTCGAAATCGAAGTAGTGCTGATCAGCGCCACCGCACCGGAATCCGAATCAGAGGTTGCGTCTCCGCTGACGGCAAGAGAGCCGGAATCAGCAGTGGCATTGCCGCCCTGTGCGGTCGCATTACCGCCCTGAGCATAGGCATCGCCTCCCTCAGCGTAGCCAGGGCCCATCACAGATTGAAATTGATTTTGATTGTTCATTTGGTTGGCGTTCGTCACGGTAGGTGAAAAACTGCTCTGCGGGGAGCCAAGATCGACTCCGTACGCTGCGGCCCCAATGACAAATACGACCGTCACCAACATTCCCATAAATTCTCTCTTTTCCATGGTCAGCCTCCTTTCTGGCTTTCCGGTTAATTGTGGTCTAGTACCGGCCTATTTCCTGTTCCATCTCGTCCCTGCAAACAAAAAGCCCGACAGAACATTCGTCTGTTCTGTCGGGCTCACTTTTCGTAAAGAAGAGTCCGCCTAAAATCCAAAATATGATGGCACAATATGATGGCGCATTGAATTGCGCCAACAACTAAGTTTTAGTCCGCCCTCATCCTTTCCTTTATTGCCGTGATATCAACCTGCTTTATCTGGCCCTGATGCACCTGAATTTCGCAGACCAGGCACCCGAAACCAACTTGCTCGGCGCGGTGTCTAAGCTTCTCCAAAATCGTGCTGGTTTTATCCTGGTTTGCCAGAAGTGCCTGTTCCGAACTCTCAGCCATCCTTGCCTTCACATACATCCCTGTTTACCCCTTCACTCCTGTTGCGTTTGACGCCGCAACGCACAGCTACAGTCAACTCCCTACTGCCACCGTGCATCTGCCCTTGATGTGATTCCTTCTCCTTGTAGTACCCTAACTCCAGCTATCTTAGCTTAAATCCCTGTTTGTCCTAAATCCCCTGAATAGGACATTCAACGTTTTAACCTTTTACCAAATTGTCTACCGATGTCAACAAAAATCTGTGGGATTTTTCAAATTTTTTCACCGCCCCTTTCGCGAGGATTCGCAACCTCCTGTATAGACAGGCGTTATAGATACCTGATGGACTGCAGAGTGTCGCCAAAAATTCCTGTTCCAGCTACCACTGGTCCGCCTCATTGCTCTTAAGATGTCCTGATTCCCCGAACTTTTTGATTTCGCCTATGTTCCCGCACTTATCGAAAGTAGCCATTTTCGCCCACGTCACCACTGCTATGGGTAACTGCGTATTACTGGCCACTCAGCACAGTCCCGGCAGGAACATCATTTCACTTCCAGGACCGAGTTAAGCTCGCCAAAGGGATTCAATTCATTCAGCTCGTTGTATGGATCCTGCTGCCATTGGCCGTCAACGACCAATCGGTAGCGGTGCTTGCCTCGGGGCAGTTTTATCATTGCTTGCCAGACGCCGTTATCGGCTACTTTTTCCATCGGGCTCTTCTCAGGCTGCCAATTATTGAAGTCGCCGGCAATCTGCACGCTCTTAGCACGTGGGTACAGAGTGACAAATGCCACCGCGTCGCCAATCTGGCTAACACCATAGTAGTCAGAGAGCTTGGCATCGGTATCTGTCGGCTTCGGTTGCTGCGCTGGTTGTTCTTCAGTTTGTTTAACTTGGGCAGTTTTCGGCTGCGGCTTTGTCGCCTCCAGCAGGTCACTTGCGCTGGTACTGATGGCTTCAAGCTGTTCGGTTAGCGAGTTGACCATCTGATGCCGCTGCTGCCTGGCTTCAGCACCGATGATTTCTTGTGCCAAAGCAGCAAAATCTTTCTGACCCTTACTGGCGGAGTCGTACTCGCTAATCGGCTGGCCAAAACTCGATGCCTCCTTGATCTTGGTATTAAAGTTGATGACCGCGCCGAGCATTTTATCGCCAAAGTGCGATCGCAGCTCCGCCAGGATCTCTCTTGCCATCTTAGTGCGTATGTCGTACATACTGGCCAGCACCTTGACATCTACCTGGTGGCTGCACCGCTGCGTCAAAATCGAAAGCGTTTCCAATTGTTTACTAAGCCCATGCAGGGCAAAATAGCCCGTTTCCACCGGCACAATGACATCGGTTGCCGCCCGCAGTGCATTGAAGGTCAACAAACCCACGGCCGGCGGACAATCAAGTATGGCATAGTCATAGTCGTCTTTGACCTCGTCCAAGACATTCCTCAGACAGCCTTCACGCTCGGCAATCCCCGCCATTTGCTGCTCAAAGGCGGATAGGTCTATACTGGCTGGCGCCAGTTCCAGCCCGTTGCTAATCTGCCACAGTATCTCGGTCAGCCTGATCGGCTCATTTCGGCTTTTGCTTATAAGCACATCGTATATGCTTTGCTCGATCTGCTCCTCAGGCACAGCAAGTCCCACCGCGCAATGCGACTGCGGATCCATGTCGACCAGCAAGACCCTCTTGCCTGCTTCAGCCAGAGCACTAGCCAGGTTTATTGATACTGTGGTCTTGCCACAGCCGCCCTTCTGATTGACAATCGCTATGGTTCGCATGCGTTCTCTCCAGAACTGCAATTTTCAATGCTGAAAAGGCGAATAGACGCCCACTAATAGTATTCGGCAAAGGATTCTGAAAAACTTTATCTTTTTATGGGACGGGCCCATAAAAACCGCACCGCCAATACGCAGAGTATGCCGCATCCTTGCTTGCCGAATGCACGTCCTTACTTTCAACAAAATCTGTGCTTTGGAGTTTAGAACACTCGGGCAAACTGATATATTGTACGCCCATAACCAGCAGTTCGGCGGGTTATTGTACCGACCTGCTGGCAGAAATGTCAATAATAGTCCCTGAGCAATGAAATTGTGCGCAAGATGGTCAAAAAATTGAAGTTGGACATATATTATTTGGTCCCGGCTCGTCCGGATTAGGAGAAGAAACTATGACAGACAAAATAATGGAGCGGCGCAGTTTCCTGAAGTACGCTGGCTCGCTCGCCGCCGGCGCAAGCCTGATGGGTAGGTCGATCCTTGCCCAAGACAGCCAAAGGGACACTAAGATACGCAAAGCACTTCAATTTGGAATGCTGCCGCCGCAGCTCTCTGACGCCGACAAATTCAAGCTGGCAAAAAAGTGCGGCTTCCAGGGCATCGAAGCCTCGCCGATGGACGACCTCAATGAGGCACGAAAGTTAGGCGAGTTAGCACGGCAAGCTGGCGTACCAATCCACTCCATTGTGTTCGGCGGCTGGCACGCGCCGCTATCCGACCCCAACGCTGAAGTCGCCAAAAAAGGGCTGACAGGAATGGAAACCGCCCTACGCAGCGCCCACGCGATGGGTGCCGAGACGGTGCTGCTGGTGCCGGCAATCGTCACGGAAACCGTCAGCTACGGCGACGCCTATAAGCGCTCACAAGAGAATATCCGCAAGCTGCTGCCGCTGGCTGAAGAAATGCGCGTGGTAATCGCAGTAGAAAACGTCTGGAATAAATTCTTGCTCAGCCCGCTTGAGTTCGCCCGCTACGTAGATGAATTCGACAGCCCCTGGCTAAAGGCGTACTTCGACATCGGGAACGTGATCATCTTCGGCTTTGCCCAGGACTGGATCCGAACGCTCGGCAAACGCATAGTCAAAATCCATCTGAAGGATTTCAAGCGTAACGGCTACAAGTGGACGAACCTGCTTGAGGGTGACGTTAATTGGCCAGAGGTAGGAAAGGCGCTGGAGGAGATTGGCTACCGCGGATTTATGACCACAGAACTATCCGGCGGCGATGAGGCCTATCTTACCGACTTAGCTAATCGCATCGACCGCATAGTCGCGGGCAAATAATTTGCCCCTGCTCGGGCCTTTCAAGCATGCAGGGCCTAGCGTACAGTGTAGAGGATAAACTGCCGCACCTAAACGCTCTACGCTGTACGCTATACGCTGCGAACAGAGGCCTTATCCTTTGACCTTGACTTTGACAGGCTTTGCTGCCTCGCTCTTGGTGCGGTGATGTCGAGAAGGCTCTCTTTTACGTAGGAGAGAGAATTTACTATGGTCGCTGGCTGGACAACATTAGAACCTTATTACTTACCGAATCTATACTTTTCCTTCAGGGTTAGCAACGAAATGTGCGACCCTTGCAATCTCTAAAGCGCACATTTTTCTGGCATCCTTATCTGGCGGCCAGTTAATAATATTTGCATGATTAGGATTATGATTATCTTTCACTGGTTGAGGCACAACTTTAAGGCCTTGGGCAATGACATGACGAGTTTCTACATCTGCTCGTCCATGAAGGCGTCTCGGTGTACTCATACCCTCTGCTATTTTCCTCCCGATTTTCCATATATCTTCTTCGGTTAGATGCAAGTGACGGGTAACAGAAAGCTCAGAATTCGGCGGGATAAAAGCATCTTGTTTAACAGTTAGGTCTTGTTTGCGAAACCATCCGGAAAACGGGATATACCTGGCTAAAAGTTCGTCGGGAGCAACAGAACCAGTCATTATCAATTGCCTCCGGTGACCTGTAGAATTGTTCTTAGCAAGGCATCTGAAATACCCATCAGAGAATAATCTGCTCCATGCCGTCTGCTTGCACCGATTAGAGCAGCCCAATACACCCAGCCATCAGGATTGATACTGATTGACACAACTTTATTTGGAGACCGATACCATTCCAAGGTTATGGAGCCATCAGGTTCGGCGCCAACTTCAGGAACTTCTATACGTATAGAAAAGGAATAAAGAAACCTTACCGCGCACTGCAAAACTTCTTCAGAAACTGGTTTTGCATTCGCACCATCCCACCCCACAGAAGAACATTCACTATAAACCTCATCTAATTGTTGGAGAGTCTCCTCTCCAACAAGCTCTAATGTATTTGATTCTTGTAAGCGCCCATAAGAGTTTTCCCTTTGTTGGGCAACATAGCATGCTGTGTCACTCGAAGATTTTGAAATAGTTAAAGGCATTGTAATAGTTGTCATTTGAGGTCCTCTAAAACTTTTTCTGTCATACTACTAAAAAATATTTTATTTTTTACCCATCGCATTTTTTCCAAGCATTCTTTTATACGCGGTTCATTATATTCAAATGGGTTCTGCGTAAAGACATCTATATCCAAAATCAAACCAATTTCTCCAGGAACATTCTGAACGGTTTTAATTAAATTCACCCTATATGCCGTCCCAGGAACCTGCATCACATCATGATGAAGATAGCCAGTAAGCGTCCAATCCAATTCTTTTAACGGCGCTGGTGGATATTTATAATAATCAGCGAATTCAACCTTTTCTTGTTTTATGGCTATGCGATTTATGAAACGTAAACCGACTCTTATGACTTCTTTTGGTTTTAACAACTCATAATAAATAGCCCCCAGCCGCAATGCTTCGCCACTAAGCTGCTCCCAATCTTCGTAGGGCTTCAAGCGACTAAAGACGAAAGCTTCTTTATTGAATTGAGCGATATGTAGATTGTCGATTGAATGAACTTTGAAACCAACACATCCCAAATCTTCAAATATGGGATTGTTTTGTTTCCGTATAGGTAATTGGAAACTTTTCTGACGCATGGTTTCAACTTTGGGATAATCTGGGAGGTGCCGTTTTAATTCGCTCTGCAAACTGGATTCATCCCACTTTGCAGAAGGAACAACGCGAATCTCAATGACAGCTTCAACAATTGGAGCTTTGGATAAATGTGGAAATTTTTCGTCTAAATCAATTGGCGTAACCATTACTATATTATTCTCAATTGAAAAATCCCGTAATTTTGTCAATCAGAAAACGGTTCATATATGTTCATATCCTATAAACACCCTATGTGAGAAGTTATAAGTTGTCAACAGGCAAGATAACTAAACTGGAACTGTTACATAAAAATACGTGATAAGCGTCAGGCTGTTCGCATCAAAGCGCGCCAAGGCTGTCAATTTGGCACTTTTTTCTCTCCTATTCTCTCATTGCGGCAGCCGGCGAACCGCTGTAAAATAACCACACTTTTAAACCTTATCTTAAAAACGAGGGGCAAATATGGCCGACAACGCACACAGCCTCAAACTGGACATTCTGCCTGAACAAATACGCCAGCCTATAACGCTCTTCGCCGAAGGACTCCGCACCGGCCTAGGCGACAATTTACAGAGTATCACGGTAGTCGGCAGCAGTCTAACGCAGGACTACAAGCCCGGCAGAAGTGACATCAACACCGTGCTGGTGCTCAACAGATTTTCGCTGGACTGCCTCAATACCATCGCCGGCATGGCAAAACCAATGAGCAAAAAGAAAGTCTCAGTACCGCTGCTTATGACGCCGGCTTACATCGAGCGCTCGCTGGATGTATTCGGCGTGGAGTTTCTGGACTTTCAGTTAACACACCGGACGATTCTGGGCAGCGACCCCTTCCTGCAAATTCGCTTCGAGAAGAGGAACGTCAGGCTCCAGTGTGAGCGGGAGCTAAAGGCAATGCTGATAAGACTGCGACAGGGCTACGTTGCAGCAGCAGCCAAAAAGAAAATGGTTCGTGACATCATCATCGCCGCCGCAAAGGGACTGGCGCCAGTTCTGCGGGCGATGCTCTGGCTAAAAGATACAGACCGGCCAGCCGAAACTGAGCCGACCTTCAACAAAGCAGCCACTGAGTTCTCCGTCAGAATGGACCCGCTGATAACCGCGGGCAACTGGCGACATGAGAAAGTCCGACTGCAAGAGGCTGAAGTGAGAAATGCCTTCGAATCGACCTACACAGCAATTGAGCAACTTGCTATTGCCGTCGATAAGCTTGAGGTCTAACATGCAACGAATTCTTCTGACCTTCACGATGATATTGCTGCCCGTCTGTCTGCGCAGTGAAGTGGCATCCGGCCAGACTGACCTGCCGATGCCGCGCCAGTACGTCGAAGATTACGCCAATGTGATAAGCCCGGCAGATAAGCAGTCTCTAAACGCCATCCTGCAGGAGCTGGACCAGAAGACCGGCGCACAGTACATCGTCCTTACCGTCGAAACCACCGGCGGAACCCCCATTGAGCAATTTTCAATAGCACTGGCGCAAAAGTGGAAACTCGGCCAAAGAGGCAAAGACAACGGAATGCTCTTTGTCATCGCGGTTAAGGATAGAGAATATCGGTTTGAGGTGGGCTATGGACTGGAGGGCTTCATAACGGACCAGTATTGTGGCCGAATCGGCAGAGACGTACTTGTGCCGTACTTGAAAAAGGGCGATTACAGCCAGGGAGTTTTTCAGGCCAACACACAGATCGCCCAGAAAATCGCCGCCGAATCGGGCGTGACTTTGAGCGGCATACCCAGGCGCCCGCCGGCACCGGCACCTGAAAGACGCACGAGCTCGGGCGTGCCATGCTGTGCTATTTTGGTGGTGCTATTTATCTTACTTGCACTGGGCGGCTTTGGCGGGGGAATGGGCTGGTGGTTTTTCCTGCCCTTTATGTTAGGCGGGTTCGGCAGCCCCCGTGGCTACGGCAGAAGCGGCTCCTTCGGCGGCGGCAGCTTCGGCGGAGGATTCGGCGGATTCGGGGGCGGGTTCGGTGGAGGCGGAGGCGGCGGATTTGGCGGTGGCGGGGCAAGCGGAAGCTGGTAGAATAACAATGGACTTGTGGAGGCATCAGAAAATGAGAAGACTTGGACAAGTTTGGGCGGCTCTGCTGGTAGTTTTGGTCATCATTCTGCTTATCGGCCTCGCGCTTCTGGGATGGTACATCAGCGGTTACAACAAGGCCGTTCGACTGCAGGAATCGACAAAAACCGCCTGGGCAAACGTGGAGACCACCCTGCAGCGAAGGATGGACTTGATACCGAACCTGGTCAATACGGTCAAAGGTTATGCCAAGCACGAAGAAGAGCTTTTCGAAAACATCGCCAAGTCAAGAGAGAAGTACTTCCAGGCGGAAAAGACGGCTGACAGACCGCAGCAGATAGCCGCAGCCAACGAGCTAAGCGGCCTACTGTCGCGCCTATTGATGCTGCAGGAAAACTATCCGCAGTTGCGGGCCAGCGACAATTTCCGGGACCTGCAGACGGCCCTGGAAGGCACAGAGAACCGCATAGCCGTCGCCCGGACCAGGTATAATGAAGCAGCCAGAGAATTGAACTCTTACGCAAAGGAGTTTATGGGATCGTTTTTCTGCAAGCGAGCGGGCGTAAAACCCGCGGACTACTTCGAGGCAACGGAGCGGGCGAAAACCGAGGTGCCAAAAGTTGAATTCTAAGCTCTTTTAATAATGGCTTTGGGAGAGTACGCAGAGAACGGTGACCGTCACTAATAAATCGTGGAGTATACATGGATCGATCAGAGTTAAGAAGTATCGTTGAAAACAGAATCAGCACACTTGAGAAGGATGCTTTCCAAGACTTCTGTGACAGACTTCTTATTGAGCTCTATCCCAACGACTTCACTCCTGTGAGAGCTGCTGGCAATAAGGGTGATATGGGTTGCGATGGCTATTGTCCCAGCGCTCGGATCTTCTTCGCTGCACATGCCACGCGAGGGGACAGGCTGTCAGACACGAAGAAGAAAATCGAAGGAGATTTGGAGAAATGTCTGGCGAAGCAGACAGACGTCAAAAGCTGGGTTTTCCTGACGAATGAGACACTCGTGGGTGAGGTCGAAGCATTCGCGGACGGCCTGAGACTAAAATATCCACACATTACTATTGAAACGTGGGGACATAAGAAGATAGCACGAAAAATACTCCCTCTTGAGCCTAATAAGATTGAGTTGATCATACAAATATCAGTCGAAATTAGCCCCGGCCACTTTAAGACGCTTGATTCTTGTCTTACCTCGACCCGTCTCAAACACCTTAGAAAAGATTTGATATACAACCCTGGAGAATACCTTGAGAGCCTCTCAAAATACCTCTCAGGAGGCAGGACAGGCTGTCTGCTGACCGGAAGAAGTGGGTCAGGAAAAACTGTGCTGGCCATTGCGTATGCCCTGCAATGGCGAGATAAACATCCAGAGGGGATCATCTACTACCTGGACGCCAAAGGTGACAGGTCTGCTGATACTGGCGATGAATGGTTTCGAGAACTTTTGCACAATGACAATGAGAATTCATTATTCATAATCGACAACTGCCATCTCTCTGTTAAAGCAGTCAATACGTTTTGCAATCACTGGGAAAGTAGTCCCCCTAAAAGAGCAAGAATAATTCTTATTTCTCGGCCAAAGCTAACGCTTTATAAAGAATTGGAGGAATGCTTTCGTTGCTTTAAGAATTCCGTCCAGCCGATAAATCCAGAATCCATCTGGGAAGGAATAGTCCAAATACATGATGAATGGATCACGCAACAGGGTAGAACGGATTGTATACCCATTAAGGAAGAGCTTTCAGATCCTAAATCGGCAGAGATGCTCCGCAATAAGTGCGGACACAATCTTGTTATGACTCGTTACTATTTGGAGGCGTGGGAAAAGAACGGTGGAAGGTTAAGCAATATCGAGGAGAAAGATATCATTCAGCAAATGGAAGAATATTATAAGGTTGTAACGCATCATGAAGTACTCTCTCCCCTGTCTGCCCTCAGCCAATTTGAAGTTCCTGCTCACTTTACGTTTGTAAAGCAACATCTAAATATAGGTCTATTAAAAGATTTGGTTGAAGAAGAAAGGATGGTTGCAGTTAGTGATACTAAGAATGGCAAATTCTACTATATCGACCTTCATTCGCAAGACGCAGCCATGATATTCCGAGCTTGTGTTCGCGTAGAAGTCGGAAAC
>Ga0315280_10005154_pt1 | contig 18825 bp, 23 predicted proteins | sample YL17G06_40_MG_FD_203697 | JGI IMG/M metagenome (GOLD analysis project Ga0315280, IMG submission 203697) | Sediment microbial communities from Yellowstone Lake, YNP, Wyoming, USA - YL17G06_40 | ecosystem: Environmental > Aquatic > Freshwater > Lake > Sediment | place: USA: Wyoming | collected... | reverse complement strand
CCAAGGTTCTGTCGCCACGACATATTTCTCCCCTTTCAGTTGCTTCTCTTCTTTGCTTATCCTAAGATTCTCTAAGAGGAACTTACGAAGTTCCATCCTCTGTTGAGCTTCTTCCCACTCATCTAACTCTATCTCTAGCCCTATTCTTGATAATTCATCTCTTGAAGCACCATAAGCATTACCCAGAATCTTATCTAAGGAATCTTTGTCTATCTTAATTCTACATCCTGGACTCTTAGCTCCTGGCTTCATTGATCCTAAAGGATTAACTCGAAGATCTACTTCAATCACATACTTGCATTTCTTGCAACGTAATTTTACTTTCACTTCAAAGGCCTCCCTTTGAGGGAAGGATTGAATGCACTTTTAGCTTGTTCTTCTCTCTCATATTCACAAGAAGCGTGGTAATCTGCATAGTCTTTCCATAGATAATAAGCATCACATTTAGGACAGTAATATTTTCCTTCAAATGGCGAGAGGCGAGGATCTCTGATCTTTCGAACTTTCATTCCGCATTTAGGACATAATAAAGGACCAGTCATTCTCTCTTCTCTCCTGCTGAGAATCCTCTTAGCGAAGGATTATCGTGACCTTTCTTCCTAGCGTAGATAACATCTGGCTTAAACTTGAGTCCGCATTTAGCGCATTCTACATATTTGTAAATATCATCTACAACAAGTTCAGAACGACACTTGGGACATTCCACATAGAATATTAGATCATCAATCAGTTCATCAAATGTTATTCTCTTTCTCATACCTTGACCCACGATCCGTCTTTCTTTTGATATTCTGCCAATTCCCATTCATCTGAATGACACACAGGACATTCCAAAGTTCCATCTTTCCCTTCGCCACCTTCCTGTCCTTCAGCAAAATCCTTCATTATATTCTCGTGAAAGAGCTTAGTTAACTCTTTGAGAGTATAAGTAGTAGAAAGTCTTCCTGCCCTGCAATCTCTAATTAGTTTAGCTATCTTAGGAATCTTATCTAGAGATGCTTGTTCTTTGACTTTGATAGGAGGCATATTATCTAGTAATTCAGGATAGACTGCTATATAAAGCATATAAGTTGTATCTCTCTTCAAAGCTTTCTCTTTAGCATAGAAGGTGCCTTCTTTGAATAAGAAATCCCAGATGTCATTCCAAACATTTGGATAGTTATCATGTATATGCCAATTGATTAAGTAGTCTCCAAGAATATTCTCTACGAACTGAAACTCTTCGATAGGATGAGGAAACTTCGACCAATCTTCCTCTCTTCGCCACAAGCCTCTTTGGATTATCTCTGGCTTGAACTTGAGCTCTTCTGCCAAGAACATTCTAGCTTCAAACATCTCCTTAATACTTCGAAAGAGATCAACGGGATATATATTCCAGTGATGCCCCTCGTGCATTAGGATAGCACAAGTAAATTCATCCCCTCTCCAGAAAGGAGTTAGCCACCATATTTGTCCTGCTGTTGAGAAATAACTTTCTTGTGGGAACACCCTAAAGTCTAACCGCATTCTAGGAAAGATAGGACGAGACATCTTCCAACATCTAACTAGAAGTTCTTCCACTCGCCTTTGTATCTTCTGAACATTCTTAGGCGTTACGAATTCTTTAGTCACCTTCATTCCCTCTCGAGAGAATCTAAAGAAGAGAACTCATCTTCATTGAGTTGAGTCTTAATGCCAAACTTCTTCTTATAGTGTTCTATAAAATGTATAAGTCTTTCCATAGGCACTGCTGACTTCTCTTCCTCATTGAAGATAATATGGTTCTGATAGACATAGAATCCTGCATCTTCAAAAGTTTCTAGACTTGCATCCAAGGATACAAGAGTTGTGAAAGAATAGATTCCTATCGCCTTCTCATCAGGAGGTCTTTGAGAATCAAACGCGGCTAGATATTCATTGAACTTGAGGAAGAACAGACCTGTGTTGTCTATGAGAGAAACTCTTATTCCTGAAGTCCTTAGAGTGGTTGTATATTTCTTAATCTTGATTTCTATGCCTTTAATAGTCAACCTTTCCTCTTTCTCTTTCTTAACTGAATAACCATAGAGATCTGGATTCGCTTTTACGACTTCAGTTGATAATGAAGGCTTGGACATTTTAACTGCCTCCCATAAGTTTAGAGAAAGAATCTCTAAGTACCTTGTTCTCAAAGAGGATCTGTATCTCTCCTAAGTAATCTCGCATCTTCATAAGTTCAGAATCAAAGTTGAGACTTTCTGATAGCTTCTTCTCTAGAGTTAGACGATCATCTATCTTAGTCATTTGAGCCTTGTGGAGTTCTAGAATAGTTTCAATAATCTTAACCACATTCTCAGGTGATTCTATGAATTCAAGATAGAGTTTCTTATTCATGAAACCAATATCGAAAAGCAGTTTGTCTTTATCATAAGGATTCAAGTTGGACTGTTCTAAGAACTGAGCCATATCTGACAACGTTTTGAAGTCTTTCTTGTTTCCTTCTTCTAGATAGTATTTAGCGACACCTTCTTTAACAGATTGCAAAGTTTCTGACACAAACTCCTTTAGGAGATGAATCTCAGAAACATCTGCTAGAAGTTCATTCCCTATCTTGTCTTCAAAATAGGGAACTTCTCTCTTGCCTGCTTCAATAACTTTTGCTAACTCACTGAATACTCCTCTATTCTTCCAAGCAAGCATCTCATCGTTAAACAATTGAACCAACTCTGGAACCACTTCCAAAGATTCAGCATATGACAGATCTTCTTGTATCCATGTGATCCTATGAGGTAATGTATATTTAATAGCCTCATTTATCTCATTGAATCCTACCGAGTTCTTACCTTCTAACCAGGCAAGTCCCTTAGCTAATATGATTGTAGCTCTCAAGAATCTGGGTTTGGATAAAGCGACCTTAGCACAGAGATGTTCATTCTCATTGCAAGAGGCGCAAAGTTTCTTTAATTTCAGTGGAGATATTGAGAACTTGTCTTGAATGTGCTTACAAGAACTCATTGAATGAGCAAAGAGGGTTAACCATATGACAACTCTAGAAGGAACCGTAACTTTGGATATCTGTTTTCTAGCCTCAAGATACTCTTGCCATTCAATAATCTTCTCTAGAGGTTTCTCAATACGACCATACCTAGAGAACTTCCTCATCATAGTTTCACTAGGGACAATCTTAGGCTGATTGACTGGAACAAATAAATCAATGCGGTCAATTGTATTTCCTGACCAGCAAGGCTTTCCATTTCTTCTCACATAAAGAATTCCATTATTGGTAGAAACACACCAGACAAGACCAGAATAATCTTTCCATTCTTCAATAGTTCTTTTTCTATTCTTGTTTGTTCTCCCTAAAAAGAGTGGTTGACATCTTTTTCTTATGAGGGAAATTTGCCAACAATCAAATTTGCTCTTTATTGTTCTTCCCAGCTTCTTGCTATAACTTTCTGTCTTTCCAAGATTTCTTAGATTAGCCGAAAATCCTGACTTCAGAGCAATTTCTTGGATATCATCTGCAAGTCTCTTTGAAACGGTCTTTGCCAGCCATTGACTATCTTGCAACCAACCATCTCCTTTCAAATAAGCGAATAGTAAACTTTGAAGATTCTCTTTTGACTCTGTTTTCAATGATTCTGGAATATACTTCTCATTGGCATGACCTAAAGGTTTGCAGACTTTCCAGAGTTCCTTATTCCAGATGACTACACTTCCATCCTTCTGACGATGAGGATTGTATCCCAGTCTTCTACTCAAGCTCATTACTTCATCTATATATTTTGGAGTGCAAATTGAAAGAGTTATGCCATAGTGTCCATCTCGGAAAGTCTTAGGACTTCCTTCAGCCAAATACCATCCAATCAATGCCATATAATCTTCAGATGTCTTAGCTGTTCCAAACCATTTTCCTGTCTTTAAGACTCTAAACTTCCGACCATAAATTTCTCTTGCTTCCTTAACTTGCCATTGCCATTTTCCTTGCACTTGCTTTGCAATGAACATTCTATGATTGGGAGTTACCAATTGACTTATCTGTTGAGAATCTAGAAGATACATCTTGCCCTTGTAAGGATAGACTACCTTCTTTTGTATCTGTTCTATCTGTATTTCTTGAGTCTTTGGATTCAAAGTGAAGACTTTTTCTTTATCTGAGATTTCGGTATATTTTTTCCAGCCTCCACTGGTCAAGATCTCTGTGTCTTCACTGTAACATGCTAAGTTTTTATCTTCTATTTGTCCTGCATAGTATTCTGAGAGTGGATTTGATAAGAATGTATAAGTGAAGACTAATGAATCTAGACCTGCATAGGTTCTTTCTTCTAGAAGCTGATGCAACTTGGCACGGTACTTATTCAACCATAGAAAATACTCATCAATAATAATATGATTCTTCTCCATGAGTTCTCCACGTCTCATCTGAACAACGTTCTTCTCACGAAAGACTGCAGGGTCAATATAACTAATCAAGCTTTCATCTACTTCACTATTTCCTGACCAGATAGGAATTCCATTTCTTCTGACATACAAGGTATGATTAGGAACTTCTGCACAGTAGACCATGCCTATATATGGAATCCATTCTTCAGTATAGGAAGAACCATATCCTCGGTTGTTTGTAGCCCGTGGCTTTAAATTCCGATGACTTATCAGGATTCGATATACTTCAGAACCTTTTATTTCTCTTCCTTTTATGAAACTAGAATGAGGTGGTTCTCTTTTAATCTTTACTGAGAGTCCTGTCTTCAATGCTATTTCTTGCAAATCATCTGCTAATCTTTGTGAGACCGTGGTGCCTACTTTCCAATGCCCGTTTACTTTATGTCCATCTCCTCTATTCCAACATTCCCAGAAGATCTTCAATAAACGTGGAGAGAGAGCTTTCACTTCTTTTGGAACATATTTTTCATGAGCATGACTGAACTGCTTCACATAATCATAAAGCTGTTTACTATAAGAAAGAACTGACATTCCATCTTTTGAGATAGTTGCTTTAAAACCCATCTTCTCTAGAGCTCTCTTGCAATCTAGGCAGAGAGCTTTATTATATAGATCCACTGTTGTTCTGTAAAAATATCCTCCAAACTTGGAAGAACGCTTATGTGAATCATAACTTCCTTCTGCCAAATAGTAACCCAGGAATCTAAGGAATGGTTCGATTGGAACCTTTCTTACTTCTTTGATTAGCTTGTTCTTCTTGAGATAGGAAGTGCGTGGAAAATCAATAGTATCTTTCTCAGTACCTACCCAATTGCTAGTCTTCAGAAATTTCTTTGATTTCTGATAGAGATCTTGGACTTCCCTTAGCTGAAGCTTTGAAGATGAACCAAAGGGTAACTGGAAAACTACCATCTTATGATTCGGAGTGACCAGAAGATCAACCCACCTAGCTTTCATTCTCAACATTTTACCTGCATATAGGCTCTTGATTAGTCTTTTAGGCAACTGGAATTCTAAGTTCTTTGTCGGAAGATTAAGTGTAGCCAATCTATCATTCATTGAGATGTCTTTGAAGTTCTTCCAACCCCTCTCAGTTAAGACTTCAGTCTCTTCATCAAAGCAAGAGGTGACAACTCTGTAGTTTAATCCTGTGGTTATGGACCACATTCGTGCTAGAGATGATTTGGCTGTTGCATGTGCACCTAGTAGCATTATCGTCAAATCACATGCTTTACTTAAAATGAAGATCTTGATCTCTTGATCTAAACCGAAAAGTGTTTTAGCTATTTCCTTCTGTTGTTTCAGTATCTTTTCTCTTAGGCCCATCTAACTCCTCCAGATATCATTAATGATTAAGTTCATTTAAGGATTACCTTTTAGTTTGTCTATTAGAATCCAAGAATCTATCTTTCCCTTCTCTTTTCGACTCTCCATCTCAATATAAGTGATCGTAAAGCCATGAGACCAGTCCTTAACTTCTTTAGCCATGCTTTCATTTATTTGTTCCATCACTTCAAAAGGATTAAGTGGTGTAGCCCCTTCGATCACTACTTCAGGACCCTTACTGCTCCAACCTCCGGACCCTAGCCAGGATAATTTGGTAGGATTAAAGAATCTCATGAGTAATAGAGTTAGTTTCTTTTCATGATATCCTGCTTCACGTTCAAATTCTATTCTCAATTTCATACGTTTACCTCCTTAATTAATAGAGAAAAAGAAGGGATGAAGACTGCCTACTGGTTTAAGGCTACCATTCAACAGGTTTCTTGCCTTCTTTTTCTCGTTTAGTTTCTTGATATGTGCGACAGAGTTCCCAAAGATGTTTTTGCTGAGCATGAGCCATCATCGCCTCTTGGATCTTCTCTTGGTCTTTGCACATGATCTCCCATTCTTCTTTCATCATCTTTGTCTGGCATGATTTGAGGAAAGGACAGTCTTGTGGTTTGACTCTTTTCTTCATCATCTCTTCCATTCTCTTTATCTGTTCTTCTGCACTTCCAGGTTTACATCCATCACATTTTTTACTCACGTTTATCTACCCTCCTTAACCTTTGACATTGGTGTGCTCCTGCTTTTTAGACGGAGTTGTTTTTTGTGTACTGGACAGTAATAAGCATACACATTCAGTTTCTTGATGTGTAGCTTAAGTGCTTTATCAAGTGACATCCAACCACCACAAAGACTGCAGTAACCCCGTTCATTATATCTTGTCATTAGTCATATCCCCATAATGGTGAATCTTTAACTTTCTCTGGAACCTCATCTGCATCTTCATCCTTATCTTCTTCCCTCTTCTTTTTCTCCTTGGATTCTTTAAGTGATTCCTCTATCGTCTTAATCTGAGAAAGATCAGGTTCCCAATCTTTAGATACATCTTCTTTCTTGTTTCTTATGAGTTTGACAATTGTGATCAGAACATCTGTTCCCTGAAACATATTCTCAAATTGCCTAATGTATTTAAGTTCCATAGGTTTATCTTTTCTCAGAACCAAATATATTTCATTATCATCTTCAGGGTTTTTCAATATCCTTACCCATTTGCAATAGATTTGATTACGCTTACCCATTTTCTTTCTACTCCTTCCAGTTTGCTTTATTCACCAAGATATTGAAGAGCATTGTATAAAGTAAATAGATAAGGCCAAAGAATATCAAATTAGTCCAAGAGAATCTTTCCAGGATAACGAAGGCTGCTGACTCTCCTAGTCCCATTAGAGTTATGAGAATCGCTAAGTATCTAAGACGGTTCATATTTACACCACATAAGGTACTTTCTTCTTCTCTTGAGGTTCGGTCTTCTGTTTGCACAGAGTATATATCCCGAAGCAAACCCCGGCTTTGAAATCTGCTAGCTTCATCTCAGGTAAATCATTTAGCCATCTAGTGCTTTCAACACCCATCCTCGCTGTTAGTGTTTTGTCATCAGAAGTTTCTTTGAGTAGTCCACCAATAGCCTTTTCTACTTCTTTCAAGAATGGCTCATATTCTTTCTGAGATATCTTCCGCTCTAGCATTTCTTTCTTTTTCTTTCTCTTACTTCTTGATTCAAAGAACTTCATCTTGACCCTCCAACTTTGTCTTAATAGCTTCGAAATACTTCTCGATTGTCTCATAGGATTTCTTGTATGGTTTTTTTAACTGCAGCCAATAAAGATGGATCTGCCCATGACAATCAATCATCCGAATCTCGAAGTCTCCACCAATTCTCTTGGTAATGAGCCTTTCCTTTTTTCTACAATCTCTTAATTCGACCGTTGTATTCACGCTTCTAAACTTAGATCTCTTTCACGGAAATATAAGGCTATAGATATCCAGATGTCTTAAGTAGAATTTCTATTTGTTTGATGCTTATGAATGGAATCATCTGACCATCAAGATCAATAACAGGAGCCGCCATGAATCCTTGGGTCATCAGGAATTGTGCATTTTCCTGAGCATCCTTTTCTTCAAATTCGATACCCTTGCTTACAAGATACTTCTTGAGCAACTTACATTGTGGGCAATGCTCTAATGTAAAGATCACTAGCATGGAACCATCTCCCTTACCTATATTTATTCGTTAAGTCTGTTATAATGTTACCCTGAATGCCATAGATTTGGTTGATGTTCTTATTCCAATTTACTTCATACATCCAAGGTGCATTAATCCTCATTTCAGTTGGATCAATGTGGAACCAATATCCAATCCACGCTTCATTCCAAACGTGATCATCTGCTGTTCTATTGTCAGTTTTGACCGAGCAATCAACGACTATTCGACTATCATAACCGTTTGCCAATAGCAGACCATTATATAATAGTGAAAATTCTCCGCATCTTCCAAGCGCCTTTCCATCAGTCCATATGCATTGGCTTAATATATCAATTGGCATTTCTCTTCTGTCTGCATCAAGATATGCATTTTGATTGGTATCTAACTTCTGAGGGTATTCAAGATGATTATGCTCCCAAAGAAGAAGTTCGACATAATCAAGTCCTTCAATCGGATCACTAAGATTGTACTTGCAATAGTTTCTAAGTTTTACTAGGTATGAAGGATCATCCATTAGTTTGTATCTGATTTGATAATCCTTGACTATGGCCGGATATGGTGAGTAGATAGAATCACGGAAGTAAAATAAGCCACAAAGTGTAGTCATCATTAGAACTATGATGCCTACTTTCTTCTTAGTAAGAAACCGCTTAAGTTTGCTCTTTCTCTTTCTCGGCATTTTTATCACTTTATGAACTGAAAACTACTGCTCCTACTATTGCCACAAGTGCAGGTATTGTAAGCAATGCGAAGATTGGATTTGGCCATATGTAATAGAAGACTGCTTCCTGGAAGACACAATCTAAAGCCACTATCCAAAAGACAATAGAGACTACTCTTGAACTTGAAGGGTGTTCATGTACCCATTTTCGGAATCTTAGAAAACATTTCATTAATCCTATCCCTGCCATTCATCTTCCCAATTCTCAGGAAGTATTCCTTGGCAGTAAAGTACTCTTCGTGTCTTTTCAGGGACATTATCCCAGCTTTCACATTCATCAGAAGTCGCGTCTCTCCAGGAACCGTTCTCTCTGATCTGCGGAATGAATCTTGAACTTCTATAGCCATAATTTGCTTTCTTGAGGCGTGGTGGATTAATGATTACCCATATAGCAAATTCTGTTTCCATCTGCTTAGTTCTAGGGACTTCACAATAGATTTCTGCTTCAGGCGAATCTTTCTCTGAAGGCATGTCTAATTTCTCCTCAATGTCTCCTGTCACCACTTTGCCTTTGTATCTATAGACGAAGATATCGCCCTTCTCTGCTTCGTTAGGATTTTTCATAGGGCAATCCAAGAAACTATCAGCGAACCACTTACTCATTACTCTAGGTAAGTCATCCTTTGGTTCTTTTTCCTTGATGATTATTCGTTTGCATTTCCTCATTTCACTGATGAGCTTTCTATCTTCCTTTGTCAAATGATCTTCTGACATCTTATTCCTCCTTGTACTTAAGAGGATCTACTTTCATCTTCCAATAGGTTGTTTCACCGATAACAGATCCGCCGACTTTCTTAGCAAAAGCTTCGGCTTCTTCTTTAGTTGCTAGTCTTTCTTTACTGATCTCTATGACCTTGAGAGTTACTGGTTCTCCTTCTAGTACTTGTCGATCATGGTCAAACTGCTTCCAGTCAAAGTCTTCACTCCAGAACTTATCCTCATGATCTGCTTTGAGTTGTTTGGATATCTTATCTGTTGTTGAGGCTAAAGTCTCCAATGCCATAACAGAATCATCTACTATCTTCTTCATTTGACCAGGATTGATTTCATCTGCTTCAAAGCGTTCCTTCAAAATGCCCTGTTTCTCTTCATCTATTACATCATCTAAAAGATTATAGCCTGTGTATGCATAATTGATAGTCCATTCTGTGCTTCTAAGTTTCTCCTTAACCGACTCACTTGCATTTTCAATAACTTTCTTGGCTCTCTCGAAAGTAGTTCCTGAGACACCAATTTGCTTAGCTACTTTATCTGTAGCAAAACCCGCCTCACCTGGGGCGAGTTTTAATCCTCTACCATGTCTCTGTTTAGCTAATTCTTTCTCGATTTCCCACAAGACCATTCCCATTTCCACTTTCTGGTATGCATTGAGATGTCTACGTTTCAGATTAGTTTCAATGACAAATCTTTTCTCTACAAGTTTATCAGTAAACTCTTTCACTTGAGTCTTGAGTTCTACTCCTGTCTCTTTACATGCCTTATACCTATTGTGTCCATCTAGGATTTCATTGTCTTGATTGATTATGATTGGATACAGAAGTCCTTGTTCACTAATAGATTCTTTAAGTGCTTCATATTCTTCCGCACTAAGTTTAGGAAGTATCTTCTCATACTCTTTGTTTATCTTCAATTCCATTTCACTCACCTCTTTACTCGTTGAATTAAGATTCCTTCAACTATTTTCTTGGATATTAAGCCGTTCACTTGCATGATTACTTCATCTAGAGCCTCGTTGATTAGATCTGTCTCTTTTTCAAAGGCAATCCTTTCAAGTTCACCCGAACCTTCACGAATCAAGATCACTATTTTGTAACACATTCTTCCCACCTCTCTTAGATTTGATTACGTCTCCAAGTGACTTTCCAAGTCATACAATATGTATGGTACTTGCAGAAAGCACATTCTCCTGGATCTCTCTTTGGCATTATCTTAGCGAAGGGATCTTTCTCTAGTTTCTCTCTAAGTTCTATTGCTTCATCAAGCATATTGTTTAGATCTCGTTGTCTCTTCTTCTGGAAGAGCTTTCTGACATAGCTAAGTTTCTCAAGTGTTGGCTTGTCTCCACCGAGGCATAAGACTCTATAGCCATGATGTAATGTGCTCTCGTAGACATCTGCTAACCTCGTATAAGCCATCGCTTGGAGTCGATGTTCTGGTCTGATTGTCTTTCCAGACTTAACTTCAATAATCAAGTTCTTGAACCTATAGTCTGGTCTTCCAGAAAGTCTATATTTCTTTTGAATATCATCTGGTGTTTGAAGGTTCCAGTTCAAGTCCTCAATTGGGATCCTCATTGCTTCTTCTATTCTGGATATGTTTGCTCTGAAGAGTTCCTTGCCTACCTTATTCCGAGTAAAGAATTCTTTGATGCGCCTCTCATATTCAGGAAGTTCTCTTTCCAGGACTCCTCTGAACATTGGCGGAATAGAGACCTGCTCCTGCCAAAGTTCCATCCAATAGTTACGATTCGGTTCTATGGAAGCTTTCTTGCCTATGATCTCAAAGAGTTTGTGAACGAAACTACCCTTATAGGTTTCAAAGTGTTGTAGGTCTTCTTGAAGATACCATGTCTCTCTGAATTGTATCTTCTTAGGACATGCTCCTAGATCGGTTACGTATATCGATTTTCTTTCTTTCTCCATTCTCATACCTTTCACCTCAGTCTGATGCATATTTGTGGTTGAATCTATCTACCCTTCTTGCATGATAAGGACAGAGTTCATCTCTATAAGTCCTTTTCCAAAGCAAGACAGGATGAGACCACTCTAAGATCGTTATTCCATTAACCTGGCATTGAGGACACTTTCTTATACTCTTTGCAAGGTACAACTCTTTCCTTCTCAGATTAACTAGTTGTCTCTTTATTTTCTTCTTGTCCATTCTTCTTACCTTCCTTCAATATTTCCCTCACTCTCATGATTGATCCAAATATAACTTTCTTCACATCCTATCCTCTCTCATCACAAAGACTCTTAAGTTCTTCATATATCTCTCTAGACACGAAGAACATAATCCAAGGTCTATCTCGATAGACCCTAACATCAAAGACCTTATCGGAAGGAATATCCTTTACTGGTATTGGGCATGGAGACAATTCTGTCTTCCTTTCAAGGAGAACGTTATCAATTAATTTCGTTTTCTCTTCTTTCATTCGAATCACTTCTATTAGACCTTACAATGGAGATATAACTGTTTAGCAGGTATTGTTTGATGAGAACCAGGATGAATAGGTATTATTAGATGGCTCCGCAGAACCTTGCAATTTAGCCATCATAATAAGAGTCTCTCCAACTGTCTTAACTATAGTACATTCCATGTTTTCTAATCGTTCTTGAATGTCTAGAGGCAATTCATTCCTACGTTTATGCCCTACTTTCTGCATACATTCAAGTGAACAAAAGCGCCAAGTAATCATATCACAATAAAAGAACTTCGTTCTTCTCTTGATCTCCCACATTGATAAATGACATTTCGCTTCCAATTTATTAGCAAGAAATTCTGAATGCTCTGTCTTAGCAAAATAATAGATACCAACAGGAATAATCTTATTACATACAAGGCAACGATGTTCCTTATTCGCTCTTACCTTTCGAAAACTTGCTTTAGGAGGATGCCAAGGTGTCATTCAATCACCTCAGAAGATTAATACCTTCGACAAGTCGTACAAAGATATAAACCATCAACTGGATAAAGATAATCGAAATTGCCACAGCTCTCACAACTTCCGTATAATCCTTTTCTCTTCTTTCTTGTCTTCAAGAGTTTCAACCTTCTCTTGAGACAATGTTATCTCAACCTTTATTTTAAAGTTTGCTCCACAATGGGAACAAGTAACTCTGTCAGAGTCAAGAGGAATCTCTATCTCCTCATGACATATAGGACAATCAATAATTATTTCAGGCGTATTTCCACCAACCAGGGTTTAGGAGTTTTTATTTTTACTACAAAATATTTCATTGGCATGTTCTTCTTCCATCCCCCTTTTCTAGCACAGTTTGGACATACAATATACTCTGCCTCTGGAACTAGGAAATCATCACTAGGAAGCTTGTATCTCTTGGTCTTTAGATAATAAGTTATACAGCAGAGAGGAATGCCTGAGATTAATCCTTGTAAAAGAGAAGCGATAAATGTCCCTTTTACATGGATGAGGAAGTCTTCAAGACAATAAGCAAAAGGGAAAGGTAACCAGCTCGAATAGAATCTTGTATTTATTATTAGGGCAACATAACCTTTCTTCTTCCAAGTTACAAGACCTAAATAGTACCATTTCATATCTTGTTCTTCCTGGCATAGTGAATTATGTCTCTTCTCATGACTGGTAAACAGATGCCCCGTCTTAAAATCATTTCCCATTTGTCTTTGTTTCTCATTTCAATCCCTTTATTTAATTCCACAAATACCGCCTAAACTTTTTATCTTCTCATAATGTTCGCCTTTGAAGTGAAGAATAACTGTTTCTACTGGATACTTTAGAGTGATTTCCTCTAGTTGAATTATCTTGGTTATCTTCCCTAGATTGCTTTCAATATCCTTTTGTCCATAAGTTATTCTATCAAAGTTCTTACCCATTAATTCAAAGAAATCCTCAACAATCTGAACTTCCTTGGCATAGGCGTTCTTCTCTAGCATTGGAAGTGCTTTGTGTAAGGTCTCTCTAATTCCAGATTCATCGGTGTATTGTGTGTCTAAGATTCCTTTGACTTTCTCTTTCAATCTATAGTCAAGGTACTTAGCGTCTAGGAATTGATTCTTTGTGAAACCAGGTCCAGAGATATAAAGTTCCTCAATGGGATAGACATCCACTAAGACCTTAGCCGCATCTCCTATCCTACTAAACCAATTGGCTATTTCCATATCACGTTCCCTTTCGAATCGTCTCTGGGAATTATGCACTATTAATCCAAAGGCTATAAAATTACCACAGGAGGTAGTAATGTCTATCATATCTTCAACGTTTGCTTTTCTTTTCTCTTTAACTATTACCGGAATCAAAGAATGCTTAAGAAGAGTTTCCAACTGCATTTTCAATTTAGGATAACTTTTCAGGTTTTTGAGAATTGAATTCCGAAAAGTAATCTTACTCATATTTCTTTTGCCTTGGAAATAATTAGATACTCTAGGAAACTGTTTGTATAATGTTAGACCCTCTCTCTTAAGAATAGATTTCAATGCCTCTCCATCGATTAATACTTTTCTTGATAAACTTTTATCTTTCATCATCCTTTCAAGAAGTTTAAGCTTCTTACGTTTAGGATTTGAAGAGAAATTAATGTATTTCTTAAATGATTCAAGAGACTGTTTTTCAGAGATAACAAGAGTAAACTGAGATTTCCTTGAATAAGGATTCTTACTAATATTTTTGCTTGAAAAAGAAGAAAGAATACCAAATCTTAAAAGTGCTAGTTGCAAACTATGAATTAGGAACTTATTCGCCATTGTTATTCCAATAGATGTTCTATCTAAATAGCCTTCAGCGTCAAAGATACCTCTTAAGAAGGAAGAAAAAACTCTATTATCAGCCTCTAATATCTGATAAGGAATCTTTTCTTTACCTTCACTGAAAAAGTTTTTCGTTAAAGATTCTACCAGCCTTTTGCTATAGATTCTTGTCTCATAATAATTTTTCTTAGTCCTGAACTTACATGTTGGAGTAATCTTGAATGTTTTTGCAATGAGTTGATAATAATAATCAGCAAGTTTTTTATTCCCTTCACTCAATACCAATCTATTCCCATCAAAATTGCCATCTCCTATGAAATAACCGAGAAACTGGGCTAATTGAGGTGAGAAGGAGTTAAATGATTTGTGGTCAATTTCTTCTGGGAATAAAAGAAAAGTTCCTTCTTCAATTTCTTTTACAGGCTTTTCTTTAATCTTTCCCTTTTCCCAAACAAAGAAAGAATGATTTTCAGACGCTTCAATTACAAATCTTGGATATTTAGTAATAAGTTGATAAACTCTGCCTTTATGATGGAAAATATCTAACACTTCAGTATCTAAGATTCTTTTGGAATCAAGATTTATTCCTTTAATCTTTTCACCAAGAGTCAAGTCTTTTATCTTTCTGATTTCTCCCTTTGACAAGAAAATTAATGAATCTGGACTCAAACATTGCCCACCTTTCTTGCTCTTACCCGGGATTCCTGAGGTCATCGCCTTTAAGATCTGAATCTTATTGCTGACATAAGCAAGTGTGGCTTCCTTCGAGTCCAGAGTAATGATTCCGATAGGGTAAAGTCTTAACGCCAATTGTTCTTCTAAGGGCTGAGCATAGAACTCATTGCCGCATCTATACCAATCTCTAGTCACTGGTATCTCATTCGTCCAAGCAAAGTCTGATTCTGAGGCTACAATGATGTAGCCATTCTCTGATGCTGGTGGATTCAATAGAAAGGACTTGACCTTCTGAAAAGCACATTCAATAGCTTGACGAGTCTCCCTACTTTTTATGTTTTTCACTATAGGCTCTTCGTGTTTGAGCAAGTCAAAGACTTTCTGAAATGCAGTCGTCTTCGCAATATAAAGTGTAATTACCGAATGAAGAGATGACTTAAGATATAGTTTTTCTTTATCCATCTATTCTCTCCTCTTTAGTTTGAAATATTTGCAGACACCTTCACATCTTTCGAAATCCAATACACACCTATGTTTACTACTCTCCCAATAATAACTACATTGTTGATAGTAAGGTGCGTTGGGATCAAAAAATATACAGTCTTCTTTCAAATGTAGACCTCTCTCCAGGTATCTAGCTAATTTTTTCACGTCTCTTTTAAACATGATTATTTCTCCGTCTTACCTAAAAAAGAAAAAGGATGTGGGAACTGATAAGGGTTTCTTCAACCCCAGATTTTGCACTTTGTGCACAAATGGTCTATTTGTTCCCAGCAAGTTATAGGTGTTCCACACTTTCGACAAACCGTCTTTATCTTCCTTCCCTTGCTTCTTGGTTCTTTTCCATGTTGTTGCTTTCCCAATCATTCGACTCCTCATCCTGCCAGTCAGATTGCCAACCTGATTCTGGCTGCGGACTCAATTGTCCGCATCTGGATAGGAAGCCGTGTTTGTGTAGACCATATTCTCACTCTTATGAACCTAAGTATATAATCTGCCACCGAGATTTAACCTTTTTGATTTTCGGTCTCTTGTAAGGGAATAAAGTATTTGCATTTCTCTCTGCAGGTTCTATAGGTAACAATTTGAGAATTCTTTGATCCCATGGTTGCTCTCATGCAGAGCCCAGTATCCTGATACCATCCCCTAGAGAATATACAGTCTTCTTTATTGTAAAAGATTATCCACCAGAGTCTCTTGAGTCTAAACCACAACTTTTTTAAGGTTGTAAGTTTCTACAATATATTGCGGATATCCGGTAGGGAATCTATCCGTATTTAAGATGATGAGTGTATCCCAAATACACTCGGATTTACACTTTTAATAAACTTCAAATAGTTTTTACAGTTATATTTATCCACGCGGGGTTGGCAGAGTGGACGATTGCGTCCGCCTTAAGAGCGGATAGTTCCTACCGGATCTCGTGGGTTCAAATCCCACCTCGCCCAGATACGCCGAACACCGCCGGTCTTTCCCTGTTCTCAGAACCACATTCATACATACAGAAAGAGCATTCAAGATTACATCTTAAACTAGGGATGATACTCAAATCAACGTGCTCAATATCTTTAATGGCTTTTTCTATCTTAACCATCGAAGGTTCTCCAATTTCTGAGACTTGTACTTTACTCTAATTCCCTAAATGCTTGTTGATAAAGCATGAATAGTTTTCCACCACTAATGCCTGTTCCTAAAGCATTCGAAAGATTTGAGAGAACATGTCCCTTGTTGGATAAGTCTGTTCCTCTATCCTTCATTTCTTTCATCTTATCAAGAACTAACTTGTAAAGATCTGCATCGCTAGGAGTCAAAGTCCATCGAATACTTTCCTTGATTCTATCCATTGATTTCTCAATCAGAATCTCCTCAACATCTTCCAAAAGTTCCTCTCTTACCTTTGGTAGATATTCTTCTATAGTCTTCAATTCAGGGAAGTTCTCTAGGACTTTGTGGACTGCTTTCTTGATTATGCTCATAGGTATAGTAGACTTAGTAAGTTCCCAGCATTTCTCTTTGATAGCTTCAGTCTTGAGCTTGGCAAAATAGGAATCTTTCTCATCAGGGAAGTAAGACTTAGCAACCCAACCTTCTTCAATGTCCATTGACTTAGACAATTCAAATTCTATCCTCTCTACTTCTTTAGAGGTTAATATTCCTTGCCATCTAACTGCAACTCTGGGAATCTGATACTCATCGGCTAACCTTAAAGCTTCCAAGGGTGGAAAGAAGCGATTAGTATCTCTGTCTATAATATCAAACAATTTGAATCCAATTGGTGGAGCCTTATACTTCACAAAATCATGAGGCAGATCAGATCCATATAGTTCTCCACAGACTATGACATTCTTATCGTTAAGTAACTTCTCTATCTGTAACCAAGTCTTGCCATTATCAGCTTCTCTCAGTAACTCTTCCCATGTCTTGTCTTTAAAGAAGTAGGACTTGTGCCCTTTCCAGTAAGGAGTCAACCTCGTCTTCCCTCCTAGAGTTCCATCAGGGAATCTCCAAACTAATATATTGCATCCATCTACTTTTTCTTCACAGACTACCTCTTTGTTCATCAGCCTTGAATCATCACTGTATTTGATCTTAGGATATCCTTTAATGACTCCTATCTTGTTATCCCAGAAATAGAAAAGAGAGCCCATGAGACTATTTCTCTTCAAGTATATTATTCCTCGAAACTTATGATTACCCACATTGAAATGGAAGTCTTGCATATCTGCTGGTCCGCATCCTAGTATCTCTGAAACTACACTTCGTATTCCTTGGATGCTTCGCTTTCTTTTAAGAGCCTCCTTTACTTTATCCATTCGTTCTCCCGGACTATCATATTTTAGTTCCTCTGACATTTAAATCACCCAGGTAAGAATCCATGAGATAACTGCTCCATACCAGATTGCAAAGCATAAAGCATGAGGTAATGGCAGAAATGGATTGAGAATGAGAAACAGAATCGATGATAATACTGCAGTTCTAATAGCCCATCTTTTGAAACTACTCAACATTCTTATCATCTCCTAATATTTTCTTCCAAGGATTGTATATCAACTTGACTTGAAGACAGTCTGGACAGAATACAACATAGATCTTGTTATCTCTCTTGATGTATCCTTCATAAGGAGAATTTAATGCTTCCATTATTGGAGCATCTTTCTCATAGTATAGAAGTTCTCCTATTATCTTCCAATTGTGTTGATGCTTATTCTTCTTTATCAAAGTCACCCACTTCCTTCAGAAGTTTCCACATTGCAGGTTTCCTCAGATATTTCTTGGCTTTCTTTTTTGCCCTCTTTAAATTACAACAGACCCAAGCATCTGTGTCACATAGAAAACTAAAAGTATCCCAATCTAAACGCATAGTACAATCTTTCATGCAAGGACATCTCTTTGGTGGTTTAGGAATCTTACCTTTTGTCATTTCAATTCTTCTCCAAGAATGTATTCATTTGGAAATTGAGTATTTTCCAGTGAGCATGATTTGCATCTGGATTCCAAATTTAAGATGGGTACAGGGAGGAAAATTATTTTTTTAGATTCCAACAAAGTTCACAAACCTCTTCCCATTCTTCAATAGGTGAAGTGCAGTATGCACATTTCTTTGGACAAGCTTCAAGGATCTTCAATGCTTCAATACAGGCATCTCTGAAATCCATGTTAACAAAAGACCGAGGAACGGTTGGTTTAATATATCTCTGATAAGCCTCATCCCAAGTGGTTTTGTTTAGATAAGCCATTAAGAGAGCAGCTATTCCAGGACTTCGACTTAAGCCCGCATGACAGAAAAGAACTACTTTGTTCAACTGAAGGAGATAAGGGAGAATCCTCTTAGCTTTCAAATAGATTAAGAAAGGATCATTCCATCCATCTTTGAGATCCAATACTGAGAAGACTTTCACTCCATTAGGGAAATCATCATGCATCGAACAACAAGCTAGATCGGGAGTAATCCATGATATCATTTCTTCATCACCTTTATTTTCCTAAATCCTCTTGTCCTTCTATGATAAGGACAGACAGTCTTATACCATCCGTTCTTACTAACAGACAAACT
>Ga0315280_10005153_pt1 | contig 18828 bp, 14 predicted proteins | sample YL17G06_40_MG_FD_203697 | JGI IMG/M metagenome (GOLD analysis project Ga0315280, IMG submission 203697) | Sediment microbial communities from Yellowstone Lake, YNP, Wyoming, USA - YL17G06_40 | ecosystem: Environmental > Aquatic > Freshwater > Lake > Sediment | place: USA: Wyoming | collected... | reverse complement strand
CTTTCTCGATTTCAGTCAAATCCTTCCTAATCTTCGCAAGCTCACCCCATTCCTTGCCGACATTTATGTGCTCTCCTTCTTCGTCTGACATTGTGTATAGCGTTACGCTCAAGTTGTAATCATTCTGTTCTATCTCCTTCAAAGAAACAACACGAGAAAACCCCTTCTCCTCACTAAAACTCTTGTAAGCATCAGCAATCTTCCTTATGTTGCTGTCTCCAAGCCTGTTCAGTTTTCGCACTTCAGGATGTTGCTCAAACTCCTTAGAAGCATTAACAAACAGAACCTTGCCCCTTCGCTCAGCAGACTTATGCTTATTAAAAACGATTATTGCGCCAGGCGCACCCGTATTATAAAACAGCTTCTCAGGCAACAAGATAACACATTCAACCAAATCATTCCTCTCACTCAAAACAGCAGACCGAACCGCCCTCTCCTTCCCACCCCTAAACAAACAACCATTATCAATCACAATCCCTACCCTGCTACCATCATCCTTAGCAGAAGCAAGCATATGCTGAACCCAAGCCCAATCCGCCGACTGCCTCGGCACAAAACCAAACCCAAACCGCTGCTTCCAAAACTCCCCCTTCTTCAGCACCTCCTCATCATAACCGTCCTGATTCCAAGGCGGATTCGCAACAACCACATCAAACCGCCTTAAACCTTCGCCTTCCTTAAACTTCGGATAAAGAAAAGTATCCCCAAACTCCAAATGCGCATCACGAATATCATGAATATACATGTTCATCTTAGCCAAAGCCAAAATATTCTGATTCGCCTCCTGCCCAAACAAAAACAGCTTACCAGCCTCTTCCTTGCCATGTTTCTCTTCAACATGCTTATACGCAGAAATCAACATGCCAGCCGAACCACAAGCAGGGTCATATGCGCTTTCCATAGGCTTAGGGTCAAGAATCTCAATGAGCAACTTGATCACCTCTCTGGGCGTATAGATTTCACCTTCTTTGGCTTTGGTTGGCGCAAAATACCTCAAAATCCACTCATACGCATCACCCAAAATATCCGCAGAAACATGCTGCAACTTCCGCTCACTAAACAATTCCACAAGCTGCCTCAAAATCTCCGCATTCTCACGGCTACCAGCAAACTGCACAAAATCAACACTGTCCACAACATCCTTCAACTCAGGATTCCGCTCAGCAATAACCTTCAAAGCCCGAGAAAATCGCTCAGTAAGCCCACTCACATCCTTCCGCAAATTCTCCCACAAAAACTCCTCAGGCAAATTAAACAAATGATACTCGTCACGCCTCGCCTCAGCTCTGGCATCCTCTTCACCCAAACCATCAGCCAAAGCCTCTTTGTAAGCCTCGTCAAACTCCATCTCCCACTTATCACTAATCCGCTTCAAAAACAACAAAATCAAAATAAACTTGTAATCCACCCGCGTCCGAATCAAATCCGCAGCCCGCTTCAACAAAGCATCAATCTCACCCCGCCCCAACCTCTCCACAAACGCCTCATCCCTACCCCGCAAACGATACAACTTCTGCCGCGCATCCCTCACATCAGCTTCAACCAAAAGCAGACCAGCCTTACGCAACTCAGACAAGAAAACAGGCACCTGTTCCCAAGCATCCTTATTTTTATCCATCAAAACCTTCGCGGCATCCTCAAACCTAAACATAGAATCACCAAAAGCGTCCCACAAAATCCTACGCCGACGCTCAACCCACTCAGGAACAACCCTACTCATACGAACCAACCCATGAACTGATGGTCAAAAGCCACATATTAAACTTTCGTTTATTAGATAAGCGATATTAAAATTACTTATCTATTCCCCCATGGATACCAAAAAAGGCCAAGAACTTTCTGCGTATACACAATATCTTTGGTTTTATGATACGTCATTGTTCCTTTGAAATGCCTGAAACTTCGCAGCGTAATCTTCCGCAAGTTCGGATTCCTAATATATCCGCTATCCACTGCTGATCCAGACAAAGGGTTTGTCAGAGAAATGGTGAGAACAGACTTTAGTTGAGCTTTAGAACGGAAGCAAGCCAAAAATAAGAAGACTTGGATGAACAGACAAGCAGCGTATCGAATTGATGCTTTAAGCTGCTAACATGCGTATTTCACTTTAGAGGTTTGACAACAACGACAAGCTTCCCGTTTTCGGCTCTGATTTCCCATTCAAGCCTACTCCCCTCCTTAAGGCCGAATTGTCTAGCAATTCCAGAAGGCACTGTAGTCCTAAGAGATTTGCTAGTTGTTGTCGCCCTTGAAAGAATAGTTACTTCTCCCATTTTCTCTCAGTTGGTAGTAGGTAACTCTATTTATAAATTTTCTTGGCACAGTCGTTACCAAAACGCTTATATTGCCTACATAATTACCTATCAATAGGTAACATAGTAGACTCTGATGAACGATTATGATGTCTCAAAAACCGATTCTATGCCCGATCTGTGGAAAAAGCTCTAACCATTTCTTGATAGATAATACAAGTCTGGACTTCTTGACTGCCTTAAAAGAAAAGAATCAGATTAGGGCCGCCATTTCAATGACCCGAATAATTTGGGAAAACATCCCCCAATTGAGACTTACCGCTGATTCAAAGGCAATCATCGACGAACTCTCAGAGACTATGTCTAAAAACACCCAAGAGCAAGTCAACAGATTTCTTGAACCAATGAAAATTTTCACCGAGACTTTTCCTAAAATGATTGAAAAATTGCCCGAAAATCTAAGAAAAGATGTGAGAGAGGAATTCCAAGAGACCAGAACAAAGCTGGAAAGCGAATTCAAAACACTCCGAGAGATAACACCTACTTTTAAAGACACTTTTGCAGCTCTGCAATCACTTACAGATGGAATAACTGAGACGACAGAAAGAAAAATAGAAGAAATAAAGCAAGAACTTGCCAACAATTTCAAAGAAACACTTGAAAAGATGGGTTTTCCTGAACCTGAACAGATGAAGTTACTAGCGCAACTGTTACCCTCTGTACTGCCCTTGCTTGAAGAGTTGCTACGCTTCCAGAAGGTTCCCAAAGAAAAGGGAGATCGAGGCGAACTTGACTTGGTTCAAGAGCTCAGAGAATTTTATCCTGAAGATGAATGTGAGCACCTAGGCCATTCGGGAGAAATCGATATTCTGGCAGTTCCTAGGTTTAATGGATCAAATCTGGGTCACAAAATCCTTGTAGAGTCTAAGAAGAACAGTAGCGGCTGGGACAGGTCATTCATTCATCAGGTTAGAAATCAGATGCAGTTGAGAGGCGAGCGGTTCGCAATTCTTGCTGTTGAAGTGATGCCAAAGATGGCCAATGGATTTCTGATTGAGAACTGTCCGGAAGGCGTAATCCTAGTTACAGATCGAGAAAATTTCAAAATCTCATACGGTGCAGTCAGGTCAGCCCTAATAGCATTGCATCCCTTCTGCCACAAGGAAATTGATTTTCACAAACTCTTCGCAGATCAGAAGATCAACCAAGCAATCAAAGACGCCTACGACTACTGTGAGTGGGTCAAGAAAATCAGGTACAAAGCACGCCGGATTGAAACAACCGCCCAAGGAGTGACTGAGGACATAAAACAGTTAGACATGCACCTGAAGCAAGCTCTTAGAGAGTTGCAAGCCAGAATAAACGAGGCAATTTCACAGATTACAACAACAGAAAATGATGAGGCTCCTTTGGGAAATGAAGTACAGAGCAAGAGGTTTTCAACAGATGGCCTCGAAACGCGAAAGTAAAGGCATCGAACTCGTCCTCAAGGGTCATATCAAAGCGGTCGACTCTTCAACATTTATTGTCAAATCCGAAGCCAACCCCGAAATCGAGCACAAAGTAAGATGGAACAGGAAAAGATGGGTATGCTCTTGTGAGGATTTCGAAAGGCATAGGAAGAAATGCAAGCACATCTACGCTGTCTGTTATTACCTTTCGCTTCAAGACCTTCAGATTGGTGTCAGGAAAATCGGCCAAGACATTGCCGAGTGCCCTCTGTGTGGTTTGAGTGATTTTGTGATCAAAGACGGTTTCAGTGAAAGCCGCAGCGGTCTTGGGCAAAGATTTTTCTGCAAAAAATGTAATCATGGCTTTTCCCCCAGGACAGGTTTTGAGGGAGCTCATGGTCAAGCCTTCGCCATAGTGCTTTCCTTAGACCTTTACTACCGGGGTTTGAGTCTAAGACAGATCTCTGAACATTTTCAATCAGTTTACGGGATCAAGATTTCACACGGAACAATCTATGGTTGGATCAAGCGCTATGTAGAATTAGTATGTCAATATCTGAACAAGGTTAAAGTCAAGACTGGGGAAAGGTGGCACGCTGACGAAACTGTTGTCAGAGTGAGAGGCAAGCATCTTGTCCTATGGTCAATGCTTGACGGTGAGACAAGGATTTTGTTGGCACAACACATCAATGAAAGCAAAAATGCTGAGCAAGCTTACAGACTGCTGGAAGAAGGGCTCAAAAAAGCGAAGAATAAACCATCCGAAATTGTGACTGACAGTGCGCCCTCATACGTAAAGGCAATAGATAGAAAATTCGGAGAGGAATTGAAGCATCCGATAATCCATGTGCAAGCCGCAATATCAACCCCTTTGAGCAACAACAAAATTGAACGATTCCAAAGAACCGTGAAGCAAAGATTCAAGACCATTTCAAGCCTTCACAGTCAGGAGACCGCAGAAACGTTCACGAAAGGATTCAGCATTTACTACAACAACATAAAGAAACACAGGTCCCTTAACGGGAAGACGCCAATGGAAGCAACAACCAAGAAGAATCATGGAAACAGCTGGGCGACGCTCATCCAGAAAGCAAGAAAGGAACGAAATGGACAGCATTCCTCGAAGTGTTAACCCCTTTTCTCTTTTTTCAGCTTTAGTCTTTTTTTAAACGTTTGGTCGCTTGAATCAGTAGAAGGCTCAAGACAACATCCAGGAAGCTGCTTCAAGCCTGACTTCAATATTTCTGGGAAGAAATCAAAAACCCAGTCCACCCAGATCATGAACTTACGCCAGTCATACGGGTTAAACGGGTAAGGTAGGCCTGCTACCTGCGCAGGCGATCTTCCTTTAAGCGCCCTTTCCATCGGCCTAAGATAGTCTAACTCAATAATAGCCAGGACGGCTAAGTTTGACAAAACTCTTATAGAACCCGACTTCCGACGTTTTCCAACAGTTTTCCGAAAATCCCTTATTCTTCTTTCGATCTTCATCAGGTCTTTTTTCTCCCAGGGTTTAAGCTTTCGAAAATCATGAATTACAAAATCCTTCGGAAAAATATCTGCTGCCGCGGCGATCATTGCGGAGAGTTCATCTCCCCGGATTTTTTTTGGGAGACTCTCCAACCGTTCAATAGTCTCGCTGAAAGTCGCAAGAAAGGCGGCCTTGTCGCGAGAAGCAGTTACATGCAAACAGATTATGAATCTCAGATCCGCGTCCAAAGTCATTATCGCATAATAGAACCTTCTCTGTTTTTTCCACCTTGAACACTTCTTCTTCGGGACAGGTGCATGCTCATTGTAGGTTACCTCGACAGTATTAGAGCAAAAAGTGTACCCTGAAACAGGCAAAACGTGAACATTCTGAGACCTCCTCTGTCGTTTTTGTCGCTTTCTGGCGAAAGCGTCATCGCAAAACAGAGTTGTACAGCGTATTCCACCCTTTAAAAGCAACATCACACGGTGGAATTTATCGAATTTTCTCGCACATTTGTCAAGTATATCATAATTCGTTTTTTCGTCAGGAATTTCTCTTATGATCCCATAATCCTCATAGTGATTTGTTTTGCTAGTAACTAAGAGTTCGAAAATTCCTCTGGGAAACTTGTTTTGTGCAAAATTAGCTATGACGTCTGCGCACGTCCCATATGTGAATCTGGAGTTAATGAAGCCCCTGGCTTTGAATCTCTTCTTGCATCGCGGACAATGGTAATATTCAGAAGGGCCTTTTTTCCTTGGGTCCTTTGATACTGGCTCCTTGCAGCGAGGACAGAAGACTCTAGGCAGGATCTCTTTTTTAGACGCCTTGGCTTTTTTCTCAAGAAAACTGATGATTTTTGCCTTGTCTAAATATGCGCCAAGGTTCATGGACTTGTAATTGAGCAAGAAGTCTTCAACTGTCATGTTATTGAAGTCAGGCTCTTTGGATTGGCTAAAGAACGATGGTAGGTTCCAGTTTTGTTTGATCTTCTGGACATGTTCCCTGGACTCCGTAACATCGTTAAGACTAGGTTCAACTGAACTATCAAAAAACATCGTGAGTCGCCCTTGACCATCATTCTTTTTGATCAAGTAGATGCCCCCACGAAATTCGCATGCATCCCCAGAATCTTAGACAGCTTAGAAATAATCAACACCTAGCACCTTCTAAGTTTTCTAACACCAGAAGTTTGAACAAGAATTGGCCGCGATGTTGAAACCTCCGCCTGCTGACTCCTTCCTTCTCCGGTGGGGGTCGGAATTCTGAGGTTGCGTTAATGTTCATTTTCTGAGGTTTTCTAAGGTTTAAAGTCGAAATCTTAGATCCTAAGTTTTGTGTTAGAATTCGGGGGTTCAATGGGATTTTGAACCTCCCGTCAGTTCGAGAAATTTCTCTGCGGCTCTGGCCACTTTCCTTAAAAGTTCCTTCAACGGTTCATCTGGTCTTTCTCTGAACTTTTGAAAAGTCTGGTACGCTTCATCACCGATGTAAAGAACACGTTCATTCTTTTTCTTGGAGAGTGACTTCCGGTCGCCAAAAACCATTTTGCTTTGGAACTCGTTAAACTTTTGATCCATCGCATCCATCAATGTTTTCGCAAGTTCCTGCAACTTTGCATTCAAATAAACAGTTGGCTCTGGAACAGGCTCACCTTCATTCGAAATTTCGTCTATTGAAGTCTTTGCCTCTTCACAATTTTCTGTTTTCTTGGTGCTGAAGTCTTCAAGCGTAGGGGGTCGTTTCTTTTTGTTCTGGTGTTCAGGTTCATTTTCCGCTCCTTCTGACTTGCTCAATTCTTGGTCCTCCTTAACAACGGCACTTTGAAGTTGTCGTTTGATTTCGAACATTCTTGGGCATTGTTAAGAAAAAGTTTGATGATCATTCAGCATGTCAACCTATTCTTAAGAGAGCCTGCCATGTTTCCAGCTTAGCCAAAAATTCGGGAGCTGTCAAAATGGTTCGCTCGGCAAGTATGGTAGCTCGTAATGGACTTTCTTTCGGAAAGCGCTGAAGGACAAAACTTTTTAACGGTTCAATGTTCACTGTTTTGTTTTGCATGAGAGTCGCATAGGTTTCGCTTTTTTCCTCAGAGAGGTCGGGTTCAGATGTGAAGCCCACTTTCATACAATTATCGTTAGGAGTCTTCTTCTGCAGCATAGTATACTCACCATACTCTTTCGATTGTTTTACTTTTAACGTGGCGCAATATTTAAATAAGTATTGTGACCATACTGCAGTTTAGTGATGTCATGTCATCAACAACAAATTATCAAAAACAAACTTGGAAAACCAACAGGAACAGAATAATTAGCATAATCAACCAAAGGCATTTAACATTCACTGAACTAATTCGAGAATCTGGCTTAAGCCGGGCCGTTGTAAACCAGCATTTAAAGAAACTAGAAAAAGAAGGGATAATTAAGAAAGAATATGTTAAAGGAAAAATCTTGAATATGCTTCAGCCCGATGAAAGATTATCGCTTGAAGGGAAAAAAAGCATCGAACCAGTATTATTCACTGTGAATGCTTTGCCTTACATTCTTGGATTGCGGCTACACTGGGAACAACTGGAATGCGACAGATGGCTTATGACCATAAAGAAAGAGAACGAAGACTTGAAAGAAAGAATGGAGGCTATAGGAAAAAGATTAGGGGTTTTCCACCTTTTCGTTCTTCTGAGGGCATTGGAGGAAAATAATTCTGATTGGCTAGCGGAAGCAGGCAAACTCGTACGCAGAACTGATCCTTTTGTTTGGAATTCGCTTAATATATCAAGAAATGAAACTGCCCCTTCAGCGCCTCAAAAAAGAATAAGCGAAATAGATGGAAAGCAAGGTCTTTTATACATTCCAAAAGTTGATAATTTACCAAAAAAGGAAGAAATCTTGAAGCTCAAGAAGATCTTAGAACAAATCTTTCCTGAAGAAACCAAGGAATTCGAAGACGTTTTGCGAGGTCAGAAAAATTACGAGTGTGTAACTCCCAAAAACTAGCGAATTGTTTGATTGAGCATTTTCCGGCAACGCTGCCACAAGTAGCGTACGAGAGGCAATAGGCGCACGCAGTCTAAAACCGGCTCAGTGACAAAACGTTCACGTTTAGCGCGTCGACCAACACTCTACTCAAACACAGGTCCAGACATGCTAATCACAGAGTTCGCAAGATTCAGCAAAAAAGAAACAACACCACAACTACTTAACACAGGCGAACTAGGCGACTCTCTCGCTATGGAAGAAGAATGGTATCACGGCGCAGGTCCATTCAGCCAATTCATAATCGAAATGTTCCGCAAACAAGACCTACACAAAGTCCTCTTTCTCAGCAAGATAAGCATAATCGACAACGTTCTTAAACTGCAACCCACAGACCAGGCAATCTTTAGCTTCAGCTTCAATGCTCCGTCAGTAGTCGAGAAGTGTGGTGAACCGAACAACCTGTCATGGAGAATACAAAGCTCAATCGCCCTTCAGAAAGCAGGCTGGCATGTACGACGCTCAATCAAAACCGGCCCAGAATTTGAAGCCGTTTCTCTACCGCCCTTCGCCTGAAACGAGCTAAATTTGAGCGAAATTGATGTTTCGAAGATGGTGCGGGGGATTATTCTCAAACTCAAACCCGATTTCGTGAGTTTCAAATCAGGTAGAAGAATACATGCTCCAAAAACCTTCTGCAAAATGATTGAAGAAAGTAAGAGAGATGCCATAGTAGTTTGAAACTTTAGAATTGATTTAGATTAATTAATGGAAAAAGAGAGCATCTGGTGTCATTCTGTCTTCTTTCTAAGGTAATCTGAGTTCTGTTCTGAGTCTTTCCAGTATTCTCTTAATCTCATCATCTATTTCTGCGGTGTTCATGTCTTGACTCACTCTACGTCCTATCAAGACTTTCCAGCCATCTGAATTTACTCTCTTGTTTCGCAGAATCTCTTCAATTTTCTTAGAATCTCGACTCTCTATTACTTTTTTATCATCTTCAGTTAACTCAATTGCATATTCCTTTTCAAATGCGCTAAAAAATTTGTCCAGCGGATAATATGCCTCTAACGAACCTCTCTTCAGAATGAATAAATTCTGGTCAGGAATGAGTGTCCCATCTGCTACCAAATCTTTCGCATCTGTTTCTGCCCCTTTATCCAGTACCATGAAATACGGAATGTTGGCATTCTTAGTAGCGTCGACCCATACTCTTAAGTGATATTTACCTGAACTTTTTCCATATGTTGGGATGATAGAAACTTGCATTCCTCTGAAGTTGATGCCAATTTTGTCTGCTAATGTAGTATATACATCTCGGTCAGAAGGACCTTCTACAAAGATTATGCCATTAGAGAAGAAAATATCACTGGGGCGAACACCCAGCTCAAAAAGGATTTTTCTTAGATCTTCGTCGCTCTTTATCCTATTGAAACTTGTCTCTTTCCCTCTCTTGTTGACAATCCAGGTGTTAGCAAGTTCTGCTTGGTCAACAAAAATTGTGGAATGCGTTGATAGAAATATTTGGTTTTCTTTGGATATTTTTTTGAAAATCTCAAAGACTCTTCTTGCTAATTCAGGATGAAGATGAAGTTCAGGCTCCTCCACACCAAAAATAAAATCTCCCTCTGTGAGATGCCTCATCAAGATCAAAAACTCTTGATTTCCACCACCACTATGCTGAAGAGGTATGCGTAAGTCGGCCTCTTCAGTCGCAAGATAATTGGGATGTACCCCGAATTCTGCATGGAATGCAGTTCTAAACTCTTCTTTGATTTCATACCACCTTCTTCTCTCTTTTGTTCCGTCACTGATTCCCAGTGAGCGCAACAAGTTTTGAGTCTCGGGATCAAGATAAGTTGACCGAATCAAAGGAGTCTGCGGCCATGAGTCTCGAACTGAAAGTATTAACTTGAACTTTCCTTTCAGCTTACTTACAAGGTTTGTAACAATCGTTTGTAAAGTCTGTTGCGTGATAGGGTGCAAAGAAGTCAATTCAGCTTCCGTTAATTCTCTTTCAACAAGGTCGTATCCCTCGTTGCGAACAAATTCCTTGTAATCCTGAAACTTGTCAGATACGTTGATGACTTCTGTCTTCCCTTGTCTAACTATTCCATCTGCATAAGTTCCCATAAGGTACGCTTTTTTCTGTGGAGCAACCAAAATTATCCGATTTCCCGTGAGGTTATCTTTCGAGGCTTCCGGAGTGAAAAGAACAGCTTGAAGTCTATATGAAAGTGGCAAGAAATCTGTCGGCGCAACCATTTTTCCATCTTTAATAACAAAAATGTCGTCAAACTTTAGGTCTTGAGGTTGCCACCCAGTTGGTGGTTTGACTATTTTTCTTGTAACTGTTACCATTTTAACTGCGCTTTCAGACGGCTTCCTTTCCTTTATTAGAGACAAAGCCTCAAGTGGCAATACCTCTTCAAATTCTGATTCGTCTAACTCTAATGTGACAGTCATCTTAATGTCTTTTTCCACATCGCCATCGTACCAGCAGTAGTTATCGATCCCTGAGGGCACCCCAGTCATGTCTATTTCAGCAAAGAACCTGTTCAGCAATTCTAAAAAGCTAGTTTTCCCAGCATTATTTATCCCTATTAGGACAACAAGATCGCCTATCGGATCAAGAGTCACATTTCTTAAACTTTTGTAGTTCTGGATTTCAATCTTCCGTATCTTCAAACCTTTCAGACCGCCGTTTATATTATGGATAGCAACGTGTAGATAAGAATTTTCGCTTTCGTAATCTTTTCACGAAAGGAACGTGAAAAAGGCTTTAGAAGAAGGTAGTGCGGGGGGTTAGGTTTATACTGTCGTTTAAAACTGTCAAGTCATTCGGGCAATATGAGCGACCCTTTTTAACTTAGCGTTGCTTTACATGTTGTAGCCTAATTCATATTTCGGTTTCATAAACCAATTAAAGAAGAGCCAAAATCTGTTTTTTATGAAGAATTGAATTGGAAAAGGAACGATTAAGAGTGCCTCTCGTCAAAATGAGTAAGAAAGAATACCTAGAAATGTTACGGAACACGAGAGATGACATATTGAGTATGATAGACATGTTCCAGAAATCAGACCCAGACACTAAGGTTTTTCAAGACTTGCTTAAAATAGTTAATGCCAGAATCAAGGCAGTTGAAAATGAAGTATCCAGAAAGTGATTATTGTGGATAGAAGAGAGACTTTAAAATTAAGTATTGACAACACAACAAAGTGCCAATATTGTGGCAGAGTTTGCGGTAGTAAGGCTCTAAGGTACAAACATGAGAAGGTTTGTCCTTTGAATCTGAAGAATAAAAAGTGAGATGAATGTTCGCAAAGCCACTTCATTTTGTATCGTCTTTTTTCGCTAAAGTTGTTGGCAAACCTCATAAGCATTATTTTTCTCATGCTCATAGCTACACAGAAACGGATTCTGACAAAGGTAATGCTGGTGTGGAGAAGCGAGTAAAATGTGAATATTTATCTGACGATGGTTCATGCAAAGCGATAGTAAAGAATCCAGAGGGTAGAGCATTAAGAGATGAATTTTGTGTAAATGAAATGTGGGATTCTTGTTGCTACACGTGCCCCAATCAAGAAACGTGCGAAATCAGTTGTAATTATCTTGGCTCTGAAAAAGAGCAAGAGCCGAGAAAAATAAGTCAGATAACAAGAATAAATTATGAAATAACAAAGTACAAGAAAAGCATTGAAAAATTGTCCGTTTTTTTCGCCGAAGGTAAAATCAGCGAGGAATCATATTTACGGTCTGTGAGAAGTCTTGAAAGCAAGATAAACGATTTAAAAGAACTCGAGAAAAATCCAGAAGCACTTGACTCACAGCAACATCCTTCACGACTTAATGATGATGAATATGATTCGGTTGGAAAACCATCTGGAGCATGGTATCTGGTTCCATTTCTTTTTGGGTTAATTGGCGGAATAATTGGCTACGTTGGAACAAAAGACAGAGATGAAGATATGGCGTTTGGCTTGCTTGTTTTTGGCATAATTTGGTCTTTTATCTTGTTGATTATTGGTTGGGCATTGATTAATTCCCTTTTGCACTGAGGAATGACATATGACGAGAAAATTTAAGGTTGAAAAAGCTCATTGTAAGCAGCATGACGTGGATTTTGAAAAGCTTATCCGAGTTAGAGTTTCGTGTCCACAATACCAGCAATGTCGAGAAGAGGCAATCGCACGCCATGAAGGCAATATCGCCGAGGCTAAACATGAAGCGGAAAAGAAAGGAAGACCGTGGGTGGCGGTGAAAGCTGTTCTTCAGATAGTGTGTCCTTACGAAGAACCGGCGCATGATATACCTGAACATTTTCCATGAATCTCCCATATTTTTCTTTATTCGCAGTTGACTGCCCTTATCGGTAATTAAGGGTTAAAGAAAGCTCGAAATTTTCAAATAAGCTCTAAATGAGCGATATTTAAGTGAGTATTATTTCTAAAGTAGGGAATTTTGTTGGCTTCCCAGTGACTATTTGATTGAAGATTGTTCTGAGGTTGACAGTTTTAAACCCTCAATAGAAATTCAGTGCGGGGGGTGGGACCCCCACCCAACTTTACCGGTAAAAAACGCTTACAATATGCTGGACAGGATTTTGAAGTTCTTTAAGGCTACTAGATTTTCTCAAGAATCTTTCGAGAAATGACGTGAAAAATCTTAAATGCTTATTGCTGTTTTGTTTTTCTTGTTGTTTTGCGTTTGATTGCTGTGAAGGCTATCGTTAGGATTGCTGTCAGAATTAGGTAAGGTGTTATGGGCTTTACTGTTGCGGGTCCTTGTATTGGAATCGAGTATCCTCCAACTGGGACGGTTGCGACTGTTATACGGGCAGTTTCAGACTGTGCTGTGTTGGCCTTATCGTCTATGACTTTGAGGTGTAAATAGTATATGCCGCTTGAAGTTGGTGCAAATGTCCATGAGGCTGAAGTTGCGCCTGAAACAGGGTTACCGTTAAGGTACCATTGATAGCTGTATGGGGTGTATCCGCCTGAAACTGTTGATGTGAAGGTTACGGATTGACCTACAAGTATTGAGGCTGAAAGTGGGTTTATGGAAACTGAAAGCGGTGGTGGGGCGGGCGGATTTACTGTGTAGCAGTAGTACTGTCCAGCGTTGTCGTTTATGGCGACGTTATTAGCATTATCGTATGCGATGACTTTATAGCATATGTTTGTTCCTGACGGAAATGCTGGAATAGTAGCCTGATATAACGCTGTTGTCGCGTTGTAGAGCATTGTTAAATTGTTCCAAGTTGCACCGCCGTTCATTGTGTAGGATAAAATAACGCTTTTTACGCCGCTTCCCATATCTGTCACATTTACATAAACTGTAACGGCTTGGTCAGGCATGACTTTGTCTGGCTCTGGTTGTTGGAATGGAGTTTGAATAAGTGGCGGGGTTATGTCTGGTGGTGGTCCTATTACCCACGTGCCTATTATTTGGATTGTGTGAGTGCTGTGGGTGTATGTGAAGTAGAGGAAGGTATGAGTTGCATTTTCTGTTATTGTAGGAGACACTGATGCGCCGTCTATTAGCACTGTCCAAGGTTCACCATACAAAAGTGCCTTTGGAATCGTCACGTTGCAGAAGCCAATTGTGTCAACGTCACCAGTAACGTAAAAACTGATCTCCTTGTCTGGCTGGCTAAACGCGAAGTTGGACACAGTTGAGTTGCTTTCCACTGGCACTATGAAAGTTTCTTCTCCCCACACGATTGAGAAAGTGTAGAGCATGGACGTATATTCAAAAATGTAAGGCTCGCTTGGGATTTCGCTTATAGCAACGTTCTCGGCTAATACTATAATTTGAGTTTGTGTCGAAACCTCAAGAGTGAAAGTGTCGGTAGGGATGGCTTCAGGTTCCGGCACCACCCATATAGAATAGTTACCCAACTTCCGATGAAGAATAGTCACTACGTCGTCAAGATCGCCATCACCATCCATGTCGAACTCATTGTAAAACATTCCTGGCACCTCACTAACATTCTTAGTAATTGTGAGTCCCTCTGGATCAGTGACGATTAGGTCTACAGGTGACTTGGCAATGACTTCATCCCCCACTATCGCAGGGGACGTGAGAGTCTCGCCTGCAACTCCTAACAGCGTGTCTCTATGCTCTGGGAAGCAACCTGTTGTATACTCTCTAACGAAGATGTACCTAAATTTGTTACCTGGGTCTTGAAAATTGTTCCATGCCCAGACTTCAATACCTCTTGATTGATCAAATGTATAATAGTATTGGAAGAGTTCTATTCCGTTCCAATTACGGGCGGTTATTAACCATGTCTGATAATCACCATCAAAGACAACTTTCTTTCCCGTGTCAGTTTTAATGCCGTCACTTTCTCTGATGCTCCATCTCATTACGCCCATATCCTTCACATTTGTCTCGTACCGGAATTTCAAGTCTTGTGCATTCTGAGAAAGCTGATTCTTAATGCTAAGCCAATCAAGGCTGACTTTGCCTTTGTTATGGATATCCCAGCTCGCGCCTGTGACCGCTTCCCAATGATTAGCGGCGTTTCCTCCTTTGACTGCGAACCAAACTGAGTTGTCGGCAAAATATTTCAGATTAACACCTGCACCAAACGTGTGATAATGCCATCCTAATACACTTTTCACCGCTTCTTCAGGGTTTAATTTCTTAATTGTGGGCCAATAATGCCAATTGTCAGGTCCGCCGCCTCTATCCAATTGAAATGGACCAATACCGGTTGAAAATCGGAAGTTACTGCCCACCACTCTGTGATTGAACACATCACTTCCAAGCAACCCTTGGCTATGTGCAACATAACCTCCCTTGCCACCTTCTCCCGATGCAATGGTAGCTATCCAAGCTTTGTATTGGTCTATGGTAATATCCCAAGCAGGATTGAAATAGGAGTTAGCATGCTGGTCTATTAGGTTTAGAAGCAACTCGTCTATTGCTGCAGTGACCTGAGGTGCTGATTCAGTGGTAAAGTCCCAAACGGGACCTTCACTGGATGATCCATGATTGTCTGTGGCAACGATCTTCCAGTAATATTTGGTATTATAGCTTAGAGTACCCGGGTCGTATGTATCAGCTAACTGATCATTTGAGACCAGTGGAGGCGGTGAAGTGATTCCGAAGTAAACATCATAAGTCACCGTGTCCCCAGCATCGGGATCACCCCCACTCCAGCTTAAATCCGCATATATGGAAACACCAGTAGCGTGGTTTGATGGTGTAGGATTAGAAGGTGTATTAGGGGGATTATTTGGCGGTGGAGGTGCAGTTGTGATTTCTAATGTAATGTATGTGCTGTGTGCCAGTGCGCCGCTGGTTCCGGTCACGGTTAAGGTGTAGCTTCCAGGCGTTGCTGTTGTTGCGACTGAAACTGTTAAGGTGGAGGTTGCTGTGCCGCCTGCTGGAGGAGTAACCTGCGAAGGACTCAGCGTTGCCGTAACTCCCGAGGGTGCTCCAGAAACGCTCAGCTGAACGGGTTGATTAAAGCCATTTATCGAAGTTACAGTGATTGTCGACGAACCTGAACTACCTTGCTGAATTGTTAATGAAGTTGGAGAAGCCGAGATTGAAAAGTCAGGGGTGGGTGGCGGCGAAACAGTTGGTCCAGAGTATGTGCCTGGTGTCGGAAGTCTTTTTGTGTGACCATGAACTGCATCTTCAAAATAGAAGTAGAAGTTGTGAGTTCCTGCTGAAAGGGTGGTTGAGTATCTGAAGACGGCTCCTGAAACGTAATCGCCTGATATTTTCGCCATAGTATAAGGAGAACCATCAATGTAAACATACTTTGTAGTCGGGACATCTCCTTCAGGGTCTGAATAAGTTACGTAATAGCTGAAGGTTGTTGAAGTATCCCCAGAAGACGGAGACACATAACCATTATACAGCGTAAAAGGCTGATTTGGCGCGGATTGAGTAGTAAAGTCCCAGATGGGCCCCGTTGTGGATGCACCATAGTTGTCCTTCGCAACAATCTTCCAGTAATATTTTGTACCATAACTTAGAATGCCTGGGTCGTAGGTGGTTGCTGACTGACCACTGGAGACCAACGGGGGCGACGGGCTAACCCCAAAGTAAACATCATAAGTCACCGTATCGCCAGCATCAGGGTCACCGCCACTCCAGCTCAAATAGGCGTAAATAGAAACTCCAGTCGCATGGTTTGAAGGCGAAGGATTAGACGGCGTATATGGAGGATTATTAACATGTACGAATTTTATTGCATCAAAAGCTATCATCGTAGAAAGATACGGCTCACCTGTCCTATCATTAAGTATGATAGATGCAGTCGCACCAAAAGTGAATGTACCTACGCTGTACCAACTTCCAGTCCTCAGTCTTTGGTTAACAGTTCTGGTAGTCATTCCATCCCTATGATAGATTTGATAAATAGCACTTTGAGTCGGCGTGTATACGCGCCCCCCATACTCGAAGGGATCGGGATTTGGAATCCACACGAAAACCTCATACCGTCCGCTGTATGGTAAAGATGCTTGCCATTGACCATAATAAAGCGGTTCGCCTGTTCCTTCCGCGCCACAAAGCGTATACCAAAAGTTACCAGCATAAGCTCTGGTGTGAAAAACATCATGATCTTGGACATGAACCCAATAATAAGGGGATTGTCTCGGCGGAGACGTTGTAAACCTACTCTCACCCACCTCTGTGTCTATGATGATTTCAAGGGGGTCAGCCTTAACTAATTGAACGTTAAAAGCCAACATCAACATACTTGTTAACAGCATGGTAAGCATTATTGCTGAAACAGCTTTCCTTAACAATGAAACTCCCTTCTCCTCCACAACCATAAAGTATACTCTTCAGACAATTTATGCCTTATGAAGAAAACTTCTATGCACGTCCAACCAGTTTCTCTAATCATCTGATAATTAAGTAGGCATTTCATTTAAGCCCACAAATACTTCACTTAATATTCCGGCATTATCTTGTCGTCCTCTCACCGATGCGGTTCTGATCAACAGTTTAGTAATATAACTCAATCAGAGAGCAACTACGTTGACTATAAAGTTACCAGCTTTGTTTTTACCGGTAAACGTGTGTTCAATTCTTAACCCCCGCATACGCCCAGACACAACGTCTCACATCGGGTCTTTTTAGCCTAAATAAGCTCACAATAAGCCCGATTTTCAAGTGCGGGGGGTGGGATTTGAACCCGCATCGGTCCGAACTAAGTTATTGAGTTTTGGTTCATTTTGATGACGACTTTGTTGTTCGAGAGTTTGGCAACGTATTCCCAGCCTTTAGCCAAATAATCATTGGCTTCTCCAACACTAACCACTTTCTGCGAAGCCCCATTCGCCACTTGCCCACCTAAAAGCCTCTTCCTGACTATATTCTGCAGTTCTTCGTCGCTCATCGAGGGCAAATCCATCTTATCCAGCTCTTCTTGACTGAAACCAGCCACCAACAAAAGCTGCTTCCTAAAACTACCCCTAAGCTTCTCCTCGCTAGTTTCCTCTTTCACCTTAGTCTGCAAAAACTCCTCGCTCCTCGCGTAGGCCGCCCGCATATCCTCAACAACAGACCCAGGCAACCTCTGCTTGTTAGTCGTATACCGGTTTTCAATATCGCCCTTATGTCCCATCCAAAACTGCCTATAATCCCTAAGCACCAAACCTTTAGACTCAGCAAGCATTAACATCGTATCAAAATAACACCGTAAAACGTACGGTCGCCAAGGAAGCCCAGCGCTTCTGATGGCCAGTCGCATCATGTCTCCAATGTTTACGGTGCGTATGAAGGGTTTCTGAGCAACTTTCGGCTTAACAATGGCGGAGTCAGGTGCCAACTGTTCGCCGTCTCTCAGGCGCTCTTCCAAGTAGTCTTTCAGGTAACCGCAGGCTTCTTCTGTCAGGAAAGTGAAGTACTGATGGCGGGCCTTGCTTAGGGCCGAGCGAACAACAACCATTGCGGGTATCTTCTCAAAGCTTGCCTCGGATCCTTTGATTTTGAGTTCGGGTAAGTCGCGTATTCTCAGGCCGTCACAACCGGTATAGCTGCCGAGGCTTTCCAGTCTTAGGCCTGCATGGGCGACTATGGCGCAGGCTGTGCGGGCCTGCTTGCTTCCTGACAAGAAAATGCGTTTCAGCTCTTCTTTCGTGGGGACGCGTTCGTCTTTGAGGGTCGGTGTTTCGTGGGCGCCCGTGATCTTTATCTTGCGTTTAAGCTGGATTCCGTTGTGGGCAAGCCAGGACTTGACGACTTTGGTCGTGTTGTGGATGTAGCTGCCCGCATGTTTCTTCTGTGCGGAGGTGACGTAGTCCATGAGAAGATCTTCTATTTCCGCGACCGGCTTTCCAGCGAGCTGCCCCGGCGTTATGCCCATGAGCTGGCAGAAGTTCCCAAGGTTGCGTAAGTAGATTTCGGCGCAGGCTGGTGAACCGCGGACGAGGTTCTCGTACCAACGTCTCACATCCTTATCCTCGAGCAGAGGCCGGTACTTGGAGCGCGGATGAGGAGAATCAGACAAGCTTCTTCGCCGCATCTAGAGTAACATGTGGCGCGGCATAAAAGATTTGTGGTTTTGAACCCGAATTATGGTGCGGTCGCCGGGATTTGAACCCGGGATCGCAAGCTTGGAAGGCATACACACGCCCCAAAAGGCTTTTGTGTCCTAAACCAGACTAGACGACGACCGCGCTCAACTTTCAGCATTACAATA
>Ga0315280_10005152_pt1 | contig 18828 bp, 22 predicted proteins | sample YL17G06_40_MG_FD_203697 | JGI IMG/M metagenome (GOLD analysis project Ga0315280, IMG submission 203697) | Sediment microbial communities from Yellowstone Lake, YNP, Wyoming, USA - YL17G06_40 | ecosystem: Environmental > Aquatic > Freshwater > Lake > Sediment | place: USA: Wyoming | collected... | reverse complement strand
GGTTTAAAAATCTCAGCCATTGCTCCTTTCAAGAATTCAAATGGAGTGCTTCTTTTCATTTCTTCAGCCGATACTCTAATGAATGCAAGTCTATATAAAGGAACCGAAAGACCTATCTGCGGACCCGAATTATGAGTCAAGAAAGGTAGTCCAATAAGGTGATTATCAGTTTCAATGTCAACAACAGTACCCTTCCTCAGCCTTTGAATTCTTTGAATTGGGAGGTAAACAAATTTGGAATCTTCACAGTACATTTGATGAGTCTTGTTAGTCTTTGGTATGTATCCATGGTGCTTGAAGATTCTGAACACTTTTCTACCTTTGACTTCGAGGTTGGGGAAAGTGATGGAAGGCATAACTCCAAATTTTATTAAGATCAATCTAAGGATAGAAAGTAAGCTAGGAGAATAAGAACAAAGAGAGAACCCTTTAGGTTTTATGTATCCATCACCTCGTATCCAATTGATGATAAACTCCTTTAATTTTTCTTTCTCTACATTTAGAATCCACAGAGGCAGATATTTTTCCCTTGCCCCCTTTCCTACCAGGTCTTCCAAGAAACGAGAGACAACAGCGCTATGAGAAGTGATACCCAGAGAATTTCTTGGTCTCCTCCTAATCTTAGCATGCAAGCCAAAGACATGAAGAATCAGCTTCTGTACTTCCTCAGCTTCCTTTCCTTCTTTTGCATTCAAAGTGATCTCGATCCCTGCATTGTTGTCTCCTTCCGCTATGTACCAACCCAAGAACTTGAAGAATTCTGAATCTGTTTTGATGAACCGTTTAACTTGATTGCTTCTACCGTAAGATATATAGCCATTAATGATTGAAGCAGGAACTCGAGGAGTCTTCCTTCCCCTTTCTAGTCTTAACTTACCTTCACCAATTACTGCATTAGAAGGCAGATATTTGCTCAAGTCAAAGAATTCTGGATAGGATCCATCTTCCGGTTTCTTGATGGCTAGGAGGTCACCACATTTTAACTCTTTAGCCCTTTTCCAATGGTGGCCATTAAGCAACTCCCAATGTGGCGAGTTAGTTTCTTTCCAAGTCCTTCTCCTTTCAGATACTAGGAAAAGATGGTTTTCGGAGACTATTTTAGGTTCTACCTTCAGAGTTTTGACTAAGTATCTGGGTCCTTCAGTATTAACTATCCTAGTCATTGTCACTTTAGATGTGGAAGATGAGTAGATTGTGTCACCTGCATGAACCTCTGAGGCCTTCTTCAAGCCTCTATCTGTCAAGATCAACTCATTAGGATCCAGACATGCATCCCAGACAAAATGAAGTCTCTTGGATACTTCTGGATTAAGTTCTGAGATGCTACTTAGGAAGGCCTTGAGACTTGGAACATGATACCAACCTTGTTTGAAGAGAATATCTAGGTCATGCGATTCAGGAATCTGTCCTTCATTAACTACTCTTCCACAAAGGAACACATGAATTGGATCCTCTACTATAATCTGCTCAGGAAAGGCCTTAAGGACCTCCTCCAACTTATAAAGTTTGGCTAATTCTTCTAGGTTCATTTCCTGGGGAACTCCTCTAGATGGGCCATATTCTGGTTGTGGATATTCAATGACTGGTAAGGCAGTCACTCTATCTAGAGTATCATCAATTGTATGCCTAAGTTTTCTCTTCTGCATCTCTTTCCAGGTGAAGATATGTGCATTAGAAAGTGGTTCAGTAACCTTTCCAAGTTGCCTAAAGATCTCATGAAGTCTCTTGTGGACTTCTATCAATTGCTGATCTGTTAAATTGGAGACGTAGACATCATCAATATTCTCTAGATCCTTTACTTCAATGTGTGCTGGATCCGGAATGGTAGTTGCCTTTTTCTCTACCGCCTTAAAGGGAACTTTGTCTTTTCCTATCTGGGAGATGAAGTATTCGAAAAGTTCCTTGGCATATTTCTTATAAGTCTCTGGTTGATTGAATGAGAATCCTCTCCTAATCATTTCTTTGAAGATCTTCAGTCCAAGTATCCTGCATTCTTCTTCTGTGATTTTCTTTTTCTCTGTACCAACTCTCTTAAAGAGTTCTTTTCCCTTTTTGATACTCGAATACCAACCAAGGACAATTCTATAATCATCTCCAAGTTGTTTATCATTCGGCTTCTTTTCATCATAATCTTCTATCCAACCTCTTATTAGATCAATTATTCCACTCTTGAACAAGTGACGTTCATAAAGTTCCTCTGCTACATCAGCAAAGAGATCATCTTCTATATCCATCGAAGAGATATCAAAGAGATCTAGAATCGTTAAAGTCTTGAGACTTAGCCACTTGACGTTCTTGGAATCAACAAAGACTTGAATTCCCTGTGGAAGTTTAACCGGTTTAGGAGGATCAAAGATCTTATTCACAGTAAATGTATAAGTGTAAAGAGGTCTATCTTTCTTCCAACCCCAATGTTTGAACGCATCTTCGTCTGAAATCCTGTGCTCAGGTCTTAATTTCTCAAACTCTGAAGGAGTGATTTCTTTCGGATAATCAAGAGTGATAATACCAAAGCAAAGGTGATCCTGAAAAAGAAATAAAGGTTCCCCAATGTGAGATATAAACTTCTTAGATTTTACGATTAAAGTCTTGATTCTTTCAGCTATTAACTTGCCATGAGGACTAACCATGTATAGGCCAGAATGAGGTTCCACTACTTTAGCAATGACTTTTGGAATCATTGGCTCAATCTCTTTTGTGGTAGTAACTCCCAATTCTGTTTCTTCACTCTTATCCATCTATTCACGCAACGTAAGAAGGAGTTTTCTTCTTTGAATCCTCTTTCTTTTTTGATTCTTTCTTCTTCATTTTCTCTTCAAGTATTTGAGTACACTTCATGTCGAAATCAAGGAAAGCTAAAACAATGGCCTGGAATCCTTTCTCTATCTCTCTCAATTCCTCTTCAGTGAAGTTTTCGATAGTCAGAGCATTACCTAACCTGTGCTGCCAACCTACTACTGAAGAAGCGATTGATTCATTCATGAAAGTGATCTTAGCCATAAGAGATAGTCGATCCTTGACTTCCCAATTCTTTATCCTCTCTATCTCCTTAATTACTTCTTCAATCCATTCAGACATACAATCACCTACAAATCTGGAATAACTCTAATTGAAATGTTGGGAGCAGTTAGTATCTCTCCACCAGTATATGTGATTTCAATCTCTCCTTTAAAATCACCAGTTATGTTTGTGAACTCATTTCCTACTGTAAATTGGACTCTTCCTAGAGTTGGATCTCCGACAACCGCTCCACTGATTGAAGTAACTGTGCCATCAGTATAAGACTTGAACTTTAATTTTATCGTAGAGACATTTGTGAGATTAACGAGGTTATTGTCTAGGTCATAGATAGTAAAATCAAGAAGAAACTTCGTATCATTCCTTACAACAGTTATTTCGCTCATGTCCCCTCATCATCTTTCTTTACTATTCCTTCATATTTAATTGTTTCTTTCTTGGTTAAGACTCTAACACCTAACTTCTTTTCTAGTATTTTAGTTTGTGTCTTGCCTATTACTCTAACTCCAAGAGTCTTAAGGAGAACATAAGCTTTCTTTCTTCCGAGAAGAGTTCGGGCAAAGACTGATATCTTTTTGAGAAGAGAAGGACCCACCAAATCGGCAAGACCGAGAGTTGATGAAATTAGCTTCCGGATTACTTTCTGAGTAGCATCTAATGAACCCAGTAATTCTATAATGGTTCTATGAATAGACTTGACTCTGCTTTTAATATCTAATGCACCCAAAAACTCAATTACGATTCTATGAATTGATTTAATTCTGCTTACAACGTCTAAACCACCTAAAATCTCAGTTACAGTCTTATAAACATGTTTAAGTACCTGAGTAACTTTATGCACCTCACTATCAATTGCACCTAATAATTCTGTAATAGTTCTATAGATTGATTTAATCCCACCCAAGCCCAAGTTTTCTTCGTTTCCCCAAGCCCCATGAGTAGGTTCAGGACTAACATACTTTTGAACACGGATATTAGTAACTTTGCTTGTTCCCGAGTCATTGCTTAAATTTACCTTATGTATTGCATAATTAGAAGTAACAGGCTTAGTTCCCACCGCATTTGCCGATGAAGCATCTACAAAACCCGTGTATTGAGAGCCAGCACTCACTCCACCCCATTTGAATCCGCATGTATGAAAACTACTACTCCAAAATACACCAATAGCTGGGGGGTCCCCTCCAAAATAATCTCCGTCAAAAGCTAGTTTAGACCATACACCGTGAGGTCGTCCATATCTACTTAGAGTTTCTTGAGAATCGAAAAGAGAAAAAATTCCTGCAGTAAGGTTAACAAATGCCCAATCAAGTTTAATCATAATGCACGCTTGAGGAATATCTGCTCGTAAGGTCCCTTTTATTGCAGAAGTAAAAGAAATCCAATGATTGGTTGGGTCAACCGTTCCGCCATCCCAAGTTTCTCTATATGTATTAAAATCATCAAAGAATGGAAATGTGTTTTGTGGATTGCTCGTTGTCGTCGTAGCCATTGGATTGCCATAGCAAATGTAAATCGTCTGTGCAACCGTGCTTAAGTTGTCTGCAACTTCAACCCAGAAAACTGCATAGTCACCATTAACTTTACTCTCCATCCAATAATCTAATTTTGTAGAACCATCATCATCTGTAAAGCGAACATCACCAAAATCTGTTCTGCAATGACTATTAAGGTAAACATCATCATCGCCATCCGTTCCACTTCCGTAATGAACAGTTATCTGTTTCTGATAGTTTGTTCCAGCACCAGCAGCAAAGTTAATGACATGAGACTTGCGATAATACCCTATTAGTTTTAGTTCAAGCAATTCAGTTACAATTCTATGAATTTCTTTCCTTTTTGATCTCATATCTAACATTCCAAGTAATTCTGCTTCAATCCTATAAACCATCTTTATTCTGGATTTTGTGTCTAAACAACCTAGATATTCTAGAACCTCTTTATAATGAGGGGGAATATGTGGTATATCAAACAAGCCAAGTAATTCGGCTATAATTCTATGAATTGATTTAGTTTTAGTTTTAGTGTCAAGAGCACCAAACAATTCAGTAACAGTCTTATAACAGTTAACTATCCCTTTAAAAGTTGCGATGCAACCAACATAATATGTGCTTCCCCCCATTGTGTCCCCACTAGAAGCAGTTCCAGTTGAAGAAACTATCTTCTCAAGATAACCATTAGCTTCGGGATGATTGGGGTCACCCATATATATTATACCATCTAATAATGTGAAACCGTTTATTGGATTAGTTTGTCCTGTATTAACAGATTCTATACATCCAATCCAAAGTTCAGTGGTTTGACTTGTAGTACCTGTTGTTCCCGTTACTGCGGCAACTGTGGGTCCACCTTTAGCGGTTGCTGTTTTATCGAGAAAACCACTCGTAATCAATCCAGAATATTCGCATATATCTGCAATCGCCCCATAAATTGCTGATTGGTTTAAAGTAACCGTGATGGATGTGGAAGCCCCAGAACCTACTACTCCAGCCCAGATTTCAGCAAATCCATGGGGGCCATCCCAAGAGTTTGCAACTTGGCGTGTCCATGTAACTCCAGTTTGAGATATACTACTAACAGCAAGAGCATATCTTCCTGCTATTGTAGCAATTAAAAGGTTTCCATTCGTGGGCGTTGAATCCATCGTTACGTAAATGATGTTAGTTATAGTTGTTCCTTTTGCGTTGCCCTGAACTCTAATGATTGTCACTTACTTATGCTCCTTGCTTTGCTTTACCTTTCCAACTGTCAACCATGTCAAATGATTCATCATTAAGCTATCACTAACTTCACCAATGGCTACTCGAACAAAAAGAATAGTAGCCAAAGTAAAGAACCTCTTAAGATCCCTGTTTTATCTGGGTTTTGCAGGTCATTTCTAATGTATCGCCAAGGTCCCAATTGAGCGTTTCGGCTGTGAAGGTCTGTCTCCAAAGCATTGATACTGTAACGCCCGCTGCATCGTAGAACACACCCACTTCAGTTATAGCCATTATTCCAGTTAATCCAGCATCATTAGCTTTGCTGAATGTAACAACTAATTGAGCCGTATCATTTGTTTGAGTAGTCGTCACTCTTGTGCCTGTGCATAACGCACCCCCTAGTCTGCTTTTCTGAATTTCTAATGCTGTATTGCCAACGTTTGGTGCAGTCGTTCCAGTTCCAATACCAATGTAGTCATAAGCAGTTCCGCCAACATCAGAAACCAGTAATCCAGCAACATTAGCCATCCCAACAGCGACTATCAATTCATGTCTCTTTAAATGCAGTGCTCTTAACAAACGGTTCTGCCAACTATTACTCTTATATCTCTTAATGACTTTGCCATTCTTGTCCCTGTGAACCCATTCGATTTCATCAATTATTTCAAATTTTTGTTTTGGCATTTTCTCTTACCACTTTAATGTTGATGCTAGAATATTTAAATCTTCACATTGATAAGGAATGAAGTTCTAAAATCTTAAGCATAGAAATATCCTTCAGGGAAAGGACAAAAAGAGACTTTAGCTTAGCGTGTATTGCCAGGAGAAGACAGCCACATCTGTGGAAGTCTTTGTGATGGCTCCAAAAGTCGCCCTGCACAAAAGAGTTCCAAGCGAGGAAGCATTTAGCAATCCAGATTCTGTTATTGTTCCTGTTCCAACACCAGTCGGAAATGTAGATTCATTAATCCAGACTTTATCTGATGTACGAGTATAGTCTCCTAGTTCTCTAGCCAATTCATTCCCTAGTTGAGTGTCCAGTGCAGAAGCCTCGATAGTTCCAGATCCAATAGCGCAATATTTGAATGGATCGATACCACCAGAACCCATCATGTCACAGACCTTTTGAAATCCTGTGTTCACTGTTAAGTTCTTGACTTTCCTATAAGCCTTGAGTTCCTTCTTAGAATCATAAAGGAAGACTTCAAATTCTCCTTTTAAGCCAGTTAATTCTAGAGTCTTCATCCCCTTCACCTATCTAACTATACTTCAGCTCTTTTATTTATCTCCTTTTCCAGAACTTCCACCGCGGTTTCTTGGTTCCACCCTTCTTCTTGATCTTCCCATCTTTACCATAAAGAATGATGATAACTTCATCCTTGATCTTAATCTTTTCTCTAGCCATCTACTCCACGCTTGGTTTAAACTTCTTCTCTACTTCTTGTTGATATTTCTTGAGTAATGATTTCTCTTTGAGGTGATAAGCCATTTTCAGTTCAATCTTTTGTTTCTTGAACTCTTCTTCTAAAGCCAACTTGGTTTGCTCCAATTCCTCTCGCTTGTTCTCAAGGATATTTGCAAGTTCTTGCTTGAGGAAGTCTCTCTTAATCTCATACTTGGACCAAGCTTCTCGTTCTAACTTTAAGTTCTTCTTATATCGTTCCCAATCTATGTTGTACATTCTTCGGCATATACCTCCTTAAGGTAATCGTCTAAGGTTCTAGCTCCTACGACGTGTATCTTGTAATCTGATTCCTTGATTGAATGTTTAAAGTTCTTCTCAGGAATAACTACTTTCTTGAAACCCCATGCCTCTGCCGCTTTGATCTTCTCATGTACTCCACCTATGGCTGTAATGTCTATCTCATCATCTGCTGAGATGTTGATCTCACCTGTCACAGCCACGTCTTGCCTTATTGGCTTCCCTTCAATCAGAGAACACAATAAGATAGCCATTGTGACTCCTGCAGATGGACCATCGACAGCATAAGCCTGTGAGAAATCTAAGTGTGTGAAGTATTCTTGAGCTATATCTACACCATACTTAGCTATAATTGCTGAGCGTACTTTCTCTGCTGAATCTCCTATCCATTTTGCATCCTTAGCTACTCCTGTGACTTTGTAATATCCTGCTAAACGTGATTGCTGTTTCTTCTTCTTGCATAACTGCCCTTTGACTCTTAGAACACATCCAGTCATTTCACCTGAGAAAGCATCACTAACAACAGCAAGACCATAGATTGTCCCTAGCTTCTTTCCCACTGGTTTAATCTCAAGGGTCTTTCCTTGTTCCTGTACTTGATGTTCCAATAGTTGTCTTTGAATAGTCTTACAGTGATCTTCTATGGCTTCAATGACCTCCTCTTTGTCAACTACCTCCTTGCCTTTGTTTCTTGCTAAAGTTCCCGAAGTCTTAAGGACTGAAATCAATGGTCTGAACTTAGTAGTAAGAGTTTCTCTCTTATCAGATCTTCTTCGCCCTTCTTCTATTACTTCTATACAGGCCTCTCTAGAGAATGGAAGAAGATGGAAGCGAGAAGCCTCTTGAGCAATAAATTGAAGATATTTGCGCCTGTTCTCTTCCGTGTTAGGCATGTCATTATTCATCCTCACTACCCTACCATAGCCTATAAGTCTGTCCATGAGAGCAGGATGAATCTGATTTATTGAATCGAAGTTCCCTGCAGCCAGTAAGAAGAATAAAGCTGGAATAGGATCAGTTGCTACAGCCATAGCCGAAGTGTCTGCGCCATGAAATGCACTTCTCATTGTAACTGGAAGAGCACCATCCTCCATTACTGATAATAAAGTAATGGCTTCCATTGGATTCAGATTCTTGATCTCATCAATATAGAGAATACCCATTGAAGCTCTATGAACATCTCCTGCTGAAGCTCGTTGGTGTTCAGGTGTTCCCAGACCTCCAGTCTGATAAGGATCCCAAGCAATAGATCCAAACAGTTGAGCGCTTCCATGTCCAGTTGCATCTACGAAAGGTACAGTAACCTGTGAATTATCAACTAACATTTTTGGAGTCTTAGAAGAACTAGCTCCGCCTATTCCTTGAAGGCTTCCCATACCGCCAAGCATTTTTGAAAGGTAATAAATAAAGAAACCCATAAAGGTACAAGATCCGCCTGCAATTAGCAAATTAAAGAGACCAGAATAGATTAAAGCCGTCATGAGGGGCACTCCTGCTAGCATTTGACTCATTGTCAGGAACAAACCTATCCCAATTAGACTTATACCCAGACCCATCATAAATCCAGATAGAATCTTAACACCCCATCTGGAAAGAAAAGACTTCTTATTAATGTTTCGCGTCTCTCTAAAGATTACTTCTCTGGCCTTTCCTGCTGGATGTATAGAGATATGAGGACTAGAGGGTAAGATTTTATTAGCCCAGCAGAGTACATCGAAACGTTTGATCTTCTTCTCTTGGTAAAGAGATGAGAGTTGTTCAGCCATTGCTCTTCCTATTAGAGATTTGCCTGTGCCTGGATCGCCTAATAGAAGGATATAAGGACCTGGAGTTAGAATTCTACTGAAGGAAACCTTTTCTCCTAAAGGATTTAGCCATGGCTTATACCACTGTTGTTTCTGAAGATATGTTAACTTATGAAGCCATTCATCCAAAGCAAGGCGAACTTCAGCCAAGACTCTATCTTGACCCACAACCCAATCTAAAAGATTTGTTGAGACAGGATATCCTTTTGTGGTCTTGAAGCATTCCCAGTTCCATGTATTGTTTTTGTCTCCAAAATAATTATCTATCTTCGAATCTGCAATATCTTGAACTTCTTTCTTTATCTTGGGTTTCTGTTTTTCTTTCTGTATGATCTTTGGAGCTTCTTTCTGGGGGTGTAACTGAAATTTAATCCTTATGCTTCTCACTTTAGAGAAGAACTTAGTCCTTTTGCTCTTTGGTACCACCATATTTAATGCCTCCTTTTATAGAACTCTCTTCTCGAAGTCTTTTTACACAGATGTTACAAAAGGCAGACAATTTGTCAAGAGGCATGTTCTCTTCTTTCCTGACAGGGCAAATACCTAATCCAAATATGCAGTCATCAGAATCCTCTTTGGCATTCTTTTTCTTCTTTTTGAGTGGGAACCCTTCATTCTGTCTCAAGGCATTCTCTAGTTCATCATTTCTTGTGATCAAGCCGTTCTTTGCAAATGCTGACAGTCTCCTCAGTTGGATATTCTGTAATTCAGGAGCATATGCAGTGAATGTGATTGTAGGATTGCTTTTGAACTTAGCTACCTTATAGTAAGGTTCCATTATTTGATCTTGTATCTGTCTCTTAAGTTCTTCTTGGAAAGCTAGGATGGTTTTCTCAAAGTCCATTTCTTCTACAGCCCTTCCACCTACTCCTCTAGTCTCAACACCAAAAGCTTTCGGCAATTCAAGAGCGGCCAAGACTTCCATGCTTAGGAATTCAAGGAAGGTTTCTACATTTCTTAGTTCGCCCTTTACAGACATATAATCTGCATCCATCCACCAAGGGAGCACTATTTCGGCACCAGTATCTAATTTGCCGATGATCTTCTTAGCCTCTGCTATCTTCTCAGGTGTGATTTCATGCCATGGACCTTCCTCAGGTGTTCCTATCTTGAACTTAGGAACTGGAAATCCATGTCTGTAGATTGCTTCTCCTAATGCTTCTTCGATGTTAAGTTTAACCCAGGATGTCTTATAGGCTGCTTCTATAGGTGAGATTCCCAAACAGTAATCTCCTAATGCATAGAAGCGAAGTAAGAATACTTCCTCTGGCTTAAGAGGAGTTTCTTCGACTTTGTTCTTCCAGACGTATCCAATTATATTTCCTTTCTTGTCTAAAGCGATGTCTGCTCCTTCTCTCTTATAGTCGAATTCTTTCGGATCTATTTGAGTGAGTGTAGTTTCTCCAGCTACTCTATTGATCTCTGCAACTCCGAATCCATAAATGAAAGCGTCCTTGACTAGATGGGGCATTAGGCGTAATCCACCACTACTTACAAAGTAAGCATATGCTTTGTCATTCTCATCTGCTTGTCCACCAGAAAAGTAGACCTTAGCTCCTGAGATTCTCCTGGAAAGTTTATTTATCCCAGAGAATATCAAAGGATCGAGTCTATAAAGTAATTCACTTCTTCGCATGAATACTTCTGAAGGCTCAATTCTTTCCGAAGCAGTTGTCTTTCCCTTTCTAGTTATAGACATTAACTCTTCTAATCTTGGATCTCTACCTATTGGTTTCTTTTTCATAAAGGCTGGTAGAATCTTTCTCCATCTCGATTCTGAACTGGACATTTCATATCCTCCCTATCTCTTTAAGTGTTTTATTTACTTGACTGTTTCTCTCTTTGCCTGTAGAGCCAGAAGTTTTCTTGGGCATACTCATTTCTTTGAGTAAAGCTCCCAGATCCCAATTAGAAGGTCTCATGGGATTGGCTTTGACTGCAAGCATGAGAGCATCAACAAAGTCATCATTCCTCTTTGAATCATATACATAGTCTAACATTTGTTGTAATAGACTTTGCTGAGTAATAGGATCAATCTTTAGGCGTTCTTGTTCGACCAACATTTTCAGGTTTGAAAGCATCACGCTCTTTTCTCCTTTGAATGAAATAGGAACTACAGGAAGACCTCTTGCTGATAAACGTAAGTTCTCTCCCTTATCCGTTGAGTCTGTGTAAATTGAAATGACCTTGTAAGTTGAACAAATCTCTTGGATCTTCTGGTGAACTGTTTCAAACTTCTCTGCGAGGAAAGGTTGAGTATAAAGAACTTTCCAATCTAAACCCTGCTTCTGTACAACTACTATGACTGTGGGAGCAGGATAATTATGAACGATTAATGGTTTCCCCTCATGCCTAATAAGAACATATTGATTAGGAACCTCAAGAGCAACAAAGAAGCCCGTGTAAGTTTCCTGGGAATGATTTGATTCATTCGGACTAGAATCTCGGGATAGAAGATGAACTCTAAATCCTCGATCCTTGCTTCTCTTTTCTATATAAGCTATTTTCTCTCCAATCCTTATGCAGATTTCCTGGAAATCATCTGCTAATTGATTGGAATAGGTATTATACCTTATGCCATCCTTATCCCCATCTCCAAACATCATTGTCTTGAACATACATTTCAGAAGAGAGGGATCTAGATTCTTAATATCTTTTGGAATAGACTTATGTTTTGAATCACCAAGGGCAAAGAGGAAAGCAGAGAGTTTTCGATCTGAGAATCTAATAGCATTCTCATGATCATGAGGATGGAGACCCATTTTTTGCAGAAGATCTTTGATCATTCTCCTATATTCCGGATGTACCTTTGTTTGGGCGATTGAAACTCGGTAACCTCTTGGAGAGAATTCTGTGCTTCCCTCCGAAAGATACCAACCCAATAGTCTCATAAAATCTTTAACTTTGAATCCCATGATATTTTCAGGCTTAAACCCAGGACACCTAGCTTTCCTAATTAAGTAATGATGAGACAAGTTCCGCCTTAGTTCATGTTCATGTAGATTTTGCTTTCTTCGATCAAGGCAAGGAATTGCATGATGCCATGTTCCCTTGATTGAGAGATTCTTATTCTCCCAGCATTCACAAATCCTCTTTGAATAAGTCTTGCCAAATGATAAAGGTTGTTGGAATTCAAGAACATTCTTCTTTGAATTCCACGTAAGAATCAATTCTTTTCCTTGTAACTCATCCATTCTTTTCCATCCTGACCTTGTTAAGACTTCAGTATCACCAGTCAAGCAATATCCCCAATCTATACCCGCATATTTCTCTCCCTGATCTTGTTCTTTGATTCCTTCTTCCTTACAATTCTTTAAATCTTCAAGTTGGAAGACCTTACCTTCACGCTTATATGGAAGCCCTTGGAATTCAGATCGATATCTATCTTCAGGCATTGCTTTCTTGTACATTTCAATCGCTTCTGGAGACATGAAACTCTCAGCATTCCAATTGAAGAAGACCCAATTAGGTTTCTTAAATTCTATTTGATGCTCCCATTTATTTTCTATCCATGAATATCCTGTGGAAGGTGTCGTTGAGAAGATATTTCGTGCATAAGGTGAAGGTGCTGTCATAGGTAAGGAAGCATAGATTAAATCATCTTCTACCTGAGAAGCCTCGTCCATAATGAGTAGATCTGGATGAAAGCCTCTGACCGTCTTTTCGGAAGCCGGAAGTGGTCTTATCCAGGAGCCATCTTTGAATATGATTTCTCTCTGAGTAGGTTCTTTATCCAATTGATTTTGAAGGAAGGTTGAAGCATTGATGAAATCCATAATGTAAGAAAAGCATATCTTAGCCTGATCTAAAGAACCAGCGAGTATAGTGACTTTCATTGGCCTATTTTCTGAGATAGAAAGTACTAGGACATACCACAAAGCTACAACAGCCAAAGCCAATGTCTTTCCGATCCCTCTACCAGCGACTATGACTATATTCTTAGATTCCATTGATTGAACTTCTTTGAAGAAATCATCTTGAAAGCTTCTTGGAACCAATCCAGTGATATCCTTAAAGAACTTAGACAGATCTCTTTTCCAGACTATTATCTGCATAAGAAAGTCTGTGAGTTTGAAGTTCTTAAATGAGGGACTTGAGCTAAGCATTTTGTTTCCTCTTTAAGTATTCATCTAGATTCTTTTTGAACTTCTCAGTACAAATGGGGCAGAAGTCTTTTGCAAAGATGTATAGTATCTTAAGCATTTCTGCTTCTGAAAGGTTCGTTCCTGCTGTTAGTTTAGAAGTAAGATGCTCACAGGATTCGATTGATTGACGATGTTCTCTATAGAGTTCTGTTAGGCCTTTAAGCATAGCAGGTGACATTGATTTATCCTCATATGCTTCCAGCGCTTTTGTCAACAGAGTTTTTAGACCATTCAAGTTGTTCTTTATTTCTTGTACAGTATCAATGACTTCTTGCTTGACACCTTCTACGGCACCTGATACTAGTTCTTCTTTCTTTTGAAGTTCAACTATGCCTTCTTGAAAGTGTCGTCTGAAATGTCTTTCGAAACTCTTACAAGATATATCTTCAGCAAGGACTTTAGCTTTCTCTTCGAGTTCAGTCCAACAGGTCTTGTTGACTGATTTCAAGTAGAAGTCTTCATAGACTTTCCTATTTGGAGAATTGCAGACCTTACAACGTGACTCATACAAAGAACTCAAAGCACTTCAACCTTCGAATAATCTATTACTACAATCCCCTATTTAAAGCGTCCTATTGTGTCTTGAAGCGTCATCTAGGTAAGCCTTTAATAATTGTCGAGACAAGTATAGCTAGAGGAAATTTAGATGACCTTACTCAAATCGGATATTCATACTTATGAAGACTATCTGAAATATGAAAGACAACTTCTTCTCAAATATAGATGGAAGAGAGACAATAATGAGGTAACTAAGAAAGCATCTAGAGAATGGAGACAAAGAAATTCCTCAAAAGAGAATGAAAAGCTCAGAAACAAGCGAAAAGAATTAAGAGAACTTATAATCTGGTTGCTCGGTGGAAAATGCAAGGAATGTGAAACCACAGATTTTCGAATCCTTCAGATAGATCATGTTCATGGTGGAGGAGTCAAAGAACTCCGAAGTCTAACTCCTGAGGAATATAATCGGAAGGTTCTTGAAAGTATAGAACAAGGAAAAGGAGAATATCAATGTCTCTGTGCTAATCATAATTGGATAAAGAAAGTGGAGAATCATGGGTCTCCGGGAAGCGTGATTTAAAATGCCAGGAACACCTCGGCAAACCTTTCAGAATAGACGACTACATTTGGAGAAAGTTTATCAAGAAATGTACAGATGAAGGTTACACTGCATCCGATGTAATACGTGCTCTAATTACCAAAGTCCTGAACGGAGAGATAAATGTCTCATCCTTGAAACCTCAGAAGAACAGGAGAGGAGAAAGCCTTAAGGATCTTGATGATGCTACTCTTGAATGGTTCAGGAATGTTAAGCATCCTATCTCTTCAGCAGACACTAAGTAGAATACTCTTCTATCATGTAGTGTAATCACATCCCGGTCTGCAGAAAATCCCAGAAATTTTTCGAACCTTCTTCGCCCCACCCATGGGACTTGTCCATGCTTCGAAGTGTGAACGAAGCGAGTAAGTGTATGTTCAAACATCTAAACTCTTGGCAAGTCCTTATATACCCTGCTGAGTATGTTGTTATCAAAAAGGTGTGATGGTGTATGGCATACCAAACCGTGAACGTAAACGGTCAATACTATGATGAGATGGTTCGCAGGTTGAACCGTGAACACAACATTGTGATACATGCGAGAACCCGTGAAATAATCGTTGGTTGCACTAATGATGACAAACCTAAAGTTCAACACACAAAACATTTAGGAGGTTTCCCGACAGTTGCATACCACAGAGCAATCAACCGTTCAATTAAGTCTGGGACATTCACAGTTAAACCACTAAGTCAAGTGGAGAGAAAACTCTTGGGTATAACTCCTACTGACACCGCAATATTAAACCTACAAGTGAAGGGCGAATTAACCTTCAAAAAGACTTCACAGTATAAGACGGTGTGGAACACTAAAGGACAACGGAGGAGCAAAGCATGAGTTCAACTGCTAAGGATAAGTGGCAGTTAGTCGAATACTTTAAGCATCAAGGATTAACCGAAATGGAAATCGCAGATGTCCTTCAGAGTTCAACTAAAGGGGTGAACTGAATATGAAACGCTTAAGTCATCAGGATTTTCAACGCATGGTTGATTTACTACTGATAGACACAGTTAAACCAGAAGTGAAATATAGAGAGCAATCACGGGGTAAATCAACAAGACTACCCACAAGTTAAACTAAGAATCTAATCGGCACTTTAAGAGCCGAACCAACAAGCAGTTGAACTGGGAAGGGAAGTGTGGGATACAACTCACAATTACATACATAGTGTTCCGTGAAGGGAGAATCATGGGTATCATAGGAGGTGTAAGCATGAGGTATAGTATAGAGTGTCCCAAATGCCGTAGTGGAATGTGTCAAATCTATAAGCGAATAGATGAGCATACCGTCCTATCTGAAGTGCAATGTATCAACCGAAAGTGCAACTATAAGGTAGCATTCACAATACCACTCCAAGCAATAGAGGTCTATGCTCCCTCAATAGCAGATAAACTTGAGAGATATGCATGTGCGATAAAGGCATGAACATAAGCATATCCCACTACGGAATAAAGTATATAAGTCACGAAGACTAAGTCATATTGATAACGCAATAATAGGTGTCATGCCAATAAAGTGGAATGTCGAGACAAGCATAAAAGTGATACAGACATAACGAAGGTAAGAATGGTGTAGTAGTGCTAAGCACTCTCATTCTTACCGTATCACGGTCACACGCAAACAAACCTAGAAAATAGGGGAGCGAGCATACGTGACAAGCAAGCCTAAGAGTAGAGGTATGACAGTGCCGATAATACTCTAAGGCAGATGGGGAGTATACATTACTCCCCAATAATCACACTTACCCAAACAAGCCAAGAGACAGCCGTCAGAGGAGAAGATACGGTTAGGGTAAGAGATTACCCTAACCTTCATAGTTACACACATAACCGTGTAACGCAGTAGAGTGAGTATACGAACTCATTCTACTGCTAGAGGCTAGAAGGAATGAAGCCTTATAAGTTCCTCTAGTCGATGAAGCAAGTAGTATCTAGGGAGGCGTAATTGGAGAGAGCCTCCTCTAGCATGTGACCAAACCAGCCTTAGCCGTGAGGCGAAAGTACCAAGAGATTTGGCTAAGTGGGTTAAGGCGTATCCCTAGGTAAATAAAGTGAACCTAGGAACTTACGCTGTGGGAGGATGCACGAGAGAACTCTCAACCATTAAGCACTTCGAAGGGATGCGAATATGTATCCCGCAAACGTAGGGGAATCGTATTTACCCTACTTGACCTCTATGACGGTGACGCCAGAGGTTGTAAGGAATAACATATGGTTGAGATTCAAAGTGTGCAACTTAACTCTCGTGAATAGATCTACTTGTGAAATGCATAAGTGTCCCTCGACATAAGGATTAGGGGGCGACGACTAACGCAACATACTAATTTCTCTCTACCGAAACCCGTGCAAGCGGATTAAGGCGGAGAGAAGATAACGTATGCACGCAGTTCAATGTTGAGTCGTATCCGAAGAGGATACTAAGACCAAGGTTCAGTATCCTTACTATACTCTTCTCCTATCTTGACAGTCGAAAAGTACAATGGACACACCACTCCATCCTCTGGATGAGAGATAGGATGAGTATAGCTTTTTTCTAAGCCTATCACGTAAGACTCAGATGAGTCCTAATGAGTTACCACTAAGAACGACTTGATGAAATACAGCAAGCGAATAGGGGCTGTGATAGGAGGCAATCCAATTAATAGAGGTGATAAAGATGACATGTCATAATTGTTTCTATCTTCCTTACAAAAAGACTCGTGTTCTTGGTAAGGAAGCTACTTGTTCAGATTGTATTCAGAATTATAGGAGGGAAATGAATGGCAGGAAAGAATGTCCAGAATATAAACTCGAGGTACTTCGAAGGTACAATTCCTATTAAGGACTCTAGATGGAAGGTTTGGACAATCTCTGAGGATAAGTTTGTTGAAGTGGGAGAAGTCTATGTCTCAGGCAAGGTTGTTCTTCAAGAGATGAGGTCTCATCAATCCATCAAGGGATATGAGCCTCATGACATTGCAATGAAGATAGCCTATCAGAAGTTCAAGGTTAATCCTGTCATGGTTGAACAAATATATGGAGGCGATGAGTAATGACTGAAGAAGAGAAATGGATATACGTTGGAGAGATTCCTATACTAGTAAGCAAGAGGAATTTCACACGGTTGGTTGAGATAGAGATGTGGCTATATCAAGAGGACATTCTTAAGGACTTAGGAATAGCACCATATCAAACAGTTAATGAGAAGGTGAACCAATATGTTCGGTAGAGATACATACGCTAAGATAATGGTGTTCGATGTCCGCAGGATTCCGGATGAAGTACTGCCTCGAATGTTCTGGGATGAGACAACCAAGTGGGGCACTTTCAATCTGTATCCAAGAATAGCTTATGTACCTGCTGATATCTACAGAGGACTTAATGTCTATGAGAGAACATTATGGTCTCAATATCTAGGTACAGAGGCGATCACGCGAGTTGAACCTCACCTGAAACATTGGAAGGACTTGACCAATGTGGAGATCAATCTAGGGATTGAGAAGCTAAGATTCAGGGGCAAGCTCAAGGAACTTAACCAATACTGTGAAATGACCAGAGAGCATAGGTTCAATAGGATTCCTGTAGACACATAGTTTCCCTTTTTTAGTCTAGTAGAGAACAGGAGGAGTGAGAATGAAGATAGATGTTGAAGATGTTTTCCTAGGATCATTGTTCCTAGGATTCAGTATCTTCATGATGGAAATAGTAGATGGCTTAGTAGCTAAGTTGTTCTTTGTAGGATGGACCATAAGTGTCCTATTATGTGCTATCTACTTTGTCCTGAAGGAAGAGTCTTAGTCATCTAATTATAGATGGCATAATGGAGGTGTTGTAGAATGGATTGTCCAAAGTGTGGATACCCTAGAGCCAAGTACGTAGAGTCACGTAAAAAGTTCTGGGGTGATTCTAAGGCGGTGGTTGGGAGAGATGCTGAAGCTCCTAAGCCACGAACAGACTTCAAGGCTAAATGTCCTAAATGTGGCCTTGAGTTTGATGCTCAAGAATATTATAATACAGGAGGTGTCGTGAATGAAAACCTATCAGGAACGGAAACGGTTACAGGAGAAAGCGAAAGCGAGGATTAAGGCAATCAATGACTTACCCAACTTCCTATTCGTAACAGAAGCAAAGACTAGAGAAACCAAGAAGTTCCTAGAAGATATTGGCAAGCCTAAAGAACGTGAATCATGGGATGTTCACGAAGATGGCATTGTCTTCATCCGTGATCCTTTCAACAAGATCATTGAAGTAACAACTGTGACCAAACTCTGTGAACGACTGATCAAAGAGATGAAGGACAGATGATGTCACATTTCAAATGCCCTGTCTGTGGACAGGAACATACTATCCTCCTTCAAGCTCTGTTGAACTCTAGCCAAGAAAGACC
>Ga0315280_10005151_pt1 | contig 18828 bp, 19 predicted proteins | sample YL17G06_40_MG_FD_203697 | JGI IMG/M metagenome (GOLD analysis project Ga0315280, IMG submission 203697) | Sediment microbial communities from Yellowstone Lake, YNP, Wyoming, USA - YL17G06_40 | ecosystem: Environmental > Aquatic > Freshwater > Lake > Sediment | place: USA: Wyoming | collected... | reverse complement strand
CTACGTGCGTTCTATTATTTTCATGTAAAAGTTTGCTGTGTTTGTTTATGCTGATTCTTCACTCCACGTTTCGACTTTAAACTTCTATGGACTCCCAGGAATCTCCATGCGAATCTATTCCTTCTTAGCACAAATCTGAAAGAAAAAGGATAAAGGCTTTCCTGAAGACATAGGGGATAGGCCTATGCTAGACTCTACAATAGTCACATCAATTATGTTCGCTATCTATGTGATTTTTCTATCTCTACTTCTCAGAAAAGTATCAACGATTAGAAAACTCATTCCGCTTATAACCGCTGCAGGATTAGGGTTAGGATTAGGAATACTTTCGGCCATGGTTGCCGGTGTCTTTAGCAGCATTGAAGTATATTTCATGCATATGAATAATCAGGGGAAGCTCCGTATTCTACTGGTTGGACCAGTCCAAGAAGAAATTGCCAAGTTTGTATGCTTTATTCTTGCTTACGGTTGCATCATGCAATCATCGCGTTTATCTGGCGAAGAAAAATCTAAGATAGAAAATGTCAAGAGTTTGATCGTACTAGGTGCTATGGTCGGGTTAGTTTTTGCACTGCTCGAGAACTTGAATAGCTATGGAAATCTAACGACTCTTGGAACACTCGGCAGAACTGTGTTGGATTGGCCGCTACATATGATCGAGGTTGGAATTTCAGCTTGTGGTTTTCACATATATAAGAAATATAAGAACACGAGTTTGTTATGGGGCATCGAAATAATCATAATCTTTCTGTTGCTGGCAATTGTCATCCATTGTCTCTTTAATCGTCTTGTGACATTCTAAGGAATACCTCGCTCTAGCCATGTGTTCTCAATTCTAAGAGTCTGAGAGTCTTGGAAAGTCTTAAATATCAAATAGTGTGTAATATTCTACATAGCTATGTAGATTCACTTCCAATGCAGGAAGCTAATCTACACTCGAATGTAGAAGCGTGAAATAATGGCTAAACTGTGGGGAAGGTCGCACCCGATAATTCGGGCATACTGGCGGCGTCAAAAAGCCGAGCAGAAACGCAAGACTTCTGATGGTACTCAATGAATAAAGCTCAAGATAGACCTATGAACTTCGACTTTGAAAACGTGACAAAAACCATTGTGAAGCACAAGAAGCTCCTAGCCTTGGGTTTCGTGGTTATTTTGCTGTTCTACCTCGGAGTGTCTGAGGGCATCATTCCTCTCCAGACATCAAACATAGTGAACCCCGGATTTGAAGGAGCAAAATGCAATGCGTATGGCGTGGTCATTCAATCATCTGGAGTATCATCAACAAACTATGTACCTCCATGGACAGGATTAGATACAGTACACTTTGTCGGAAACAACGAAAACCCAATAGCCTCAGCCGGTGTTCCGCAGTTTATCGGAGAATCTTACACGTGGGGTTCAGGCACAGGAGCTAGCCAAATGACCATTAAACATCTTAGAACCAACGGTATCAGTGGCGTAGAAAACCAAATAACTACGGACGTCGAAAGCAACATTCAGCTTGAAGACTTTAACGCTCAAGGCTCTCTTCCCCTACAGATCCCAGGAACAAGCAATGTTACCCAATCTGATTATATTCAGTATTGGCATCTTTCAACCACTACAGACGCTTCTGGCAACACTGTCTACACTCTCACGAAACAGGACATTCTTCTGGTACCCGGCGACTTTCACATTGACATCTCAATAGTTGCATCAAACGAAAATGCGGGAACCGGAAGCGGATGGCAGGAAGGCTCATTCGGCAACATTGAATTTTGGTACATGCTTTCTTGGTATGATTGGCTGAATAGCCTTGGTCCTTTCGTTTCAAATGACCCAACTCAAAACAGTCCTGAAATGCCTATGATACCGGCAAACGCAACGAACAGAAACTCGCTTTTCAGTCTCAGAGGGGGCGTGCCGATTTCAGCGTGGATTCAAAACTATTATATGCCAGTGAAAACTGACACGGGCACTATCTACGATTTGCTGAATGTTCAGGCTGGAAATTCAGGCAGCACTGACAAAATTACTTTAGCAGGAACACAGCTTCCAGCAAGCGTTCTAAGCAGCCTCAAAAGTATGGTTGAAAAGGGCTTAAGTCCAAGTCTGAAAGGACACTATATAGACCTCTGTACTCAACCGAGCGATACCTTCACTTATGTTGCTTTTCAGCCTGATAACGTATCCGCGGCTGCATTGGCAAACGCAAATATTCCAGTTCCAGACAGCGAAACCGAGCTTCCGTATGAATACTTCAAAATCGGAGTAACAGGCCTCGGCACTTACGTTTGGGACCACGGATGGTTTGCAACTCCAAGATACACCGTTTATTATCCAACAGCAAGCTATCTCATCCGAGTAATCATGGCAGTCTACGGAACACACACATACGTCTGGACAGTGAATATGGCAACTCAGCAAGGCTACAATTATCCGAATGGAACTTCAGGATGGACAGACAGAACAGTTCAAGCAACAACCGGAGGAGGTATTAGCGGCCCAGGTTGGTCTTGGCCTAGCATCAGCTGGCCAGACATTTTCAGTCCGTTAAACTTGGAGCTTTTCGCCATTGCCGCCATAGTCATAATAGCCCTCGTGACAATTTTCAACCCAGGTGTCTGGTCAGCCATATTCGGCAATCGAAAACAGGGCAGAGTGCAAAGTCCAAAAGCGAGAGGTAGAAAAACGGCTAGGCATCGCGCTCTACCCTAGTTTAGAAAAGTAACTTGGTGTCTCCACTAACAAAAGAGGTGAAAAGCATGGGAAAAACAGTTCAAAAAACAAACAATGTTAGAAACGCTCTTATCATCATGGCTTTTGCAGGAATGCTTCTTTTCGCGGTTCTAGTTCAACAAGGATACATTCTAGGCAATAAAGCTACTAGCACAAGTTCTAACAATCTAACTGCATACTCCACAGTCGTTGTGGCATACACAGACGGCTCAACGATGACGTATACACTGTCTGGTTTTCAACCGTTTTCAATATATGATCCGAATCAAGGCTTAATTGTGTCCAGCGTTCAATTCAATCTGTTCATGGCCGTAGTCTTCTACCCAGCAACACCGGCGCCGTCGTACACGCTCACCTATGCGTACACGCCAACAATAGTTAAGGCTCTAGGCATAATTCCATATTTCACAACAGGTGCAACGGTCTACCAAAACACAACAAACAACCTTTCTCTTGCTGGCTCATCCATTGCAAGCACTTATTCATACAAAATACTCTCTTACAACATCAGCGCGACAGCACTTCAAGCCTTATACTCAGGATGGCAAACAGGTTCAGTCTGCAATTACGCATTAAGCCTCGTATCTCCATCGCTAGGAGACACCACAATGACAATAGTTCTAACCTTCCCAGACGGAACTGCAGGGACAGCATCAACTATCGTACCACGGGCATACTGGATTTTCCAATACCAAAGCCCATATTCAATAATAAGCGTTGCCGCAACTTGGTCCGGAGCAACAGCATGAGTTCCCATCTTTTTTTCTCTTTCCAAATTTAAATGGTGAAATCATGCCTAAAGGCGTACAGGGAAAAATTTGGTCTAGCGTCATCAGCAAACTCGCGCTCATAGGCCTAGTTTCCCTTCTCTTTTGGGTTATCGGAGACAGCTTTCATCTGATACCTCAAAGTTTGAAGGATCTAGTCGGCTGGTTCGCAAACAATTTTACGCTGATAGCATTCTCGCTGTGCTTCATGGTCGGAGCCTACGTTTGTCTCAGAATCATTCAAACGCAAAGAGCCAGAGCTGGAAGACATTGACTAAGAAAGGCAATGTGCAGCTTCTAGCTTTTTTTCTCTTCATAACGGCGTTCCTCGTCATGTTCGAGCAATATTTGGTTTATAATGATTGGTGGTCGTGGTCACAATTCTGGCACCATGAAAACTTTGCGTTTGGTTTGGGGTGCATCTCCTTCGGACTGTTTGTCGCACTGATGATATTATCAAAAAAGAGAGGCCGCGCTAGATGATTGAAGACACTTGGGTTGCCGTAATAGGATTGTTGTGCTTTGCCCTCGGCCTTCTACTTCGTGGAGAGTTGGGTCGGCTCAGAAAGAAGGAACAGAAATAAATTGAACATTTTCTTCAGTTACCTTTTTGCCTTCATGTCCGGCCTGACCGGAGGGCAATGTCTTAATCAGGTTTGGGCGACTGGAAGATTAGAAACTTCACTGATTTACCCCCTCGTTCTATCGCTCGGAGTTGTTATCGTTCCTGAAATCCTCTTCTTCAGGGATCGGAAACAGGTCAAGGCTATTCAAAAGTTTATCCAAAGTTTGAATGAGAGGGCTTAGGTTGACTTTTCAAGTTGTACTAACTGAGAAAAATATTTATCATCTCAAAAATCCGTTCTGTCAATATTGCGGTCGAAAGTTAGCTGTTGGTGACATCATTATTACAAGTTCACATAATCGGGGTCGCGTCAAACATTGTCACTTGCAATGCAGGATGAACCGTTCTTACTAGCAGTAATGCGCGAGAGGAAGGTATAGAAGGTAAATATGACGGAAACTTTGACGATTCAAAAATCTTCAGAAGTAAATAAAACCCCTAAACATGGGTACTGGAGCTCTCACGTGAAACATCAATTAAGCGTGAAAGAAAACATAACTCAGTTCTGTGGATGGGGACCATTACGCGAGTTAATCAGCATCATTCCTGAAGAGGCTCAAGACTTCTACATCGCATTGTTCAAGACTGGTTCAAGAGTCACAGAGGCACTTTTACTTAAGAAACGAAACTTCACCGTTGACCGTGAAGCTGGGACCATACTGGTCAATGAGGCACGTTTACTTAAAAAGTATGTAAAAATCGGAAAGTACAAGGATTCTGAGGGACACGATCGCTGGACCACTAAGGGGGAAGTCAGGTTTAGAAAGGACTTTTACATTATGCTTCGAGAACCTTTGTCAGACCGTTTATGTACTTACTTACAAACCGTGAAGGATTCTGACGGCTATTTGTTTCCTAGCCCATACCGACATTCTAAGAAATATAAGAAATTGCATCCTGAAAAGCCTGACGAATTAAAAACACGTGAACCTGACGTAAACAAAAAGCGTCACAGATCAGCATCATGGGCGTACCGACTCATAAGGAAAGTAAACGATAAGCTGCCTGAGTATTATGCACAGTATCTTAAGAACCATCACCGTGACCCAGGTCAAGCTGAAGCATTAGCTATGAACCTAAAAAGGCGGCTCGGACTGTTAAAGAAATGGTACGATGAGAACGGCGATTTGATTTCTAACGAATTGCATATTTGGTTGCATTGGTTTAGAAGTATGAGGGCCTCTGAATTGCGTCAAGATTACCGTTTTGACTCATTAGAATTGCGCGATTGGTTCAGTTGGGAAACAACGGCAACCGCTGAAAAGTATTGTCGTCAGGGCGGATCTGCATTAGTGGCTAAGATGTCTATGGCTCGCCCTAACTTCCAAACGTAGAGTTTTCACGGTTAGCCCTACCTAAACCGTTCAAACATGCAACAGATGTGGATACGTGGCGAAGGCTAATAGAAACGGAGAAACCTTCCTATGTCAAAAATGTGGGTATCAAGCAAACGCTGATTTCAATGCTGCCGTGAACATCGCTAAAAAAGCCATGAATGGACAAACAACCGCAAAAACACATCGGTTACAGTAACATCGAAACAGTTTACCAGGTAAACTTGTCCTAAAGGGAGAGAAACTATTGAAACAGCTTCACCTTGGCAATAGGAGCCGCGGCTCCTATTGCCGTTACAATGACAACCACAAACAACAACACATTGAAACAAAGGGTCAGGTTCGACATTTGTCGAGGCTGGTGTAGCAGTTACAATGACAACCACAAACAACAACACATTGAAACATTGTTTGTGTTTTGACTGTCACACCTGTGACAGTCAGGTTACAATGACAACCACAAACAACAACACATTGAAACACAACATGTGGGAAATATTTCCCACATGTCGCATATGAGTTACAATGACAACCACAAACAACAACACATTGAAACAACATGCCTAGTCTTTTTCTATTCAGTTAACTGAGCACTTTTCATGTAGTATAAAAACAGCGTTTATGCCAGTGGTGCGCTCTACCCCTGGAGCTTCTAGTAATAATTAAGTCACCGACTCTGAGCCTTTTGTCTTGACACCGAGAGGATCGACATTCAAGGTTTCTAAAATGGGAAATGTTATTCAGGTCAAGCAATACAGTTTCTTTACGGCCTGACATTTTTTTACCCTTCACTATCTTTCCATCTTCAAGACCCCAAACATTAGAATCTGAAATTGATGTGTCACGCCGTGACACATGTGGTTTCTTTTCAGGATGTACAGGTTCGTCATCATATTTTACTTCTCAATGGGAATAGTCAATGTTTGTCTATTAAAGAATGTTTACTTTGTTTACGTAAATGAGATAGTTGAAAAACTATGCGCGGTCTGGGAAATATTTCCCACACCATTGCTCTGTTTGAATTGAGTTGCTGCTTGTCTTGGCTTTTGATTTGAGCCTTCATGCTTGTTTCTCTTTCTGTGTTAATGGTTTTCTTTGCTTTTTCATATGCGACATGTGGGAAATATTTCCCACATGTTGTAGGTCCGTTCGCTTTCCTTGTCTTTGTTTTGCTTATCGTTGAGAATCATCTAAGTTTTCCATGCGCTCTTATCATGTGTTTACCAACAAAAAAGATTAATTAATTGGTAGGTATATAGGAATGATTTGCCATGTATTTACATTAAGAAAAGTTTTACTGTCCTCTCTCGTCTCATTATGTCGTTGCCGTTGCTGAAGGTAAAGAAATATATATTGTTCATATATCCATGCCTAGACCATGCTTAGAAAGGCAAAGGCGGCAATAGGAGCCGCGGCTCCTATTGCGCTGTAAAAACAACGTAAACGCCCTAGTGAAGCTTCAGAAAGCATGAATGACCTTTCGAGCGAACTTAGACATTTTGTTACCCGTGACATCCTCCACCATACAAGTATGGTGGCTTCCAAGTTTCGTTCAGCCAGCCGTTCAGGTCGGTGTTTCATGGAAACCTTAACGGAGGTTGCCTCTTCATTCGCATGGAAGGCTTTAACGGACACGGTCCAACGCCAACTATGCTTATCTCCCAAAGGGAGCGGGGGAGAGGCTTACGGGCTGCGTCACATTACAGCCGTTGCGGCTCAGCCCCGTCTAAAGGCATGTAGCCTAAAGACCTCTCAAGTGCACTTGGCACTCACCTTAAAGTTAATGCTAAACACTTTAAAAGATTTACGCAATTCATCCACCCTTCAAGAAGGGTGGTCTTCTTGCGAATTGAGGATAAAGGTAGTGAGTACCTCGAACAGCATGTCAAACAGGGGAAAGCACGGCTCTGTTAACTCTTCGGGTCTTTTATGGATAAATGTTTGTCCATGTTAACCAAAGGGGCTTTTCTCATTTCACAAAAGAGCCCATACGTGATTTTTCTTTTGTGTGTTCGCTTTGAGTTCTCGGAAGAAAAAGTGGGTTGTGGTGCGAAAGCAGGGCAAGAGCCCTGTAAGAGTCGTTGCTGGAATGCACTTTCGCCTCAAGAAACGAGCCCAGAAAGAAGCAAGCAAGTTGAACAGAGTTTACAAACCCAGAACGGACATAAAATTCGTTGTGCGGAAAGAGGGCTGGAACAGAAAACGCTCGTGGTCATAGACAACTCACTGAAACTTCACCGTTTTTTCAGTTGATATTTTTCTTAATCAAACCATTGAGAGGTGATAAAAATGTTAAAAGACAACACAGCTGATACTGGCATTATTCAGGAGAGGAAAAAGATGCCTCCAAAACGAAGAAAACCAAAGCCAAAACGAAAAAGAAAATCCTACAAAAAAATGTATTTTGACCTTCTCGACAAGCTTCTGAAACAAAACAAGCCAAAAAGACGGAAAAAGCGCAGATAGATGGTGAAGTAACCCATGAAAAAAATCTATGTTGACTCGAATATTTTTGTGGATGTAGAGATACCGCAGAGGGATTTTCACAAGAAATCAAGCGATTTTCTGGAATCAGTCTTGTCGAACCAGAATACGCGAGTTTGCACATCTGTTTACACACTTCTCGAAATCGCCAGTGCAATTACTAGACAAGTTGGCAAAAGAAACATCGCTTGGAAACACTTGTATAACGTGGAAGTGAAATATAAAGAAGGTCAAGTCTCATGGCTCTATCCATCCAGAGAAATCAGAGTTTTTGATTTTGAAAAGCTTGTACGCGCTTTGATTGAAACTTCAATACAATATTATACGCCTGCAGGAGATACTATCCACGCACATACTTTGATAGCTAATAGAATTAGAACACTGATAACTAGGAACAAAGACCATTTTAAGCATTTGAAAGGGAGAGAAATATTGACGCCAGAAGAGTTTATGGATAGATTCAAATAGGAAGGGGGTTGTTTTTTGCTCTTTTCGCTTGTAGTCCTTTGTGCTAACGACTACATCAGTAGTTCCAAATCCACCAAAAGGGTCGAAAACTTTATTACACATTAAACGGTATAGGAGTAGATGTAAGCCAACGAAGAAGGTCTAACCCGCTACTGCATCATCGTTACTTCCTTGGCTCCAAGCACTCTTGGACAGTGGCCATAACTTCTGGAAGTAACTCGCCACTTCCTTCCTCAATTTTGGCCATCTACTCAAGCCCACTCTTATCGTGTTTATCAATATAAATCTTGCGTCTTCTTGCGGAAAATAACCACAAATCCTAAATATGCCTATGCATACTGTTTTTGCGTAGCAAAATAACGGAGGTGATATGTGTGCGCGTTGGAAACTACACCATACCCGACGTTCGTTTGTTTCCTGCCCTAGTGGAGGCTGCCAAGAAAATGTATGAGGCTTATCCAAACGAGGACATAAACGACATGAAAGCTCTAGCGGTATTGCTCGACCACAAGTCTCCAAGAAGCGGTACTTTTCTGGCCAAGATGACTTTTTTGCGTTCCTACGGATTGATTGAAGGTAGAGGAGTAGTAAGAGTCAGTGAAATTGGAAAGAAGATAACTTTCGGAGCCGACGAAGAAAAGTCAGAGGCTATAAAGAAGGCAATTCTAAACATACCACTTTGGAACGATTTATACGCAAAATTCGGCGCAAACTTGCCTACAGATAGCTTTTGGGCTCAATTATCTAAAATAGCCGTTATTGAAGCCCCAGAAGCTCAAAGAGTCTCAGAACAGGTGCGAAAAGCTTATTTAGAAGATATTCGCTATCTTCCTAGGACAGAGGGAAAGAAGATGGAACCAAAAGACAATATATCTCCAATTCCGAGTGATACAGAGTCATTCGCAATCCCAGGCGGTGCAAAGGCTATTCTACCAAAGGAAGGTATGGAGAAGGCTTGGCAAAAGCTCAAGAGAACAGTTGATGCATATTTCAAGGAAGAAGCCAATCCACAAAAGAAAGGTTAGCTTTCTCCTCTCTTCTTATTTTTGTTGCTTGTATCCATATATTCTCTGAGTGCGTTTTCTATTTCTTCACTGAGTTTTCTGGCCGATCCTGTTTTGTTTATGACAAACATTGTCCATTCCTTCCAGAGTTTTTCGTCTACCGTTATTGATGTTTTACGTTTTGTCATTGTCTCACTATTTCTTAGTTACCGTTAGCGGTATAAATGCTTTGCGGTATAAGAGTAAAGCTTAAATACGTCTTTGGATATACAGGTGTATAGCGGTAAAGCGGTATAACGGTGAAAGGAATGAAAACCTCAAACACACGCAAACTTCGAGCGTACTCACTCCTAGCTCACGGCAAGGTTGACAAGATAAGCGATTCAACCTATCGAGTCTGGTCTCAAACCGAAGAAGGCAAACACTACATTGTGGTGAGAGAGGGGCTTGAATGGAAATGCGAATGCCCCGATTTTATCCTTAATCATGTAGCATGCAAGCACATTCATGCGGTTCAACAGATCAGGTTAAATGAGCAGGTTGCATTTCCAGTCGAGAAAGAGGGTGAGAACCTATGCAAAGAAATAGAATCATCAGAACAGGTTTGTAAATTCTGTGGCTCTCAGAATATTGTGAAGAGAGGATACAGAAGCACTCAGAACAGAAAGGTTCAACGGTTTTTCTGCAAAGACTGTAAGAGAAAATTTATCGTTGACGAAGGGTTTGAGAGAATGAAGGCTACTCCTGAAACTGTCACCGTAGCCCTTGACCTTTACTTCAAAGGAATCAGTATGAGAGCTATAGTTGACCACATAAAACAGTTCTACGGAGTAGAAGTTAGCCATGTGGCAATCTACAAATGGATTCGTAAGTACGTTTCGATGATGAAGAAATATTGTGATCAGTTAGTGCCGAAAGTTAGCGGAATCTGGCACAGTGACGAAATGACCTTGAACATAAAGAACTTGGACAACCACGAAAACTTGAGATGGGCTTGGAATGTGATCGACAACGAAAGTCGCTTCTGGTTGGCAAGTCAGATAACAGAGAAAAGAGAAATTGCAGACGCAAGAAAAGTGTTAGCTCAAGCTTCGACACTTTCAAAGACTAGACCAATGGCAATTGTGACAGATGGATTAAGATCCTATCAGGACGCAATATCTGAAGAGTTCTTCACTTTGAAGGGACCGAGGACACAGCATGTTAGGATTCCAAACATTAGAGACCGTTCAAACAACAACATGGTTGAAAGACTGCACGGAACGATAAGACAGAGAAACAAGGTTATGCGAGGACTTGATGATGAAGCAACAGCACAGACAATGATGGATGGGCTCAGAATCTACTACAATTTCATAAGACCACACACAGCATTAAACGGAAAAACGCCCGCACAAAAAGCGAAAATTGAATCCGATGAAGCAAAATGGATGTCTCTGATCAAGAAAGCAAGTCAGCATCAGAGGTTTGAGACAAGTTCTTAAGGCGTATAGGGTTCTTATTCAACTATGGCAAAGGGCCCGTTCGATTCTAACATGCTGTTTTATGGAGATAATCTCGAAGTTCTCAGAAAGTATTTTCCAGAGGAATCTGTCGATCTAGTTTATCTCGATCCTCCATTCAACAGCAAAGCAGACTATAACATTCTTTTCAAAGAATCAACAGGAGAAGAGTCGGCAGCTCAGATTCAAGCTTTCAGCGACTTTTGGCATTGGGACAAGAGTGCTGAACAGACATATTTGGCAATACAAGAAATTCCGAATCTAACCGACATGATACAGTTTCTTAAGGCACATCTAGGCAGAAACGACATGATGGCTTACCTTACTATGATGACAATTAGATTACAGAAACTTCGCGGAGTTTTGAAGTCGACAGGTTCAATCTATCTTCATTGTGATCCAACATCAAGTCATTACCTCAAAATCGTAATGGATGGAATATTCGGCGTAAAATCCTTCAGAAATGAAATAGTTTGGAGAAGATCATTCACTCATGGAGATACAAAACAGGGGGCAAAGCATTTTGGTCGATGTACTGACTCATTGCTTTTCTATGTCAAGACTGACTCGGCTACTTGGAATCCGCAGTATACACCATATTCTGACGAAGCATTGAAGCGAGATTATAAGTACACCGAAGAAGGAACGGACCGTGTTTATAGACTAGCTCCAGTTGATGGCCCAGGTGGCGCTAGCAAGGGCAATCCGTACTACGAGTTTCTCGGAGTGAAAGGATACTGGCGTTTCAATCAGGAAAAAATGCAGAAACTGTATGAGGAGAAGAAAATAGTAAGGTCTTCAACGGGCAAGTCACTTAGTCAGAAAATGTATCTGAACGAAGCGAAAGGCAGACCCGTTGACAATCTATGGGATGATATTAACAGAATCTCTCCGACTTCATCTGAGCGACTTGGTTATCCAACTCAGAAGCCACAGGCATTGCTTGAACGATTAATACAAGCTAGTAGTAATGAAGGTGATTTGGTTCTTGACCCTTTCTGTGGCTGCGGAACCGCTATCATGGCTGCTCAAAAACTGAAAAGAAGATGGATAGGAATAGATGTCACACATCTAGCAATTTCTCTTATTAGATCACGACTTAAAGAAATTCATGTCATAGTAAACAAGGACTACAAGATCATTGGCGAACCCGCTGATTTTGAAAGTGCTAGAGAATTGGCTGAAACCAATCCCTATCAATTTCAGTGGTGGGCTCTTTCACTAATTGACGCAAGACCTGCTGGTCAAACTAGCGATAGTCAACAAGGAAAGAAAGGGGCAGATAAGGGCATAGATGGATGGTTAACTTTCCGAGAAACCGATAATCTCAATCTGAAAAGAATCGTGGTCCAAGTCAAAGGTGGAACACATATAGGAGCTCAAATTGTCAGAGACTTGCTTGGAACGGTTCAAGCAACTAAATCAGCAATGGGCATACTCATAACTCTGAACGAACCCACAGAACAGATGAAGCAAGCAGCGATGGAAGCAGAATACTATGAATCGCCAACATGGGGTCACAAATACCCAAAGATTCAGATATTGACAATTCCAGAACTACTTAAGGGCTCTAAACCAATACTGCCACATACACATTAGCTGAAAAGTCCAAATACCCGAAATGCTTTAATCTGATTTGATAATAGTAGTTCGGAGATTGATTTGGTAATTAAGAAGCAAATAGTTCGTGCTGTGCATGACGCGGATTTGGATGAGCTACTAGCGAATCTGGGGCTTCTTGAGCCTTTGGGCAAGGGAGAACTAAAATGTGGTTTATGTGGAAAATCCATTACCAAAGAAGAGATAGCTTGCTTTTATGCTGGAGAAGGCGAAGTCAAAGTCTCCTGCACAAGTGTAGAATGCTTTGAAAAGGCGATGGTAAAGAGGAAGTCTCTTCGTGGTTGATTGGTCAACTGTCTTGTATGTATCAATTCCTTGGGCTACTGTTCTTTCACTTGTCGTATATTTCATAAAAAACCCAGAAAAAGCAGAAAAATGGCTGTCGATACTGACACGATCTGTTTCATATTGGTCTCAGAGAGCGGAACGAGCAACTATTGCCACAGATATTCAGTCGGATATTGGTCTTTTTTCAAAGACTTTGAATAAAGAAGCGGGCGATCAAATTCTTCCCGATGGTGTAAAGATCGAGTGGGAGAGAGGTGATCTCACCAAAGAGGCCTTCTTGAGAGAGAATCTTGTGATTGTTAGAATGAACCATCATAAAAATCAAGCTCGAAACTTTCTCAATGCGTCTCTAAGCTATGTTGCCACTGGTTTTTTATCTAATACGCGCTTTCATCTTGATCCGATTGTCCAAAGATCGCTAGATCTTACGATGGTTCGCAAAATTCTTTCTGAAAACAAAAGAAGTACTGCATTACATCTTTTCCATGAAGAGATCTACGAAAATGAAAGGGAAAAGGAACCACTAGTACACAAATACTACATGACGATAGATGCGTTAGATGAACAAGGCATGCTGAATTTCGTTCTGAAGGAGTTTTATGATTTAGGGCTAGTAATGTATCATAAAGCTCCTGATGATAATGTTAAAAAAGAAACAAGAGATTTTCTTGATTTTATGGACAAGATCGCCACTAAAGAGCCGAGCGTTGACGTTCCTCTAGATTTCAAAGGAATCGTCATCAAAATTGGGATAGTGTTCGTTGCAAGACCTGAATTGGCCCGATTAGGTAACGCTGTTCCTTTCGTAAATGCTGTTCTAGAAGCAATTGATTGGGGGGCAAACACGGTTTACGTTGTTGCTAGAGGACCACGTAGGGCTACTTGCATTGAGATCGCACAAAAGGTAGGCCAAGTTTTCACAGACACCCCCTCAGTTAGAAAGGTGGCTACCTTAAAGCAAAAGCTACCGTTTTACAAGGGAAGCAAAATGAGCTCAATCACCATTATTTTGAAGTCGATTCCACATGAACCGACATCGCCTTAAGGCAATCGATATTTCAGTGTTGGCACTTGATTAAAAGCCCCGCTGGTTAACAAACTTCTTTAAGACCCTAAGAGTTAACAGAACCGCGGTCACTGTTAAGCAGCTCCAATTCCTGTTCATACTCTGTATGTGCATGACGATAATGCGCCACCATGAGTGCTTCCTTTGCTTCTTCAAGTGCAGCGTCGCCTGTGAAGAAACTCTCAAACATCGCAGACCCTCTCAAGGCCCTGATTTCTTCCCTGCATCGTGGACAGAAAAATTGAAGCTCATCTCTTGACTTCTTTCTCTCTGAATAGATACGGCGCGATTCTTTTTCACTCTCACCGAGCTTTGGGTAACTCTTGACCTGTCTCAAATGGGCTTCGAGATCACTTCTTCTTACCAGAGTCGCAGGCGGGCCACTCTTGTAATTAGGATTCTTCACTGCTCTAGCTTCCACCAACCCGTTTTTTATGGCAAGTCCAATCTGGTTATTCGTCACCCTGAACTCTTTTATGGCAGTGCTCTTGTACATCCATTTCTTGGGCTGGCCTTCTGCTGCCGATTCTTCATCCCTTTTCAGAACTGCTTTATTTATGTCTCCTTCCGGAGTAACATAGTATTCAGGAACACTTTTTCCATTCTTTCTTCCTAGTTCTCTTTGGATATATGCTGATGCTCTCCCAAAATCCGGAAATTCAAAAGTAACATATTTCTGCCCTTTGCGAACAACCACTGAAAAACAATTCCTTCTTTTCGAATTCTCAACTGCTTTTTCTATTTCAACGTCAACCGTGCTTTTCACGCACCATTCACCTCTTGACATGTTCATACCAGTTTCTTCAGAACCTCTACTAACCTTTCTTTTCTTGCGTATCCTTCGTCATTTACCATTTTTATTAGTAGGTTTGCAACCTTCTCGTAAGGTTCTATAGCCTTGCTAATAACATAGTCAAGAAACTCGTGCTTCAGCGTTTCAAGTGCTTTTGTTTCATTGTCTTCATAAATCAGAATGACATTCTCCTTGACTTCGCCGCAAATCCCATCTTTTTCCCCGGGCAGCCACTTCAGAGTCAGCTCGTGCCCGAGATTCAATCTGCGCTTTAAAAATTCCAGCTCTTTAGTCAGGTTGTTCTCATTCAAATCGATGATGACTTGATTGTTCATAGCCACGGTAGCTTTTTTCACTATTGATTGGACTCCACGGTCAAGTTCTTGTCGTAACTTGCTTCTTTCTTTTGCTTGCTCTATATGGTTTCTGAATCTGCGCTAAAGATTTGCACTCCATCGACCGGTCGAACTCTCAACCGTCATGCTAGATAATATGTGCAAACCAAAGCGCAACAATGATTAAACAGGTAAATGTCAATTTCTAGAATTTAGCAACAAGCTGGCGCGTTTATGTCTCTTTGAAGTTCTTTATTTCTGAAGGAGTCCTTGGTTTTCGGTATTTTATTTTCCAACGAAGCCATTCCAAGAACCTTGCAAATGCACTGGCGACTTTCCCTAAGCCTAGAGCGCCTGCGACGTACTTGAGTATGTTTTCTAGAAGCTCTATCCAATCGAGGGGGTTTGAAGGATTTGCTGTTATGGAGACTATTGTTGCTGACATGGTTGCCGATAGAGTTACTGATGCAGTTAGGACTATTGTAATATCAAGTGCATAACTCAATGTCACGTTTACCTTTTCGGGTTGATAGTTGTTTACAATATGCATTATGTAGGTTCCATTCTCATTGGCAGTGAAGTTGAAACTCTCAAATGCTGTCTTGTTACAATAAAAGAGCATGTTATCGGATGGATTCGTAACGAAGAAGTCTATGAAACCATTAGTAGCCGATACGTTTCCGAATACCCTATCGGTCACTCCAAGCTGGACTTTTTCAGTTACTTCATTCGAGGGTGCAACAATTAAGTTTCCGCCTCTCGCGTTGACTGAACCAATGAAGAAGCCAACTAGCAAAAAGACAAGGAAGATGTGAATCAATATTCGCTTGTTCACGATAGACTTACCCGTGCTTGAAATGTTGTTATTCCATTCTTATAAAATTATTTTTCACAGAAACAATTAAATGCACCCGCACCTCCATATTTAAAATGTTAGCCTACCCTTGTGTTATACATTGTTAATTCAGTTCTTCTTTCTTTACGCTACGTAGATATTTTGTATGCACAAGGGGTTTATATTAAAAAGTTCAAGATACATGGAGAGGTCTTCATGATGCGAAGATCTAAACTTGAAACGTACATCGATTGCCCAAAACAGGGGAATAAATCAGAAGATGTCAAAAAAGAAGAAAACTGATCTTGAAAAAATCAGGGAACAATTAGACCGGGAAATTTTGTGGTTGATAAGTGCAACAGTATATAGACTGGTCCAAAAGGCAAACGTAAGCGAAGATAACCCCCTTGAAAAAAAACTGAGCATATATATTTTGGAATATCTAAAAGTACTGTGTCTAATTACAAACCTCTTTAAAAGCAACTTTCTATTAAACGTGAACGCAGATGTTCCAAGTTTTGTAACAGAATTAGCAAAGAAAGCAGTTGAAGGAATGGACGTAGAAGAATTAGTAAGCGAGGTGAAAGAGATGCTCGAAAAAGGGATAAGCAAAAGAAAGACTACGAGGAAACCTCCGGGAGAACCAGAGTACATCTCTTTCACGACAGATGATAAATGGAAACGCTTTTGATAAAATAGGATTCTGAACAAAATTCTTGCGCTTTTCCAGCCCTCTTAACCACAAAATTCGCTGAAGCTATGGAAACTGCGAGAGCTTTTAAACTTTGAAATTCTCATGGATCATGGGAAATGATGGTCAAAAGAGAATCAATCGAGGATATTCTGCGGAAACACGACTTAGAAGAGGCAGAGCTCATTCTACGAAAACAACTAGACCAAGAAGAAAAAGAAGAGACAGAAATGCCAAAGCCACCCCGACCGCCGGCAAAAAGAACTATGACAAAATGGGCCAGCGCAAAGCTTGGACGAAACCAGCAAATCATCCTACAACTTCTACGAGAAAGAAGAGACAAACCCAAAAGGACGTTGCAACTCGAATTCACGATGGCATTGTACCCTGACGGCGTCTCGCCTGGAAATAGAAAAAAAGCAAAAATGCTCTTCGACCAAGCCATAAGACTACTAAAACGCAGACAGCTGATTAAAACGACCTGCCCAGTCATAGTAAGAAGAGGAAGAAAAGCAACAATCGTAGAACTCACAGGGCCAGCGCGAGATTTCGCATTCTACCGCAAACCCTTAGTCCTGGAAAACTTTGTGATAAAAATACTGAACGAAAAGATCGCTGCAAAACAACAAACCGTAAAAACTGGAGAAATTCTAAATGCGCTGTCTAAACAAGGAGTAGGCGGCCAGCACATCAACCCCCAAAAAATAGGCAGAATACTAGGCCGCTACACGACTAAAGTACACACTGAAAAAGGAAGCTTATACCACCTGTTTTCAGTTCCGATACCCCTGCACTCGAAAACCAAGAGAACCAAGAAAAACTGGAGACGCCATCCACGATACATTGAAACTGGTGTAGGCGTCATCCGAGTAGGCTGACGGATTAATGTTTATTCTTCTATCTTCCCGAACCTCTCACTCTTTTCTCCCTAGGCGACACAGACTCCTAGTGACGCACCTAAATTTAGATGACGGGTTGATGTTCATTCTTCTACTTTGAAAAACCTCTCCCCCAGACCCCCTAAACCTTAGAACTAAGAACTCCCCCCTCAACACCTCCCCCTATACAAATATGTATATATATAATATAGAAGAATAGACATCAATCCGTCAGTTTTATACGACATTTCAGCTCAATTTTGCTCTTTTTCCAGTTTCAACCGAGAATAGTAGTTCATAAGTCCAGAGAAGCTCGTCTCTAGTTTTCAGATAGAGCACGTGGCCTGGCTGGACGATGAAGAAAAGGTGCTTTCGACAGTGCGGACAGCCCGTTTGAACACTGACTGCTTTGCTGCAACTTTGCTCGATCATCTGCGAATAGTCTTTGGCAAAAGAGCGGCGGCAATGAGGACAGCGAATTCTAGTCATTTTGTTTCCTCCTTAAAAACTCTACGAGCAGGTAGGCAAGCACGTAGAGAACCGCATCCAAGACGACGACGAAAAGGAAGACGAGGAAGGGGTCGCTCACATGATCCATGTCTCTGGCTGCCTAAAAAACTTGATCGCGAATGAAACAGATTGATTCTGCAGCTGCTTAAAGTAGGTAGCCGGAGAGCTCACGCTTCAATACGAGATTTTGATGGAAGACAGCCAGCCAAAAATAGACATCACATCAGGAGTCTGTTATACCTAAAATCACATTACCCGTAACGAGGCGACTGTGGTATCTTTTCAAAGAACGAGGAAGGATCTAATTTAAATCTGAGTTTGCTTCATGGTCCTTTTTGACCGCTTTGCATCAAATTCCAAATACACAATGTGAGACACCGAAGCCCTATCATCTTTTTCAGTCCGTGTCGCCCGAATTAGCTCTCAGAAAATCAGCAGCTGCGGGTCTAATCGTTTTGTTTCACGATTTTGACAAACAAGACGCCTACCATAGAGAGTGGGTTTTTTGGGCTTTGCCAATCTCGTTCATAATCAAGCTTCTTTGTTGTTTGAAAGACTTGAGATGTGCAGATGAATTCGATTTTCTAGAAAGAATGATTGCCAACGACCTCATCAATAAGGGACTTTTGAAGAAGATGGTTAGCGCCGGCAAGACCTACTACTACCATCTTAATGAAAAAACTGCTGCACGGCTTTTGAAACAGTTATTGGAAATAAAGCAAGATGAATGAAGCAAGAGAAATTCAGGCAAGGTTGACAAAATGCATGCTTGAATTGGTGGTTTTGCAGTTGTTAAATGAGAGAACGATGCACGGCTACGAAGTTATTAAGCAGGTGCGGAGAGAATACGGGGTGTATTTTGGCCCAAGCACGATCTACCCCTTACTGAATGCTCTTGAGAAGAAGA
>Ga0315280_10005150_pt1 | contig 18834 bp, 17 predicted proteins | sample YL17G06_40_MG_FD_203697 | JGI IMG/M metagenome (GOLD analysis project Ga0315280, IMG submission 203697) | Sediment microbial communities from Yellowstone Lake, YNP, Wyoming, USA - YL17G06_40 | ecosystem: Environmental > Aquatic > Freshwater > Lake > Sediment | place: USA: Wyoming | collected... | reverse complement strand
GAGGTGCAGGTCGATGTCCTTCCAGTTGTACCCCGATTGGAGACAGAAGAACACCCGCTGCCCCGCCGGCACCGACAGATGGTACCAGTCGGTCTGTACCGATGAAGTCAACTGCCCCGTGACCGGGTGATCGAACGGCAGGTCTGGGATTGCGCTGGCTGGGGCAGCGCAAACTGCCCACGCCATCGCAGCGAGAACCATGGAAACGCAGATGCGAAGGCAGGCTCCATTCTTCATCGCACACCTCCCGCCCCACGCCTGGTAGGGCCAGACTCAGAGGCAGCGGCGCATTCCGCTGCCCCGACGTCGTATCGAAGCTCGCAGAGCACATGGAAGATCAAGCACGCCGGGACGGCGCGGTCTTCACGCGTTGAGGGTTCTGCTCGCAGTAGAGGAATCGATGGTGACGAAAGAGCCCTGGCGACCGGAGAGGCAGAGTGGAGAATCGGCGAAAAGAGGCGTAGGATTACCGCGCCGGCAGCGAACCGGGCTCCGCCGCGTTCAGCGCATCGCCACCCCCAGCATTCAGCGATATCGCGAACCACAACCACGCCGCCCCCCCGGCACTTGGCGCACATTGGCCGGCACCAGCCGGTCTGTCAAGCGAGCTTCGATGCTCGGTTACGGATTCCTGCCCGACTTTTCAGCGATTCTCGAACTAAGTCTTGTGTGCAGATTCCCCAGACGGCCTGGCGCGACCCCTTGCGGGGCCGCGCCAGGGTCAATTCTTTCCGCGCTCTCTGCGTACTCGGCGGTTCCATCAACTCTGTTGCGGCTGGTCGTCCTGCGCAGCGCAGCAGCCCCGGAGGCGGCGCACCGTCCCGGAGGCGGCGCACCGTCCCGCAGGCGGCGCACCGTCCCGGAGGCGGCGCACCGCCCCGCTACTGCGCGGAGGAGGACAGCGGGAAGTTCACATAGGTCGTCTGGCCCGCGGTCACGACGATCCCGAGCCGCCCGAAATCGTTATAGCCGCTCTTGGTGCAGAGCATGGTGTAGGTGCCCGCGGGCAGGTCGGAGCTGATCTGGTATATGCCGTATGGCCCCACGGTGGTGCCCGTCGCCTGCACCACGCCGCCGCTGCGCGCGCTCACCGTCGCGCCGATGATGGGCGCGCTCGTCATCTTGTCCCACACTTGCCCCATCAGCTTGCCCGATACCGTTAGCGCGAAGTTGACGTAGGTCATGCCTCCCGCGGTCACCGAGATCCCCGGCTTGGTCTGCTTGACGTAGCCGCTCTTGGAGGCGATGACGGTGTAGGCGCCCGTCGTCAACCCGCCGATCTGATATATCCCGTTGACATCGGTCGTCGCGGTGCCGCTCGGCGTTGTCGCGCTGCCCAGATATGCTCCAACCGTCGCCCCCTTCAGCACGGTGGTCGTGCCCATCTGCCGCACCTGCCCGCTGAGACAGATCTTGCCCAGGTTGAAGTTGAGATATGTTGTCGCGCTCGCGGTGACGTTGGCGCCCTTGGTCTGCGTGACGTAGCCGTTCTTGCTCGCCATAACCACGTAGCTTCCCGCTGCCAGGTCGCGGCTGATGGTATAGACGCCGTTGGCGCCGGCGGTTGCTGACGCCTTCAACACGCCGCCGAGATACGCCTTGACCGACGCGTTGGCGATGGGATTACCGGTGCCCTTCTCCGCCACCTGGCCCATGAGCGTGCCCGACGCGCCGAGGTTGAAGTTGACATAGCTGGTGGCGCCAGCGGTGACCGCGATGCCGCTCTTGACCTGGGTCACGTAGCCGTCCTTCCCGGCGCTCACTACGTATGTGCCGGCAGGCAAACCCTGCGCAATCTCATAGACACCATTGGCATCGCTTGTCGCCGTGCCCTTAAGCACTGCGCCGAGGTACGCCTGCACCTGCGCGCCAGCGATAACGGTTGAGGTGCCGGCGATGCGCACCTGGCCCATGAGGTCGCCCGTCGCGGCCAGGGCAAAGTTCTCGATCTTGGCTTCGCCGACCGCGAGCGTCAGATTGTGGGTCTGAGTCGTGTACCAAGGCTTGCTGGCAACGACGGTGTATGAGCCAGGCAGGAGCTCATTGAAGCTGTACTTGCCGTCGGCGCCGGTGGTGGCAGTGCGCTTCACCGTGGGATACGCAAGTGTTGCTTCGATCTGAACGCCTTCCAGCGGCGCGCCGCCCGGCGCCGCGGTGACCGTACCGGTGAGGGTGCATACACGATCGAGGCTGAAATTGACCGTCGTCGTCTGGTTGAGGCTCACTGTAATGCCCGACCAATTGCCGGCAAGGTAGTCGTTGGCGAATGCCGCCACGGAGTAGGTGCTCGCCGGCGCTGTGACGGCGTAGTAGCCATCGTTGTCAGAGAACCCGTCATTGACCACGGCATACGTCGGCGCGCCGAGCTTCACGGAGACATGCGCTCCCGCGATTGGGGCGGAGCTGATCGAGTCAGTGATTCTGCCGGCGACAGTTCCTTTCGGTCCCGGCGTAATGGTGAACGTGCCGACAGTGGGAAGGCGTGCGGTGAACCACTGGACGTCGATCGCCCCGAACCAGTAGGCATGAGTGCCGGCGGGGATTCGAACCTGGCAGCCAAAGGTCTGGCCGTTCACGAAATCAGCCGGATTGCCCTGCCAGCTCGTCTGCACCATGTGATGCGGCCACCCATCGACGACTACATATACGTCGGACGGAAAGAGGTTATTGGGGGATGCGTAAGTCACCGCGAATGTGAACAGTTGGCCGCCGAAGCCGCCGTCCGCCGGGTCAATGCTGCTATTGCGCAGCGTTGGCGCGGTGTGCGCCGGAGTGATGGAGAAGGTGACATTGGTATGGTCCGGCGGAAAAGTCAAGGTCGAATAACCCGGCGACTCGGCATTGTAGATGTTGGAGTTCGCCCACACCTCGAACGGCCCGGCCGGCATTTTGATCGAGAAGTAGCCTTGGCCATCCGTTGTCCCGCTGAAATCGTCCGCGTATTGACGCCCCAGGTCGCCAACCACCTCGGCGATTCCGACCTCTGCCTGCGGGATGCCCGTTGCCGTGCCGGTGACGACCACGCGCCCGCTCAGGGTCGAGCCTCGCGCAACCATCGCCACGTCGGCGCGGCCACCAGCCGGAACCGTGACGTGCCCCACGCTCGTCGTCGGGCAGGCATAATTACCCGCGGCGTCATGAACCTTTACCTCATAGGTATCGCCGGGCAGCCACATCTCGTAGCGACCCTGGCCGTTCGTGCTGCCGGAGCTCCGGTTTGTCGCTCCGGTGGCATAGACCCAACCGCTGGTGACGGCAACGCTCCCGGGACCCGTGACCGCGCCGTAGATGCGGTTGCTCAGGCGCGACAGCACCAGGTCAACGTCCACGTCGGTGTTGGTGACCGCAACATCCTGCGTCGCATTGCCGTAGGGCCCGGCCAGGTCATACACCGTCGCCGCCACCCGCCATGTCCCGGCGGAGACGTGAAGAGTGTAGTTGCCCTCGGCATCGGCCCACGTCACCGCGTTCCTCTGCGTATAGATCTCCGTCGCGTTTACTAGTACGCCGGGGACAGCGTGCCCGGTGTCGCTTTCCGTTATCACGCCGGTGATCTTGGGCCCGGTAGCGCGCAGCGCCGTGAAGTTCTCGCCCGTCTTTGCAGCGCCGGCGGCGAGATCCACCCAGTCCGGGGCGGGCGTGCCGCCCTCGCCGCCCATCTCTTTCACCCGGATGGCGTGACCACCCGCCGGAAGATGGAGCGTGTAGCTGCCGTCGGCGCCCGTGAAGGCCACCCAGCTCGTTTCGCCAACCTGCTCGCGTACGATGCGCCCGGCGCCGGGCGTGCCGTCCTCGTATCGCACAGCCCCGGACACCGATTGGGCAGGATGCGTGTAGTCCATGCTATAGACGTGAGCGACCGCGCTGCCGTCCTCGTCAACCGCCTGGATCACTACCGGTCCGATGGCGCGGGAGTTGAATCGAGCGGAGAATTGGACGACCGCGCTCGCCGCCTCCTCATCGGTCCAGCCGTCGTCCTGCACCGCGGCCAGACACGCGAATACCGGTTCCCCGGCATCGAGGCGACCGTTGCCGTCAAGATCCGCGCCCTCGATGAAGCGCACGCGGCCGCCGGCAGCGCTGACATCGCAACGCAGCACGAGCTCGCCGGGCGTAGTCAGTACGCCGCCGGTTGCGCCGTTCACCGTGAGCCACGTTGCGGCTTCCCCCCCAACGGGTGAGAGCGCGAGGAGACACAAGGCGAAGAGCAATGCGAGGGTAACGACAGACGCGAATCTCATTGTCACACCACCACGAGGATGAAACGCGCGGCACAAAACCTGGCGTTCTCTTCTGCGGATCGCCCAGACTTCCTGCCCCAGAGCGGCGTGGTTGGCAGTGCAGGCGTCAGGCGCGGCCTGGCCGCCAGCGCGGAAGCCAAGGCCACGCGGCAATCGGACGCCTATCTGACCGACACCTCGACCCCCTCGCCGTCGATCACGACATTGACGCTGGCACGGAAATGCGCGGCGTCGCGAACAAAATCGAGGTACTGCTTCAGCCGCGTGGAGGCGTTGAAGCTGTTGTGGGCCAAGACGACGCCGCCCGGGGGAAGGCGATCGTAGCCGGCTTCGAGGATGTCCAAGTAGATTCCCTTGCCGCGACCGCGGTCTCCATCGGCGTCGAGATATAGCACGGCGATTGGCTCAGAAAAACGCGCCACCACCTCCACCGCGTCGGCCGCGACCACGCGCGCAACCCCGGTGGGATCGATCCGCCGGACATTGCGCTCCGCCCGCGCGGCCTCCTGCGGCTTGATCTCGACGCCAATCAGGTTACGGGCGGTGTAGCACGCACCGGGACCGACAGCCGCGCCGGCATTAGAGATGAACGTGTTGCCGCAGAAAATGCCGGCAGCGATCATATTCCGGGGTTGCACAATCGCGTTGATAGCGTAGAGCAGGCGCTGCATGCGAGGCGTGATGGCGGTCCACGGAATCTCGAACAGCTCGCGCACGGCGTGTCGGTGCGCCAGCATCTTGCCATGGTCGTAGGTCGTGTGCGGCACGATGCCGGCCTCGTTGAGCGCGACCAACGATTCGCCCACGATCGCGACCTCCGCCTCGAGCGGCTCCAGCGCGCGATGCGGGTCGCTGTAATCCATGCGGTATGTTTCCCAGTCCTTGCTGAAATGGGTGCAAGTCACGGCACCGCTCCAAGATGACGGGCTGGCATCGGCAGCTCACGACGCCACTAGCGCGCGGATTCCTGCACCGTCAGGTCGCCGCTGATGCTCTGGAGCTCCAGGCGGCCGCGGCCGGCGCCGAGGATGCCGCTCAGGCGACCCCGCGACCGAACCTCGTCGCGCAGCGGCGGGCTAACACGCAAGTCGCCGCTGGTTGACGCCAGCTCGACCGTGCAGTCCGCAGGCGGCGCACCGCCCGAATCGCGCGGAATGGTGATCGAGATATCGCTGCTCACGGTGCGCGCGGAGAGATGCCCGGCAAACGGTTGCGACAACTGCGCTTCGACGTCGCCGCTGGTGCTGCGGAAGGTCGCATTCGCTCCGGTGTAGTCCTGAACCTTCAGCGCGCCGCTGACGGTCGAGGCGGACAATGTGCTGTGGACATGCCGTGCCTCGATATCACCGCTGATCGCGCTGACTTTCACCTCCCCGGCCACGTCTTCCATGATCAGGGTGCCGCTGACGACGCGGCCCTCGACCGGCCCGGCGATTCGTCGCAGCTTGACATCGCCGCTGGCGGTGGCGATTCGCGTCGCAGGCGGCGCACCGCCCGCAGGCGGCGCACCGCCCTCGCCGACGTCGGTGATGGCAATGTCACCCGAAGCCGTCAGTGCGTTGACCGCCTTGGCCATCCCTTGCACGCGAACCGACCCGCTTGCGCTCTCCACGGTCAGGTCGAGGTCGGCGGGCGCTGTGACCTGGATGTCCATCCGAGCGTCGCGGCGCGAACGCCCCGCAGGCGGCGCACCGCCCGGCCTGGCCACGCGCATCGTGAGGGCGTCATCGGCGCGGGAGGTCTCGAGGGTGAGCGATCGCGCCTGAGCCTTCGCGCGTTCCGCGTCTACGCCGCGGCCGTAGCGCACGGCTTCGATCTGCACGAAGTCCTGCTGCTGGCCAACAACGCTGACCGCGCCATTCGGATTCTCAATGGTGAGCGACGTTGCGCGCGCCATGGGCACGCGGCGCGAGATGCGATCCACTTCGCGCCAACTGCCCCCGTCGAAGCCCTCACCAGCCACCGAGTCTATGGTTCCGACCAGATCGCGAATCGGCTGGCTCCAGCGCGCGAAGGCGCCCTGGCGGGCGGCGGTAATTGCGAGGCCGACGATAATGATGAGCAGGGCGAGAAGGATGTTGCGGGCTCTCATTGCGGTCCCCGTGGCGTCTTCTGCGAATGGTGGCGCAGGCGTCTCGCCTGCGAGTAATGGTCAAGCAGGATCTTCACACCCATGACGATCAGCAGCACTGGCCACAACCGCCACAGGTAATCCCACACCGGAGCGCCGGTGAGCCGTTCGATGAGCAGCGCGCCGCCGACGACGGTGAAGACGATGCCGAAGATGAGCGTGGTCGTGCCGTCGGGGGCGCTGGGTTTTCCTACCTTAGCCATGGTTCGCCTCCTGCGATGGCGATTCGGCAGCGTTTGACTGCAGCGCGCCGGATTCACTGGTTGGGGGGCCAGGCGGTGCGCAAGGAGGCTGTTCCTGAGGGGGCTGCTGCGACTGAGAGATGCGGCGCTGCAATGCGAAGCTGATGAGCAGCCAGACGCCCAGCGCGAGCAATGCTGCCGGCCACAGGCGATCCCAGGTCAGCCACGCCACGCCAAAGTTGTTGAGCAGGAACAAGACGCCGAGCACGATCAGCAGCGCGCCCCAGGCGGGAGCGGCTGAAGACTGTCCGGTCGGCGGGTCATACGAGGGCGTCGGGGGCAGCTCGGCGCGGTTGACGCGCTGCGCGGTCCAATAGGCGTCGAACAGGTTCCAGAAGTAGAGCGTGACCAGCAAGGCGGTGTTGATGCCGGAGTGGTCCCAGCCGAACGGTCCGGCTCCGGTGGCAAGCAGCAGAAACGCCACCAGCACCACGACACCCTTGAACATCTGGCCGTTGTACATCTGGCCCAGGCCAGGGAGAAGGGAGAGGACGACGGCAACCCCAGGGCTCCGTTGGCGCGTGCGCTCCGCCGCAGCTTCGCCGTTCAGAGATCGGCCGATGCAATCCATGCAATACAGCGCGCCGCGGTGCTCGACGCGCTGGCCCTCGGGAATTGGACGATGGCACCGCGCGCAGCTCGGCGTTGGCGACGTCTCAGGCGAGGTCATGATGAGTCACCTCCTGGCGGTTCGCGGCGATGGCTGGGCGCGATGGTATGCTTGACGGCCGCAAGGGAGCCACCCGGCGCTCGCGCGAGCGGCGGGCGGCCGGCCTCGCGGGTAACGCGGTCCTACCGCTCGCGAGGTAAGCCTGCGCTTCGGCAATGCCGGCCGTCACCTGCGCCATCCCCGCGCCGGCCGCGCCGGCCACGCGGCCCGGCCACGAGATGACGAGATCGCTGGGGCCACGGCCGCGCGCCGTCGCGGCGAGCAGGAATAACGCGACGATGGCAATCGCGCGGCTGAGCTGCCAGGCGAGGAAGGAGCGCCGCGGCGCGACCCAATCTTGCAGCGCGGCCCATCTCTCATGCCAGCGTGGGGTTGAGGCCCGTGCCACGACGGCAGCCGCCAGGTCGTCGCCCAGTGGCGGCGCCGGCAGCGATGCGAGAAGTGCAGCGCTGAAGCGAAGCTCGGCGAGCTCGCCTCGACAGCGCGCGCACGCTTCAAGATGGACCGCGACCTCGTCGGCCTCAGGCGCGGCCACCCGCCGGTCAAGATATGGTGACAGCAATTCGCTGACCTCTGCGCACGTCATCAGTTCTCACCTCTCGCGTAACGCGGCGAAATCCGCTCATCGGCAAGCAGCGCCTCGCGCAGCCAGCGACGGCCGCGGCTGAGCCGTGATTGAACCGTGCCGAAGGGGAGGCGCAGGATCTCCGCGATCTCCTCGTATGATAGGCCCTCGACTTCGCGCAGCACCACCACCGCGCGGAAATCCGGCGGCATGCGGCGCACGCATTCGCGAACCGCCGCCTGCATATCGCGCGCGAGCACGGCCGATTCCGGGTCCGCGGCCGGGCTATCGCAAGCCTCCACCGGCGTGGCGCTGAGAAGCCGCGTGCGGGCCTGGTGGCGGCGGCGCTGCATCAGGCATACGTTGGTCGTCAACCGGTAGAGCCAGGTCCGGAAGCGCGCCTCTCCGCGGAAGGTTCGCAGCGAGCGAAGCATCGCAACCAGTGCCTCCTGGGTCGCATCACGCGCGTCCTCGGGGTGGCGCAGAAGGTTACACGCCAGTCTGTAGAGCGGCTCCTGGTAGCGCCGCACCAGCAGCTCCTGGGCCGCGCGGTCGCCGCCGCGCGCGCGGGCGATGAGCCGGGACTCCTCGGACTCCTCCGCCACCCTCCAAGCCTCCTGGCATGCGGCTACTGCCACGCCCATCACGGTTCCTCCTGGCTGGGCTTCGTCATGCTCGGTCCGAAGCGCTGCGCCAGCGACGCACATAGAGCACGCGGCCAGGGCGATTCGCCTCGCCCACGACCAGCCGCACCAGGGGAGTCTCGCCGGCTTCCTGCGCGGGCTGGAGGAGCGACCCGCAGTTGAAACACCCCGCGCGGTGTCTTCCATTCGGCGCGCCGCAGATCGGGCAGTCGAGCAGATTGGGCGGCCGCGTTGCGCGATGGGCTGTTGGAGTTGCGCCCGCCTCGCGCGCCTGATCCATGCTGCGAATTGTCATTGACATCCTGGGATGGCCCTCGTCGTCGGCTTTGACACATTAGTTGCGCCGCGCGGCGGTTTTGTTCCCAGGTCGCGGTCACCGGCGCGTCAGCCGCACGCGCACGCTCGTCCGGCCCGCGCGCACATCCAGCCGCGCGAACAGCAGCTTGTCCTCGATCAGCTTCCAATGCGCCGCGCCCGCAGGCGGCGCACCGCCCGCAGGCGGCGCACCGCCCTGCACCTCGCGCACGCGCCAGCTCACAAAGTCGTACCAGAACGCGAGCCCGAAGGGCAGCGGCTTGCGGCTCTCGATGGCGAATTCGAACTCGCCCGACTCCACCATCTCCTTGCCATACGGCAAGCGCACTCGCGGTATGTCGCGCTCCGCGAAGTAGTATCGGTCCTCTGGATCGGTCGCCCCGCGATAGTTGCGCAGCAGCACCGGCTCGAACTTGCCCTCGATGAAAGCCAACTGGCACGCGTCATCGTAGTAGAGAAACGTGCGCGGCCATGGCCCGACGGGTGTGCCCTTTGTGTACCAGTAAGCCATGGGGCGGGTGGGAATATCATCGAAGAGCATGTAGGCCGGCGCCGTGCCGTGCGGATTCTGCCGCCGATACGTATCAGCCGCCTGCGGCAGGGTCATCAGCTCCACGCCGGGCCGGCTCTGGACATGCGCGAAGAAAGTATCCATCGTCTCCGCCGAGTCAGCGACCTCCTGCGGCGTGTATGAATGGCACACTTCGCTGTGCTCCATCTCGTGCGCCTCCTGGTGCATCGAGAAGAACACCAGGTCGTTGTGCGCCAGGTTGCGGTGGTATTGGTCGAACATCGCCTGCCAGTAGGCGATGTCGCCGCCGTGGACGAGGTCGGCGCGCGCTACGTCATTGGGATCGGAGGAGAAGATGGTCGGGTTGCCGGAGTGCAGCGACTTGCACAGGTCGCGCGCTGTCCACTCGAATGACACCAGCGGCGCCGGCGCCGCCGCCGGCGCTTTGAAGTTCTGCATCGAAATGTAGTACGTGCCCCACGGCGCGCCGCGGTCGGTGATCTCGTCGATCTCGATCTGCTCCCAGCACGACCCCCACAGTCCTTCGACGCCCAGCTCGGCTAGTTCAGAAACCATCTCGTTCGACCGCTGCCCGGAGCCGACGATGCTCACCCTCGACCACGGGAAGAGCCGCCGCACGCGCTCGAGCTCAGCCACCGGGCCCTCGGTTCCTCCGGGCGTCGCCGTGGACGATCCCCACACCAGCCCCACGTCATCGCCGAAGCGCTGGTGGAAGTCGTCGAGGTCGCGCTTGAAGGCTTCGGCTGACTTTGCATTGACCAGCCACGTCACCGGGACACCGCGTCGGTGCGCGACCTCGGCCATGCGGTGGAAACCTTCCTTCGGCAGGCCGCGCCCCCACGGCGCATCAACGCAGTAGGCCAGGGAGGTGAAGGTGAATATCAGGCGTCCCACGGGATCTCCTTTGCACAAAGATGCGGCGCGGAAAAACGCAGCAACGCCGATAGGGGCTCCCTCGCTGCGCTCGGGATGACCCCGGCGTCGAGCGCGCGGGTCGGCTCAGTGCGGCCGGCGCGGCTCATAGCCGCAGCTTCGCACCCACGCATCGAGCTTGCGCTCCAGCTGGCGCACGATGCGCGCCGCCTCGGCCACGATGTTGCGCTGCTCGCCGAGGTCGTGTTCGAGGTCATACAGCTCTCGCCACACGCCGCCCCTCTGCTGCGCAACCCGGTCGAGTCGAGCGAACCGTTCCGCGACGTTGCCCTCCAGCTTGTCCGTTCGCCTGAAGAAGGGTACGGTGCGGATGAACTTGTATCGCGCCGTGCGCGCGCAGAAGTGCTCGTACATGTACATCGCCTCATGAAGCGTATGCGCGAACACCGTTCCGGGCGGCGCTGACCTGCCGCCGAGCATCCGCGCCAGCAGGCTTTCGCCGTCCATCTGTTTGGGCGGTCGCAGCGAGCAGATCTCGAGAATCGTCGGCGCGATATCGACCGTCTGGCACAGCCCCTGCACGCGCTTGCCTGCGGGCAGCAACTGCGGCAGGGTCATGATGAGGGGTATGCGCAGAATCTCCTCGTACAGGTTCAGCTTCTTCTCCAGAAACCCATGCTCCTGAAACTCCGTGCCGTGGTCCGAGGTAGCCACCACCAGCGTGCGCTCAGCCACCCCGAGGCGCTCCAACTTCTCGAGGATCAGGCCAAAGTGATGGTCAACGTAGCTGACCTCGCCTTCGTAGCGATTCTGATAGGTGGCGCCCCAGCGGCTGCCGAAAGGCTCGGCCGCGGCGAAGGGCTCGTGGGTGTCATTGGTGTGGATGTAGATGAAGAATGGTCGCGCGCCCGCGAGCCGTAGGGATTGCACGATCGGCTCGACGATGCGCTCGAAGCCGTTGTTGTACGGGAAAAGGTCGCTATAGCTGCGGAATCCGCGGTGGAAGCCGTAGCGCCACGCGCCGCCATACGGATTGAGGTTGGCGAAGCCGAACGTGAGGTATCCGTTCTGCGAGAAGATCTCCGCCAGCGTCTGCAAGCGAGCCGCCAGGTGGCAGCGTCGGCGGACATATATGAGCCGGTGCTTGAGCGGCAAGACGCCGGTTAAGAGCGTCACGTGCTGCGGCAGAGTCCACCCGCAGTTAGCCACCGCATCGGTGAACAGCACCCCGCGGGCGGCGAGCTCATCCAACGCCGGAGACAATGGCTTCGGGTGGCCGTAGCAGTGCAGATAGTCGGGTCGCAGCGTATCGAATGATACGACGATGACGTTGAACGGCGCCTGTGCCGCCTCCCCGCGCGCAGTCCTCCTCTGAGCCCTGGCAGCAGACATCGTGCGGTCATCCTTTCGCAGGCGGCGCACCGCCTCGCAGGCGGCGCACCGCCCGGTTTGCCTTCCAGCCTCTCGACCTCGATCGCGCAGATGCGCGCCCCCGAGTGCATCGGCAGCGATAGCCCGACCAGGCCGATCTCCAGTCTCCGCTGCATCACCTTGGCGGAGAAGGTCTTCGTCAGGGCGACGTCATGCCCGACCTCGTCAAACATGCTGAAGTTCGCCAGCACGCGCTTGCCCTGGATGAACACATCCTGTCTCTCGGCGTCACTCGACTCCCAATAGGTCTCCGCAAACAACAGGCGCACCTGGTAGCCGCCATTGGGCACATCGAAGCGATAGCGCATCTCCTCGCCGACGCGAGCGGTCTGAAAGAGGGGCATGTCCTCGGCGCCGGCGACGGCGTCACGCGTCGCAAACACGTCCGTGGTCGCCATGTCGAGGCAACCCCAGGAACCCGCGCGGTAAGCGTGATCCGCCTGCCACACCTGGCCTCTGCGGTCACGGTATTGCGCTCCGCCTACGTTGACGCGTATGGCGTGCGCGTGAGGGTTATTCATCTCGTGAGCCTTCGGGCTGGCGATGTAGAGGGAGCAATCGGCACGGGAGTGGCAGGAGCAAGCTCCTGCCCGACGAACACCGAGAAACTCGGCCCCGCCGGGTCTGACGAACGCGTCTACTACATGCCTCCGGTAGGCTTGCGATCCATCGCGCGATAGACCTCGACTCTCATCTCTCTGGCGACCTGCTCAAGCTCATCCGCTGATATGTCCTCGGGGCAACTTCGGAGGGCGGCTTCATCGCCTGGCCGCTGCCTGCAACGTAGCTGGAAGACCCTATCGGTCACACCGCCACGCTGGGCCAGCTCGAAAAAAGGCAGGAATTCGGGGTAGGACTCGAGCAGGCCAATCGCAGCCTGAATGCCCAAGGTCTCCGTATAGGCATCGAGGGAGCGGGCCAGCTGCTTGGGAATGACGCCGCCTTGAAATCGACGGACGAGGAGCAGGGCAGCTAGCTCATAGTTGGTATGTGCTAGCGCACGAGTCCACCGCCTACGCTGAAGCCAGCCCACAATCGCATCCCCTTCTCGAGGGCGCCCATTCTGCGCCCACTTGCCAGAGTATAGGCAGGCGTCTTACCACGGTCAACCACGGCGGAGCCGCCACCGCGCCGCAAGCGCCTGCTTTGGCACGACGATCGAAAACGCGAGCAGCGGGTCGACGCCGTTTCTAACGCCGACCCGCAGGTCTATGCTCTTTCAGTCTGCCGATGTAGGAGGCGTTTGCTCGCGGACCAGGTCGCTTGCGCGCTGCACTCCCGTCACCAGGGGATGAGGGGGGCCAGTGCTACCACACGTAGGTCCGCAAGGCCTGACCTCCGGCCACTTTGTACGGTCACTCGGCGCGTGCGGCCCGCACGCCGCCGCACAGGGAAAAAGCGTTGGCTCCAGCGGCAGTTTCAGGCGCTGCGGCACCTTCAGCCGCGTCAGCAGACCAGGCGGTGCGGTCTTCGGTGCGACAGACGCCTCGGCGGCCACTAAACGGCGCTCGCGCGTCGCGTCGCGGTCGGCCGGCTTGCTCTTTTCCCGTTTGGCCCGCCCTGTCTTGCTCATCGGCCTCGCAGGCGGCGCACCGCCTTGAATGTAGCCACAAACGATGGCTACGGACGAAATGCGCGCAGAGCGGTCACCAGGGCTGGCAACCCGCCGGTGATGAAAGCCATCCGCACCGTCTCGGCGATTGCCTGCTCGCTCACGCCCTCCTGCCGCGCCCGAGCAGCGATGGCCGCTACTCCGTCGCCGTGAGCCAGGATGGCATCCGCAAGCAGCGACATCAGCGTCTTCGTCTTGGCATCGAGGGCTCCGTCAGCGTTGGCCAGCCCCATCACCTCCAACACCCGCTGTGCGAACTCGGGGTCCTTCTCTCCCAGCGGCTTCAGAAACGCCGTCATCTCCGTCATCTCCGGCCTCCCTTCCTCATTGGCAGCGCCTGAGGCATCATCAGGTCCCACTTCGGCGTTTGCCCGCCATTTCCCCCCAAGGCGCTCCGTGACGATTGCGGCGCCAGCGGTGGCGACGGTGCGTAAGCCCCGCGGCGCCTGGGCTACGACCCGTCTCTGCGGAGCGTGATGATTGGCAGCTCGGGCGGGCAGCCGAGCCTGATGGGAAGCCCCTCGCCCACGCCGCGCGAGACATACATCGCCGTCCGGCCATTGCGGATGAGCCCGGCGGCGCGCTGCCTGAACTTGCGACACGGCGCCCACAGCGGCCCCAACAGCGGCAAGGACACTTGCCCGCCATGGGTGTGACCGGCGAGAATCAGGTCCAGCTCACCCGCGCGCGCGGCGTCCATAAGGTCCGGCGAATGGGTGATCGCCAGGCAGAAGTCCGCCGCGTCAACGCCCTCCAGCGCCGTCGGCAGCTGATCGTTTCCGCTGTAGGCGTCGTCCACGCCAACCAGCCATATGCGCGACTCGCCTCTCTCGAGCGGCGTCGCTTCGTTGACCAGCAGACGCACCCCGACTTCGGCGAACATGCTGCGCCACTCGGCGATGGACGGCACCGCTGCCGGCCCCACGTACTTGGAGAACCAGACGAAGCCATGCTCGTGGTTCCCCAGCGATGCCCACACGCCGTCCGCGGCCTCGAGCTTGGACAGCAGCGGCAAGTACTCGGCGGCGCGTTTGGCGTCGTGTATCACGTCGCCGGGCAGGACGATGATGTCGGGGCGCAGGCCGTTCACGGTCTGAACCAGTCGCGCGACCGCTTGCTGCGTTCCGCGCTTGCCGCCGGCGTGTATGTCGGACAGGACCGCTACCGTCGCGCCGTCAAACGCGGCCGGCAGGCGAGGGCAGGGGATGGTCACATATCGAACCATGTGTTCGCTCGGGCTCTGATGATAGTGTACCATCACGTCGCGGCGCGATAACCGTTCGTGCGCTGCGATCAGCCACGTCGGGAAGCGCGCATCATCTTCCACATCCTCATGATGCACTCGATGCTGCTCGCCACGATGGCGGCGGCAAGGGCGGCGAAGATGGCAGTATCAGCGGTGGCGACGGCAGGGCGCCCGGGCAAGATCTCCAGCGCGACCAAGAAGAGCAGGTAGGCATACTGGAGCGCGCCCGTGACCTTGCCCAGCTTCGTCGTCGCGATCTCGGCGCCGCCGGCGGCCATGAGAGCGAATTGCAGGGAGAGAATGGTCAGCATGGCCAGGTAGAGGAAAGCGAACTGGTACGTCGCCAGACGGCCGACGGCATAGAAGGTGATGAAGAGCGAGTAGATGAGCACGAAATCTACCGTGCTGTCAAGGCTGGCGCCGAATGCAGCCGCCTGGCCGAGGCGGCGCGCGATGCGGCCGTCCAGCAAGTCGGTCAGCACGATTAGCGCCATGACGCCGACCGCGATGTAGCCGTGGCGGGTGACCACGCCCACAATCACTACCGGCAGCAGGATGAGGCGCGAGAACGTCAGCAGGTTGGCCGGCGTGATGGGGCTCGGATTGCGGTTGGGACCCACAAGCGGCATCCTCGTCTAACTGCAGCGGCGAGCGTGAGCTGGAGCGCGCACCTCCGGTTCGACGCCTCCGGACCACCGACATGCGGGCGTTTCCGGCGCTACGCCGGCTTGCGGGCGATGACGAGCAGCTCTTCCCCCATTCCGACTTCGGCGAGGTACTCGTTGAGCTGCGGCTCTAGGCGCTCGATCAGGCGACGGATTGCTGCTGGCACAAGGCGAAACAACCGCGAGGTCCACAAAGTGCCCAGCACTCGACCCATCGCCACCGTCCTGCTTTCCAGGATCGTGAACCCGCAGGATCGCACGAGCGACGTCAGGGTGCGGCTGGCGTACAGCGCGATATGCTGGCGCGGGCAGATAAGGTGCCAGTCGCCGCGCTGCGCGCGCGCCGCCAGGCTGCCGACATTCGGCGTGGAGATAGCGAGGACTCCGCCGGGCCTCAAGATGCGCCACGCTTCGCGCAGCAGATCCCCAGGGTTGCGCACGTGCTCGATGAGATGCGACATGTTTACTGCGTCAAAGCGGGCGCCGGAAAGCCGCGCCTCCTGCAGGACAGCCGGATGCACCACCGGCCCCACAAGCCTCTCCGCCTCAGCTATGAACACCCTGCTCGTCTCCACCCCCTCGATCTGCCAGCTGGCATCGCGCGCGACCTCCAGAAACCGTCCGTCCGCGCAGCCAACGTCGAGCACGCGTCCCGCTTTCACCCACCGCTCGATGTGCGACAGGATCCGCTCGTGGCGATAGCGCGTCACTGGGTCGGTGCGCGTCGCAAGGTAGGCCTCTAGCGCGCCGCGGTCCTCATAGACCGCGGTCGCTTCTTCTTCCGTTGGCAGGGTCGCGACCTGCGTCAGGCCGCAGCGCGGGCAGCGAACATACTGCGACCCATCCGGCGCGGTCCAGAGCAGCCTCGCGGCCACCCTCTCTTCGCAGGCCGGGCAGGTGACCTCGATGGGCCTCGTGGGCAAGACTGACTCCAGCAGCCGGGAGTATCCGACATAGGCGCGGCCGAGAAGCCAGACGAGCCAGGTGGTCATCGCCCTGCGCGGGCGCAGGCGACGCAGGTTCGTCGCCCAGCGCGCCGCTTCGGCGATAACCGCGCTGCCCGCGAAATAGCCGGTGGTGTTGTATTGCACGACAATTCTCGCGCCCGTGCGCTGGGCAAGCGCAACCGCTTCGTCGCCGACTTCGCCAACCACAATAATGACATCGTAGAGCCCGGTCAGCTCGGAGTAACCGCGGCGCGTGAGCGACAGCACCGGCCCGTCATCGAAGCCGCCGCGCGCCGCCGCCAATCGCTCTCCGGTCCCGGCCAGCAGGACATGAGCCCCGGGCAAGGCGCGGCGCAGGTCGGCCAGCGCGCGACGCACGTGCCAGGCGGTCGCTTCCGCTATGACCAACGCCCGCTTGAGCTCGGCTGCACGAGACGCAAGATGATCGAGCGCCGGCCCGCGCGGGGCGGCGAACACCGGCGGCGGCCCGGGAGTTCGCAGGCGCCGCAGCAGGCGCGCCGGCGCGCTTGTCGCGGCGCGATGATAGAGCCGATAGCCCCAGGTGTGGGTGACAGCCTCGAGCTGAGCTTCGCGCTCATGCAGCGCGCGAGTCAAGGCGTCGATCTGAGTGCTGGCGCTAACCGGCGCAGTCTGGGCGCGGGCCGCCGACGCAGCGCAAGCCACGGCGTTGCCCGCGGCGCGCGATTCCTCGACCCGGTCGCGAAACGCGACCAGCCAGCGGTAGCGCGCTTCGCCCTTGTGATAGGTGATAGCCGGCATCGCTGCGAGCAGCCCTTCATAGGTCGCCAGCGTCAGGCGCGCGGTGCGCTCCCAGGTGAAGTTGGCGAGCAGTTCATTGCGCAGAATGTAGCTTCGCGGCACGCGATGGGCGAGTTCCACCGCGCGCCGGATAGACGCGGTATCGAGCGGGTCGGCATACCAGGCGCGGTTGCCGGCGTATTCCGCTATCGGCGAGTGGGCGGTGCAGACCAGGTTGCAGCCGGCGAGGCCGGCCTCAAGCGTCGCCAGCCCGGTGGGCTCGTAGCAGCTCACCAACGCGTGCACCTTCGCCGCGGCATAAGCCGAGGCGAGCTCGGCTTGATCCAACTGGCCGATGAACATCACATTGTCGCCGGCTGCATCGCGGCAGCGGCGCTCGTATTCCGCTTCGGCGTGGGTGTAAGCGAGAACCAGCGGCGCGTCGAAGCCGCGCAGCGCCTCGATCAGACGCAGTTGATTCTTCGATTGCCCCAGTACCGCCGCGCACAACACGAAATCGGTGACGCCGCAACGCGCTCGAAACTCGCCCGCGTCGGCGCGTGCGAACATCGGGTCGGCCGCCAGCGGCGCCACCCGCTGCCGGTCCATGGTCAGCCCGAAATCGCGCGTCAGCCATCCCGCCTCCATCTCGGAGGCGGTGAGCACCACGTCGGCCTCGCCCAGCACTGCGCCATACAGTTGGCTCATCAGCGTACGGTCAAGGTTAGCCGCGGGCAGGATCGTCTCGGTCGTGCTTCGTAGCGAAGGAGCTGCGCTACTTCGCAGAGTAGCATCGGCGGCCATGCATGCGAGCAGGCGAGGCTGGTCCCAGTAGATGGAGGAGAAGACGAGCGGCTTGGACTGGCGCTGCGCGTTGGCGCACTGCACGAAGAGTTCGGCAACCTTGGGGGTGTTGAAGAGGTGCACGACGTCGTATGGGGACAGGTCAGGCCCGAGGTCGTAGCTCTGATCGACCTCGAGCCCGAGCGCGACCAGACTCTGTCGCGTCTTCTCGACGTGCAACACGCCGCCGCCGAAATGATCGGGCGCCGGCCGCTGTAACAGCACTCTCAAAGCCATCTCTGCTCCCCTGGCCTAGTTCACCCTGGCCCAGGGCCATTCCTGCCCCCTGGCGCAGCGGCGCGATGGGCGGCGGAGATGCCCGACCCGGGCGCGACCCGGCCGCGCTCCGGAGCGGCGCCAACGCCGCCGCGCGAATTTGGCCGAACCATCGAGCAGGCGCTCTGCCCGCCATGCCCGAATCTTCCCGCCGAGAAAGCCAATCCCGTCCCGCGGAGGCGCCCCAGATGCCAACCAAGATCATCCTCGACACCGACATCGGCGATGACATAGACGACGCGTTCGCCCTGGCGCTCGCTGTCAGCTCGCCGGAGCTTAAGCTGCTGGGCGTGACTACCGTGCATGGCCCCACCGAGAAACGCGCTCGCATCGCGCGCAAGCTCCTGAACGAGGCGGGCGCGGTTGATGTCCCAGTGATACCGGGCTTTCACGGCTGCGGCAGCGAAGACCACGAGCCCAACCAGGCCTCGTGGGCGGCGCAGCAGGGCCTGCGCCCGCCGGCCCAGGCGGCCGTGGATTACATCTTGCAGGAAATTGAGCAGGCGCCTGGCGAGGTTACGGTCGTCGCCATCGGCGCGCTCAGCAACATCGCCCAGTGTATCGAGACCGAGTCCGCAATCGTCGGTCGCATGTCGGACCTGGTCATCATGGGCGGCTCGGTGCGCAGGGGCTGCGCTGGCGCGTCGCGGCCACTGGCGGCGCCTGAGTGCGGCTGCGCCGCACTTCCGGAGCGCGCGTCCAGCGCGCCCAGCGCCGCTCCGGAACGCGGCCAAGCCGCGCCAGAGGTCGAGTACAACATTGGCTGCGATCCCGCGGCGGCGCGTATGGTCTTCGAGTCGGGCATCAAGCTAACGGTGGTGCCGCTCGACGCCACCGGGACG